>Ga0209299_1000050_pt1 | contig 61368 bp, 70 predicted proteins | sample S_140806_MF_Meta_FD_187326 | JGI IMG/M metagenome (GOLD analysis project Ga0209299, IMG submission 187326) | Freshwater microbial communities from Lake Simoncouche, Canada to study carbon cycling - S_140806_MF_MetaG (SPAdes) (version 2) | ecosystem: Environmental > Aquatic > Freshwater > Lake ...
GAGAAATGTTGGCAGGCCAAGTTGCTTTCGCTGGCGTCTGACAAAGGCGTTCGGGTTCTGGATGTTGCAGAACGAGTACGCGCACGCGGGCTTCTGCTTCGCATCGCCAAGGGCAGGAATCGCATCGGCTGACGACGCCTGGCCTCTCGGGATGATCTCGGGAAGACCAGTTTCCTGTTTCATCCGCACACCCAACCAGTCGTATGACCCGGCCGGAATCTTGGAAACGACGTCCAAGACCAGGGCGCAAAGCGCTTCCAGAAAGGCCGCTCCGTCCTTCGTCGCGCCCCACGCCAAGACCTCTGCGCCCGCCATGCCTGCAAGAAAGAAAATGAGAAAAATAGGAAAAATCTGCTTTTTGTACTGGTACACGGCGTTTAAATTTTCGACACTCGGGGCTTGTGTAGACATAATCGTTTATTGAAATAACATCTACGATTTATAATGGCGTAGTGTCAAGACGCGCCCTGCTACAACTCCCTCATAATGCCCCGTCAGACGGTTAAAGCTAAAGTGCAGATTTTTTGTGCCTGTTAAAAGTGGAACATGTTTTATGGGCATGGCAAAGTTGTAGTGCATCCGGCAGGATGCAGTTTTCTCGTCGTACACCAGACTTGCGTCACACAGCTGCACCTCAATCTTTTGCTTTGTGACCACGATCACTTTGCCAACAAAAGTTTCCCCTGCACGGACACAGTCGCCGGGCAAAAAGACAGTGTTGTCTTCGGATGAAATCATGGTAAATGACACGGCAACCCAGCGTAAAAAAGAAGGAGATTTTTACCGGTCTTTATTAAAAATAGATTCTACGGGTGTACATTACGAAACTCCGCCACGCTCTGGTTGTTCAGGCCCCGCCAAATCGCACGTAGGCCAGGCAAGCACGCAGCGGGGCACGTCGAGTAGACGCGCGAATCAAAATCGCTCATGGCGTCAATGGCATAGGCCATGTTCCACGGCATGTCACTCGGCCGTCTGAAAGTTGCGAGCCCAAGCGTGAGATAGTTCTCGCGCGTTGCGGTGCCGTACAGCATGCAAAGCGTGCGGACCAGAGTCTGCGCCTCTTGCGTCTCGAGCGAGAGCTCGCTCAGCTGGACCGCATTGTTGTGCGCTCCTCCTTGCCGCGCCAGAACAACGTTCGTGGCGCCCACGAGAAGCACTCGGAGCGGACCAAACGCCGCATCTTCAACTGCTCGGAGCAGCTCGCTGTCGATACCGCGACGCCGGTAAAACGGGTCCCTGTTCAGAGGAACGCGTCGGCGACGCTGTCGCCGAGCAACATCGTCATCAGAAGCAGAACTCTCCTCCGATGTTGGCGTGGAGGGCGCCAGAGCGTTGGTTTGCGCTGGGGGCCCCAGGGCACGCAGCACCGGCAGGTCATCTTCACGGTCGGACATGACGCGGAAATGAGTGACGAGTCCGTTGCCCGTATTTTTTATGGGGCGGACATTTTACCCGGTCTGTCCTATTTTACCCGTCACGACCGCGGTCGGTTTCATTTTCCCATGAAGATCCCAGCTGTCAAGACCGGCCCTGCCGCCGAGGATGCTCCTGCTCCACTCATTCTTCCTTCTCTGCTTGAGATGGGAGATGTGGAACTTATTGCCAAGGGCGCGGGCGCGAGTCTGTATCCATTTTTTTGGGTGCCTGACCGTCTGGTCAGTGAATTTGAGGAGATGCTCTGCGCGCTGCGGGACGAGCTTACCGAGCCATCCTCCATCCGCGGGTCTTTTTTGCAGTGTCTCATCGACCATGGGATGCAGATGACACCCGAGACGCAGGAGTCGACCCAGGCCTTGCTTGATGGGTGGAGGGCGCACCTGTCGTTTGGGATGCTGGCTTTCATTTCCATGCGCACTGTTTTGTGCAGCAATCTGCTGGCCAGTCCGCTCCAGACCATGGCCATCGTCATTGGGCACGAGACGCTGAACATGACGCCAGTTTCTGCAGCGGAACGCGCCGTTGCCCGCGAGAGCGGGACCGCTCTCGCTACAGCTCTCCGCGAGTTTCTGCTTCACAACACTCGTCAGATGGGTGAGCTGCTGCACATGGTCATGGCGCTGCGCGAAGAGACAATCTCGCCGCCCGGCGCTGGCACCTTCATTGGATGTCTCAAGGTCCACGGGTTGCATTTCCCGTCTGCCGATGACGAGGCCCAGCTGCAGGCGAACATCAACACGCTGAAGGGTGTTGTCGGGGCAATGGCTTTTGCCGAGTTTTGCCATACCCTGATGAATAACACTGCGGTGCACATTCTCAACTAAAATAAACGTCTTTTAATCTAAATACCGCTAGGTCAGACAGACGGTCTCGCATTGCAGGATGGATGTGACAAAAAGAAAATTGACAGCCAAAAATAATTCCGGGAAATTTCCCGGTTATCCCATAAAGAGAAAATAAAATTCAAATCCGCTCAGAACCCGCATCCTCTCCATCATGGAACACCCGGATTTCACCTCGGGCGAGCCGCCAGCCAAGATGCAGCGACAAAACTCTCAGGAGGATCAGCCGATGGCCAATGAACCCGAGAAGCAGGCGGACGACGAACGCCAGGAGGATCAGCTGATGGCCAACGAACACCAGCAGCCGGCGAATGAACCGGCTACCCACGAGCAGGTTCTTGACGCTCACTACGACCTTGTCGAGCTCGGCCAGTTTTTTTATGAGAATGGATTCTTCTTGATGAAGAAGATGAACCTGTCGGCCGAACAAGTGGCTGAGCTTTTGCGCATGTGCGCGGAGAATCACACGGCAGCTTTCATGACCTGCCGATGGCCACAGGACCGCAGTATTGAGCTGCGCGAGATTGACCCGAACGTCTATGTCAACGTGCGTGAGGAGCTTGCCGCATTCATTCTTCGGGTCAACCCGAATGTCCGCCATCTGAACCCCTCGCAGAAGGTGCTGTTCAACTTTCTCAAGCATGTGAGCAAGCACTGTCACATGGAGGTGAGCCCGAACGTTCACCAGCGCGTGCCGTTTGATCCTGCCGACTGTGTCACCACCGAGCTACTGCCCCCAGGCTTTGCCCGCAGCGTGGTGATGGCGATTGCAAGCGCTGCGCTGGACCAGAGACTACAGAACGCCCGTGCGTTGTGCAACGAGGACCTTGCTCTTGGCGGCTTCTTCCAGACGCCTGATCTGACGACGTTTGGAGCGCCCGAGTTCTTTGCGCATCTTCCTGTGATCCTCAGCCATCTGGGCAAGGCGATGTTTGCGCTGACGAGCAACTCTGCAGAGGCCGGCTACGCCTACGGCCGGGTGTGCCAGGTCTTGCATGCCTTCTGTGTCAACATGTCGACCACATCGGCCACGCGAATCCTTGACATTTTGTCCGCGTAGACTTTTTTCTTTGTCTTGTTTTCCCACCGAATAAATCCCTTTTGTCGAAAATTTTCAGTGCGTGACACGGCGTGACAGAACCAGCGTCGAGCGCCATGGCAGCTGCCTCGTCTCGCACATTTGTGCCGCTGCCCATTGGCCGGTTCAAACTAAAGATATCGCCCAAGATGCAAATCATTGCTCGATACTTTAAAACAGAGGACGGGCGCAAGAAGGTGGTGCTCTACCAAGCCGTGGACAGTCCCACGCGCACAGACGATGGGAACTTTCACGGGTGCTGCTACTTCAAAGCCGACATCGAAGCGTCTCACAACTTCAAGATTACCTATTTCGAGATGTCGCCCGACGACGAAGTGTGGATGCGAGTTTTGGATTTTAAAGAGAAGGCGATGAAGGAAAGCCCAAAGGAGGCCAAAGATGAGATTGTAGACTAAAGTGCGTGTATTTTGTTTTATGTTCAACGCAATACACGCTTTAACCACCATCCTTTGTCTTAGCAACAAAACACGTAGAGGAGAATGTTGTCGGCGCGCTTTCATGCTGTGCGACCACACGCGCTTGGCTGTTGTCTTGTCGGATAGACCCTTCAGCCGTCGCTGCCGGAACGCGTCGCAAAGCGCAAGGCCTGGTTTTCCCATGGAAAATGAGGACGCCCCGCTTGTCAAAAATTTGTTTTGGACAAAAAATAAAAAAGAGGACACGCGCCACCACGCGCTTCATTTTTTGCCTCCACCAGGATGAACACCAGCCTGCCCTTCCAAGTCAGCCTGGTGTACAACAACCCACGACGGCAGTATGCCATCAACCGATCCCGTGACGACTTTGCCAGTGGCGTTGTGAAGGGGGCTGCCCTCTGGGCTCGCTGCAGTCAGCAGCTTGATGTGGCCAATGTGACGGCTACGGTGGAGGGGCAGCGCACCTTCATCGAAAACAACAGGCAGCGAAAGCAGGTCGACATCATAGTTCACGACAAGACCGGCATTGTCCAGCGGATGAGTATTTTCATGCCCGCTGGAATTCACGTGGATCTCTCCACGCGCCAGAACAAGAACGTCCAGGATGGCAACATCTGCGTGCCTCTGTTCTTCTCTGGCCCATCGAGAAAGAACGAAGGCTGCATTGCGTTTGCGTTCTACAGCCCAAACTACACGCTGATTGCCCACAAGGAGTTTCCGATTTACTCCAAGCCCACCACCTTCAAGGACAACGCACGTTTTCGCGGGCGCTTGACCCCCTACGACCGGCCTGTGCGAGCCAGCAGCGAAGAGCCACTCGCCGACAGCCGACTTTTGCAAGTCAAGACCGAAGAGCAATTCGCTGTCGTGGATCCAGACGAACTGGCCTACGGAGAGGTCACTGGTCTGGATGGCATGATCGCGCAGGCTGCGCCGGCACCCGTGCCAGGTCAGTCGGCGCCGACTGACCTTGATGAAGTTGCTATTGCTCTTACAGCGTTGGCGGGTATGAATGGGGTGTCGTTTGGATATATTCCACAACAAAACATGTTCTGTGTGGGGCCAATGCCTACTCTTGATTAAATACAATTTTTCATCTTGTGGATATATGGTTCAAACAAGAGGAATAGTATGCGTGCATGGAATCTCGGCTGCTACGGCAGGTGCGACTTGCCGTTTGCCTTTTGCAGACTTGGCTGGGCAATATGGCTGCATCTAACCCAGAACTCGACGAACTGCGATACGCAAGCGAGGAATCGCGGAGAAAAGCCACAGACCCTGCCATAAAGAACAAGACCTCGTTGATAGAAGACATCAGCGCGTTTATTTACATCGCAACAGAGCTCAAAGAGATTATTTCACACATCTGCCCTTTTCAAGAGGATGCGCTACAAAAAATATCCCTACACTTTGAGCGCGAGTGTACGCTTCTGCATGGACTACTTGATGAGCTTGTAAAGATGGCGTCGCACAAAGAAGAGGCAGAAAAGCTATATCTCGTCAGAAGCAAAAGTTCATACGATCAAATTATAAAGGCCCAAACTGTCCCACTAAGCCAAGAAAACCAAAAAACGCTGTTTGAGAAGGTTCTGGCAAGCGGTTTTCTCGGTCCAAAAATCAACACGCACCTGGCAGACGACCAGTCAAAGCTAGCAGAGGCACAATTAAAAATACAAGAATTAGAAGAGCAATTGCGCGACAAAAGTGCTGCATTCACGATGATAGCCGAGGCTCGTAACAAAATTATCAGAGAGCAGAAAGCAGAGATTGACGCGCTTAAAGCGCAGATCAGAGCACCATCATCGCCGTCGGCCAGCTCTCCACCGGCCGGGCGCAAGAGCAATATTCCAGGTGCCGCAGTCGACCCTGCACTTACGCCGAGAATTTCGTTTAGTACAGATGAACGGCCTGCTGTTGACTTTAAAGATATGCAGAAAAACGCAAGAAAATGGCTTGCAAAATATAATCTCCAGACAAGTATTGCCGGCCTTGTACATGAACGTACCATTACTATACGTACGAAGTTGCTGGAAAGACGAGCGCACAAGGTCGGCGAAGTTTTTTTTGCCAACTTACCACTCCTCTCGACGGACGAAGCCGCAGAGCTTGCAGCGTTGTTTGGCGCTTTATGGGCTTCGGTTGCCGTGCTTGCCAACGATCGCAGTGATCTTACCGACAACGACTTTTACACCAGAATATCGGCAGACTATAACAGTTTCCCGACTATTATTTTGGATAAAGAGTTCAATTCAACAACAACCACTCCTATCCTCTGGGCGCTCAAAAAAATGACAAGACTGATTTAGTGTATTGGTTTAGGGGGATAAAATAGATATGTGCTTCCACTTTAACCGAAACTCGGCACGTAACTGCCTATAGTCGGCGTGCCAGTTGCTGTCGGGCCAGGCCAGCAGTTCAGTGGCCTGCGCACAGAAGCGTCGTTCGTCATGGGACCCAGTGTTCTGCGATGTAGCCCGCAATGCCATTGCCAGCCAGATTGCAATGTACCAGGGAACCGCAAGCAGCAGCGTGAGCATAAACAGCGTTTCACAGATAAAGCGCCGCCACGGTCGGCGTAAAAGGCCCACTTGTGTAACCACAACGTGATGCATGCGTACAATGTCATCAACCACATCCTCTGCAGCAATGCGTTAGTACCAATCGCTACTTGTGTGCCGGTCCAAACCTGGCAAAGTTTCGCGAACTGCCGCCATACCGGATATGCCCGTCATCCGGCCTTTTTTGACACCATACGAACAGCTGGCCAGACAATGCAGGCCTCGCGACTTTTTCGCGCAAGAAATGCAGCACAATTGCTGCTGTCGGCGCAGACCAGCCACTACTACGAGACTGAAATCGAGTTTTTGACAAGAAAATATAAATCTATGCACATAGACACGCATCTGTTTGACGTTGGCAGTTACACTGTGACTGTCGCAAACATACGCAACCTTTTTGCAAAAGGATGGCTCGATGATGTAGTCGTAAACGCATACGCAGAGCTTATAAACCAAAAATACAAAGACGTATTTTGTTTCAATTCTTTTTTCTTTACGCAACTTATGCTTGATCCAACGGACACTAAATTTCCATTTCGATGGCCATCCAGGGTATGTTATAATACAGTTTGATGTGTACGCACTAATATGTTTTATTCGCAGACTGCAGAGTCAGGAAAGGTCGGCAACAAGTCTGTATTCGATTTCAGTCGTCTTTTAATTCCAGTGAATCTGGACAGCCAACACTGGGTGCTATTTCAAATTGACATTGCCAACAGCATAATATGGTTTTACGATTCGCTGGATTCATTTGACACCAAGACGCCCGTCATGCGAGACAAGGATGGCATGTACAAGAATACACAATATTACCGGTTTACTCGTAAAATGGCTAAATCGAAAGAAGAAGAATCGGTCGATGTTGACCTTTTGGCCCCCGATGACTGGCGGCGGCTCAGACTCTTACCCTATATCAACGCCTTTCGGTTTGTTGCAATCTACCTACCAGTGCAATGCTAACTTTTCTTTTTAGGGCTTATTTTGAGATTAGACTGGTGTATGATCAATCAGAGGAAAAAGGCTTAAAAAAGGCCGATGGAACACCCCGATCGCCAGAGTACCATCAGAAAGCGCGGTCTCGGATAACACCCGTTAGCTCGTACTTTGACCAGAGCTTCTTCAACGTTCATCAGGTATGGGTATAGACTGACTTGTTATTTATCTAACGTTGTCTGTTGTAGCCCAATGGTTTCGACTGCGGCGTCATTACATGCGAACACATGCGCCAAATAGCACAGGGAAATCTGACATTTACGTTTGAAATGTCGCATGTAAATAGCATCCGCGCCCGTATCATGTATGAAATCACACACCAACGGCTTGTCACCGATTGGCCCATTGGACTTTCGTTTCCTGGCGTTAAAGAGCAACCTGAGAACATGCCCGTCATAACACGCGGAAACACAACGATAGAAATTGAAACCACGCGCGCCTGGCATGGAGTTGTAAGTGTGTTAAAAATACAGTTCTGTTTACTAATTTTGGGAAATAGGACTCGACCCTGGCGGTTGTTTTTACGCCAAGACTGAGTTCTAAAGTGCTTGACATTTCATCTGTCTTTACCGGAGAAAGACGCATCCTTCAAGAGGTTGGTTTCCATTAGGATAATTACCTGCAAACTAACCAATATTTATCAGGCAACCAAAAAACAACAGGAATATTCATTTGGATTTGCATCGGTTGTCGAGGTGCCAGTCGGCGTTGCACTTGCAAATGTACCGCCACCGCAGACAGCAGAACAGAAACCTCGCGTCACGCTTCCTCAGTCAATAGTGGAGGGAGACGTGGAAATTGTTGGCGTAATTAGACCAGACGACACTGGGGTACTTGATGAAGGCATGCCGCGCAAGACAACCATTCAGCGCATCATGTTTGTCGGTACGTAATGTTCTATAATACTTACTTATCTGCTAACATTGTCCTTGACCAGAACCAAAGGCTGATGCCACTCATTTAAACAAGCTCATGAAATTCATAAACGGCATGCTCCAGCCGTCGGAAGCTGCTACAGTGGTCTTTACTCCGTGGACATCGGCATTGACACGCAGCGGGGTCACGGCGCAATACTTTCAAGACCAAGTCGTTTTTTTACAGCGTATCATAGCTAACATCACATCAGATGCGGCTGCCCGACATGTTATTATTGTACCATCGCCTGGTGACCGAGTGCCGTACCAGAACGCAATGTTAAAAGCCAAACAAATGGTACAGCTTCCTAAGAACAACAAGACTTCTGTAGATCCTGTTGTTATTGACTAGAATTACAATCATCCAAGTCACACAATCCTCTCATTCTCCGTCTGCTCGGCCATGGCGTCGCGTCGCGCGACCAGAGCCACTGCGCCACTGTTGGAGCGCGAGCAGCAACTGGTGGCAATAATCAACGAGCTGAACCAGGTATTCACGACCAACCAATGCTGGAACCTTGCTCATAGCAGCTCCATGTACAGGCGGCGGAACACCGTGAGCAGCAACTGGCCGAACGAGATCGCCGCTGTCGCGAGCTCGAGGCTAGTCTGCGTGAAGCCGAGACACAAATCACCGACCGCACCGAATCGATGCAAAAGATCGCCGAGGCACACGCCGACATCAGAGCTCGTATGGGCATGCTTGAGCAGACAAGCAACAATCTCACCAGCGACATGCGCAACCAGATTGCCATGCTCACGAGTCAAGCGGCGGCCGCCGCTGCCGCACTTGCCCAGATGGGGCAACTATTGACGGCCAAGGACGTGTTGCTGCAAGAGAAGGACACCCTCATTGCCGCAGGACAGGCCAACTTTGACCGGCTGTCGGCTCAGTGTGACGCGACCAAGACCTCGTTTGAGCAGATGTCGGCTCAACACGCCGAGCACAAGAATGCATTTGATCAACTGACCGCTGCAAACGCCAAGCTCAAGAGCGAGCTAGCTGAAGTGACCGATCATCGCGACCAGCTCATCCTGCGAAAGACGAATCCTGCGGAAGCTCTGCGGATCTCGGAGCTGATGAGTGACACCGACTATGCCACTTTTGCGCGCAGCATCGAGCTAACGTGCCGCAGCATCATGTGTGTCACGGAATACATTCCGCGAGACTCGATCCGCTCGGCCGACATTTTGCTCGACTGTGTCCTCAGCCAGATTGATGATCTCGTCAAAATCGTGCCTGAGCGCGACCTGCGCCCTGTTATGTATGCCGTTATCGACCGGTGGCCCGATTGTCTGGTCTACGGCGTCGACGTGCACCGTCCCGAGCAGGTGGCCATCCAGTGTTACATCGACGACCCGCGCATCGCAAAGTGGCGCAAGAACCTGACCGTGTCAAGCTACCATCATCGCCAGATAACATCATTTCTGCGCCATACTGTTCGCTATGCTGCTACCATGGCGTTCATTGTGGTAAAGACACACCCGAGCATTGGCAGCGTGAGCAATCCCGATATCATCGAACGGACCATAACGCACAACCCGATATGACCATGTCGATATCACTTTTCCATATGAAAAATACACTCCATATCGTTTTGACTTTTTTCCCCGGCGGGCGGGCCAGAAAAATAAAATTCCATATGAAACGCAAAAGTCATATCGACCTGACCATATCGTGATTTCATATGACATGCTCAGATCGATATGGCGCAGACCATGTGGATATGAACCTGCGATTTTATTTTTGGGGCTGCCCAAAAAAAGGTCGGGTTGATATGACTTTTGCATTCCATATGGATGCGTCCATATGACTTTTTCTAGTTTTATTTTCAAAGTCGAAGAGAGTGGGAAAAATATTTTTTTTGTCGCTGGACAAAAAAAACCCTGTGCGGGATTCGAACCCACAGCCCCACGATTAAAAGTCGTGTGCGCTACCATTGCGCCAACAGGGCAAAAGAGAGAACCCGGCGGAGGAATCGAACCATCCGTATGCCACACACCATCAGCCCGCAGCCGATCCTAGAAGTGTGTGACACAGTTTCTACACCAGGGCAAATAAAAGATGACAAACGCTGGTTTGTCACGGTCGCTATCCGGAATCGAACCGAACCCTTGGCCGGAGGAAAAAAATAGCCATGTGCATCCGATACACCATAACGACAAGAAAATGTGATAGAGAAAGAGAGAGCCTGTCGGGAGAATCGAAATCCCGCAAGGTCAAGAAAAGTTTGACAGAGGTCGCCAAACAATCCGACACATGGATCCAACCCAGGCAAAAAAAAAGAGACAGCACCCTGTAGGGGACTCGAACCCCTAGCCCCACGATTAAAAGTCGTGTGCGCTACCATTGCGCCAACAGGGCAAAAATGATAGATGAAGACAGAATGATGATGGCGAGACAGTACCCTGTAGGGGACTCGAACCCCTAGCCCCACGATTAAAAGTCGTGTGCGCTACCATTGCGCCAACAGGGCAAACAGAAAATGAATGAATGAATGAATAAAGAAGAAGAGAAGATGTTGCCGATCCGAGTCGAACCGATCCCTTGGCCTCTGAAAAGGCCACGTGCAACCGCTACACTACGGCAACTTGGGGGTAGTCAGCCCAGAGTGATTATGATAGAAAAGAAGCCGTGGGCCGTTTTTATAGGGCAGTCCATAAAATAGGATCGGTCCGAGTCCAAGCAAAAATCCAAGACAACGGACTCTGCCGGGTAAAATTCTAAATCCGTTAGGTCCGGCCGGACTCGATGGTCTTTTTTAAGCGGTGTTATGCGCCGAAAAGCCAAAACCCACACAGGATGGCCGAGAAGCTGCAAGCTCAATCGAGGCGAGAGGGGCGCCGCGCGCGACAGGTGCAAGCGACTACTCCTGGCGGCCAGATGGCAGGTGTTGCGCGCAAGCAGATGGCAAGCCAAGATGCCAAGGTGCTTCGCGAGTTGCCGCCCAGTGCAACCCCTGGTGGGCCCACGAAGGAGGCAAGGCTTGCGTTTGCTGCTGTTTATCTGCAGCAGAAGACTCCATTTTCGAGCACGCCTCAATTCTTTCAAACCGTCTGGAGAGGACTGAAGCTTGCGCAGCGGACGGCGCACGTTCGCTCGCTGGGCGAAAAGTACCCGCGGTGGGCTCGGGAAGGGGGGTATTTATTTTCAGATTCTACAACTTAACATAGGAGGCATACGGCCCTTTAACAAATAAAAATATTACAACTCCCACAACTACACCTGCACAAACAACGCCGACTGTAACGCCTGAAATAAGACCCACGCGTGCGCCTGCGCCCCCAAGCGACGCAGAGGGCGGAAGAGAAGGAAGTACTTCGACCACAAAAGTCGTAGTTTCTGTGCTGGTGGGCGAGACTGTTTCGGTGCTTGTTGCGCTTTCGGTGACTGGATCAGGCTGGGTTGTCGGTGTTGTTGTCGGCGTTGTGGTGGCTACAGAAGTGAGGGTTCCGGTCGTTGGGGTTGGCTGCAAGAATCGCGATGTGATGGTCACGCGAGACAGGGTCAGATCGGTCGATGTTACCGGCGGAAAGCTGTAGTTGGCAGGGGTTGCGTACGGAGTGCCTTGAACCAATCCGATTCCAAACGTGGTGCCAAGTGATAGAGACGGGTTGCAGGAAAGAGTACCGGAAATTGCGTAGTGAGGGGTGTCGGTGTTGTTTATGGTAAAGGCGGCAAACACGGCCGAGCAGGCGCAGTCAATATCGGTTCTGCGCGCACATTGCATGCCATTAATCTGCTCCGCGACGGTAAACCAAGTCACACGGTATGCAAACACACGTCTAAACCCGGCTGGAATGTAGCCGGCCGGCCGAGCGATTCGAATGTAAAAGTCGACTGCAAGAGGAAGAATCCCAGTGTCAGCGCGTAGGACAGTATTGATAAAATTTGTACGGATAAAAACCGTACTGCCAATCGCCGTGGGCGTCAAAAGAGATGAATTTGGAAGAACAACCGGCCACTGATAGGTTGTAAATCCACTACCAGTGAGCGCCTGACTAAAAAGCTCGTAGTTTGGATACGCCGCCAACATGCCGGTAAAGGATTGATCGATAGTTCCCACCGTGTAGTCCTGAAAGTCTTCGGGCAGATTGATCAAGGCGTAGACAGCGGGCGGAAACACCACCGTTGTTCCGCTCGCAAACGCCACGTAGATTCCGATGGCAAAGTCGCCAGAAAAGGGAGCAGTATCAATCGGAATGCTGGCGGTGATGTGGTATGTGCCGCGAACCGGGTCGAGATCGTCGCCTTCCACAGCGACATGCACTACGCTGGCGCATAGGATTCCGTTTTGCAGACATTCTGGCGATATTGGTATCGGGAACAGCTGAAGACCAAGCACGGCCACCGTAGTGGGAGGAGTGCTTCCAATCGCGTCTTTGAACGGAATGTCAAACTCAACGTCAATCGTATCAAACTGTGTAAATTCGAAATGGTTCTCGAAAAAGTAGAGTACTCGGGTCAAATTCATTGGCGGATGCGGCGCCACCGCTAGGTCAAATGGAAAAAAGGCTGTGCCATAGTCAAAAAGCGTGTTTCCTGTCGTGGTGTTTACGCGAGCCGGTGCCCACGACATGATTCTTATGCGGGATGGAATGTAGTCGTGGAACAGGGTTGTTGTAAGAATGGTTTCGGTTGTCGTTGCTGTTGTCGTTGGAGTTGATGTGGGAGTAGTTGTAGGCGTAGTCGTTGCTGTTGATGTGGGTGTAGTTGTAGGCGTTGTGGTTGCTGTTGTCGTTGGAGTTGATGTTGGTGTAGTTTCTGCGGAAGGCAGATAAATATGGCTAAACTCAACGCTTGATGTCCCCGCATTGCCAATCTGAAACGGGGGGAACACATAGAAATTGTTGTTGATGTCGCCTGTCGGCGCGAGATTCACTGCGCTAATCATCAGCATAGATTGCATAGCAACAGAGGTGTTGCAGCTCATGTGGGCGTAGATGAAGAATCCGGCAGCCGCAAACTGGAGAGGAGCGATGGCGGTACAACTGCAGGTAGGCGCATTCACCGGATAGACGCAAGTGACGTTTTCGCTTTGCTGCAAAAAAGATAATTAGAGTAATGTCTATACAAATTAATGAAAATACCGTAGGGATAGAGATGCGCACCGCCAACGCAATCTCCGGGTTGGCAGTAAACGAGTGTGGGATGCTGACAACCACAGACAGAATGTCTGGCATAAATCCGCTGCTTTGCGTGAGATATTCGGTGGAGATGGCAAGCGCCGTACCATCGTTGACTACAATTAAGCCGGCTGTTGGCCGGGTTAAGTTGAATATATTGCCCAGAGTACCAATCTGAGCCAGTGTCGCTTGGGTGGTCATGTAGCGTAGTCGCGTATCCGCACTGCTGTCCACGCCCTCAAAGTATGTGAGCAGTGCGTTGACCGTTGGCCGAACAGGCCAGCGCGGGACGATTGGTGTTGCAATAACACGCATAATAACCGCGAATGTGCGGGAAAGCTGATCGGGCCGAAATGCAGTGAGTGTCGTGTTCATTACGCTGCGATAGTCAGGGTCGTTGAGGTCACTCATTCTTATGATGTAAGTCGCGGTTGGTTCCGTGCAGGGTTCAACTGCAAAGGCGCACTGCTGCAGGCTGCTGATGTTGACGATTTCAATCGAAAACTCGAGATAATCGTCTCCGCCTGGCGAGTAGTCATGCAGCGGCGAAAACTCAAACTCGACGTCCATGACGTTGTCATCTGGCAGGTCAAACTGTAGATCGAATCTGTATGCTACCACCATACCTGCCGCCAAGGGCTGCTGCATGGTGAAGTGCGCTGGGGTTCCAATTTCGTACTCGGCAGGATTGGATGTCATAACTGCGACTGTTGCGCTCGACACGCGCCGCGTTATGACCGCATCTGCGCCAACCAGCACAGCTGCAAAAAAGATCAGCCCCAGCCGCATTTTTTGTTGGGACGCAACGCTTCTTTCATATCTTGGCGACTGGTTTTTAAACTGTTGGTTTAATGAATCCAATCATTATTGTACATAGTTTCCGTCTCGTGCTCCCCCTTTGAATACTTCTTTTTTGAGCGAGGCTGCCGGACGCGCTTGAGCAGGTTCGGCGGCTTGTTGCTGAGCTCGACGTTGCTTCGGCAAGCTTTGCGCTTTTTGGCTGGCTTGGCCATCTCCGCTTGCACCTTGTTTTATACAGCCATATATAATTTTAAAAGATAGTGTAATTTGCATCTACCGGGTATCAACACAAACTGCGCCCTCTGCGCATGCTAGGGTTCCACCTGTAAGCGCGGCCTCGAGATACGCCATGGCGTCGTCGGCAGGCGCCGGAACATGCGCAACACACATCGTATCTTCAGCGTAAATTGCGCGGACAATCATGCGTGGAATGTCGCGGCTCAGCTGTTCACGGTAGTACTGTGACTCTGGGTAGGTGCTTTCCTCGCAAAACATATTACCCTGTCGCTCGTATTCAAATATTGGGCTGACAAGGGTGTAGTCACGCAGCTGAAAATTTGTGTTTAAGGTCCAGGAGAGCTGGTGCCAGTCAGTCCGGCCTGCCAGCAGCAGTCTAATTTTACAATCAGAGGCGTTGCATGTGTAGTTTAGCCCTCCGGACGCTATAACGGACCCGGCGGTACCGTCGCGCGCCTCCCATCCCAAAAATGTAGTTGGCCCAGGACTGGTCGCAATGCCATCAAAGGCAACAACACTCGCGTCGCCCTGACTTGGAACCACGGATGAGGCTCTGCGCGCGTCGTTGATTGCCGTTGCGCGCGCTGTGAAATGTGTAAACAGGATTCCAAGCAGCACGGTGGTCGGAGCGGAACTGCCTGTCGCAAGTCCGACAAGCACCATGGTATGAGAGCGTAGTGCGTTGACGGAAAGCTCGGGCGCTGCAATGTTGAAGCAACAGTCTTGGTACCATCCAACTGTGCGTAAGGCCGGTAAACCAAGCTTACGCTTGACGTAGTCGGACAAGTAGTAGCCATAATAGTAGGTTCCCGGCCGCGGACTATTCTCAATTTCAATGCCAAATGACGTGGACGGGGGAATATCTTGAAATCCCTCTCCGTCTTGTCTGTGGTACGAGATGGACACCAGCTGCTTGGTTTGTAAAAAGGTGTCCGAGTTGACTATCCAGAGACTGGCAATGGTGCTTTCGTTGATGTCGCTGCGCGCGGAATCACAGATCTTCCCGGCAAAGAGGCACTGATCGATGCAACGAGACGGCCGTTTCAGTGTGACCATGAAATTTGACAGTGTGTTCTCGGTTCGGTACGAGCCGTACGGTGTTATAAAAGTATAGGCTCCATTTTGCCGCGAAAAAAAGTTGGCTAGCGACATGTTCAGGAGCACTTCGTCGGTATTGCGCTGTGAGGCAACATTGCACAGGCCGCCGAGCGTGATAAAGGAGCACGTTGGCGGCTGCGGAACGGTCGTTGGCGTTGTGGTGGCCGTGGTTGTCGGTGTTGTGGTCGGTGTCGTGGTTGGGGTTGTTGTCGCAGTTGTTGTCGGCGTTGTGGTTGGCGTGGTAAAAACACAGGGACAGGCGTCGGTGCACAGGAAAATATCAAGCGGAAACGGGCGGCAGCTTGACCCGGAAGGACAGACCGACTGCACAATGGTGTTGCCCAGCAGATCGGACCATACGGAGCCAGGCCAGAGCTCGGCCACAAAAGAGCCGTCTGGCCACATTTCAAAGACGAGCCCCCAGGCGGCGGTGACCCTGTAGTTGTTGCCGCGCGCTGCATCGCGCCACGGATTCCGCGGTCGAAGAACCACCCGGTACACAGGCACATCGGTATCTAGTGGTGTGACGTACTGGAGGTACTGGTAGCCGGCGACAATAATATCGACCGGATCCTCGCATCCATCCGACGGTCGGTGCACATAACCGCCGCACGAAGCCAGCGGTGCCTGTGAGCTTATTGCGCTCTCCAGCGTGAGATTCGGAAACGACAGCAGTGCCTGGTTGTCGTTGCGTATCAATGTGATGCTGGTGTTGTCTATCAGCGGCCGCCAGCCCGGCATGCTGGCGGCGCAGAGCCCAATCGTGGTGTTTCCGGTCGTGAGGATGGGAATAATCAGCTGGCGCCCATCTGGCAGCGTTGATCCGCTGGTCGACGTGCGCCAAGCAGGGGTACACGGACCCCAAGCTGGATGTAACGAGGCGTCGAGAGTGGCGGCTGCCACTGCGAAATCAAATGAATTGATCGGACTGCGATCGGGACAAGCGACCACGGCTGGGACTCCGCCCAAGGTGGACGGATCCAAGTGCATTCCGGCAGCCGCCTGCACGCGCGCCATTGTGACAGGCGTGTCGACGACACTGTTAAACAGGATTGCCGATGATACGACAGCGGCGTACACACGCGTGTGTTTACGAGTGTCGACCTGCTCCAGCAGCAGCGCAACGCCAACGGCCACGGCCACAGCCACCGCAGCATAAAGGACGCCGCGATGTGTCTTCATTGTTTAGGCTTTTTGGTTCAGAGGAAAGTACCGCGTATACCGTGTATTTGGATAAAAACTCAAGAAGACGGAGGCATGACAGGCTCTGCCGGGTCGTTGTGAGTTGGCGCGGCAGGCTCTGACGGGACATCATTCTTCGGCGCGTGCGGCAGAATGACAGCATTGAGCAAAACGTCCTTGGTCTGCTGGATAAGATCAAGGGCGGCAATGAGTCGTCCCCAATCGCATTGTACCGACATGACAAGCGTCGCAGCCTCTTGTGCAAACGCCGAGGCCGCCGCGCGCAGCGCCGGCATGACTTCCAGGGTGTTTTTGGGCAGATCAAAGTTGCCGTTGATCATTGCCAGGCGCGCGTCGATGGCGATGGGACCCGCCATGGCTGGAGATCATTCTCTTCACGCATCACACCATATAGCAAAAAGAAAGAAAAAAGGTGTTGGTCAAAAATATCCGTGCCGCTGTGAGCGATACCACTTAACAGGCGGTGACTTTGAGAAGACACGGAAGCGGACCAACACTTTGGAGGGCGCAAATTTGCAATTTAACTTTATTCGTCTATAATGTTTTACCCGGTTAAAAATTAAAATCTATATTGTTTAGACTAAAAAATATAGTCCATAATTCTTTGTGAATAGCAATATAGTCTTTGAACGACGTTATCGTGTGCTGATGCTGCTGCAAAACGTTGATGTCAACCTGGTCTTGGTAGTTCTCGGCTGCTAGAATCTTGAAAGGGTTTGTCTCGCGGTTTGGCGCGCCGCCGTCTAGTCGATCTCCGCTTTGCAACATCTGGCCGATAATGTTCTTTACATAAGCATCCTCGTCGAAATCAGGTCCAACTTTTATAAAAACTATAGTAAGCTTGTAGGGCCAATTCGCATTTTCTGGCACATGAGTAAACTCGGCCATGACTGGCGTTTCACCGAGTCCAAACAGAGGACACACAAATCTTGTAAAACGCTTAATATTTTGCAGTGTGGCGCCGTAGGGGTATTTAAATAGTCGCGGCTTTGGACTTTTCGGATGTAAGGCAATGTCTATGATAGCAAAGTCGGTCTTGCCATGAGGTATGTTCGCGGCACTCCTGATTTGCTGATTGAACAAAGCAATGTATTCTTTTAAAACGGGCTCATCGAGGGTGCGATTAACGGTGGCCACCATCATGGCTGCCGCGTCTTGCATTCGAAGAAGAGCAGACGAGAATGGAATCACTGGATCCACCGAAGCGCTCCGGCGCGTGTCTGATACATCGAGTTTCTCAATGTTTTTTAGCAACATCAATGCCAATTGAAAGAATGGCTTGTCGACATTTGTGTTGGCTTTTGCACTCACGCTGATGATGTCAGGTTCATCTTGTGCTTTGTAATTTGACCAAATCTCAGCTGCGTCTGCCCGGGCAACTGATACATCAGCCTTTGCAGCCACAAGAACCCGAGGCGCAGTTGGTTTTCCTCTCTTTTGTTGTATCAAACCTGCCCAATCGGCAATGCTCTGTGCACCGTTTTCGTTGCCTGGGTCAAACACAATAATATACCCGTGTGCTTCCTTGTAGTATGACGCTGGTATGAACATGTTATCTGGCGTTGCGTCGTAAATCATAAGCTTTACAGTAAGAGGTTTTCCGCTATTTTCTAGACGCAGATTTTTTACCGTAAAAGCAGTGCCGAGAGTTGAGATGTACCCATCGTTGTACTCATTATAGATGTATCGTTTGATCAGGCATGATTTTCCGGCACGGTTAGCTCCAACGACGACGACTGTAAATAAATGGTCGTATAGTATGTGTTCTGGCTCAACGCCTGCATTCACACGAAGAGGAGCGGTTGAGCTGACTTTGCCACCGCCTAGCTGATATCTTTTGCCCTGTTGTTCCACAGGCTTTGCAGCCTGTCGCATGTTGTACCGTTTCCTTTCAAGCATAAACTTAGCAATGTTTTGAAATGCAATCTCAACATGCTTTCCAGTTTTTGCGCTAGTGTTGTAAAACTGATGTGCACTTGTAATAAGAAGATCTTCGATAGACTCAAAAAACTCGTGTGTTGTATCTTCAATATCTTTTTTGCGCCTTTTTTGGTCTTCGGATGTATTTAATTGCTCATCGACCAAATCACACTTGGTACCAATTACCATGTGTGACATTTCATTTTTTACGTTTTGTACGTCGGCATACAATTGCTGTATGTTGATAACGCTTTGCTTGTTTGTTACGTCGTATACAAACATGACTCCGTCCATTCGAGCATAAAGTTCAGACATGTTTTTCAGGGATTGTTCGCGCCCGTTGGTATCCCAGATGTCAAGTCGCGCGAGGAATGGCTCACAGGCATACAGCAGAATGACATATTTTTCAAGTTTGTCAGGTACCATCGTATCCGATGGAGCGGGGTCAAGGAAAGCGTTGTTGACATATCTGTGCCGTAGACTGGTTTTTCCGACGTTTGAGTCTCCAATGAGTACGACGTTAAATACATAGTCGGGGTCACGACCGTCCTTTTTGCGTCGTTCAACGTCTGCAAATTTTTCCCGTCTTTTTGTTTCTTCCTGTTCCAGTTGTGCTTTAAGCTCTGTCAGTCTCAATTCCGCTGCCATTTCAGGCACTAGACGTCATAATCCTTAAAACAATGCATATATAACTTGCATTATTTCTTTGGCGGTTTTGGCTTAAATGATTTTATGAGATACTGAAACGTTTCATTCGCATTTTTTATTGGAGTTGTTGGAGGATTGATTTTATTTAGACTATCCATCGTATTGGGCTTATGTTTAAGATAGATTGGATGCAAGTGTATCTTTTTTTCGGCCAGTTTCGCGTGTGTATCAGCAATATCCGCCAGTCGCTGCCGCACCGACGTCTGTCGGCGCAATGCAGCCATAGCCTCAATATGCAAATCGCCAAAGTTGTTCAGTACTTTCTCGAGAGCCTCGTGCGATTTGCTGGGCGCATTTTGCGCCGATGGAATAAAAAGTGTCAGTTCATACAGGAAACGTAGGACGCAAAGACAATATCCGAGTATTGTTGCATCTGTTATGTCGCCGTGTGTTTCCGGGACGTAGCAGATGTTGTCTGCAAATGGGTTATACGTATCTTTAAATGGATACACGTTTAGGTCAATCTCGGGGATTGGATCCCATGAGACAGTGACAAGGATGGAAATAATATTGGCTTCTTTATACATCATGGTGGTCATTAGTGAGTTTGACTGCAAGATTGCCAGCAAGTCTGACTTGCATCTCTCCAGCACATGGATCTGATAAGCTTCGCGATTCCATGCACGTCCAATAATGGTTAGATGTGAACCGGTGACAAGAGACGTATCACCAAACACAATCTCTGCGCTTAAATCTGCTATATGTTTCTCTTTCAGTTTTTCTTGCCCTTCCTTGTATAAGCCAAAAAACCGTTGTATGTTTAAAGAGTTTGTCCCATGCTTAATGTTGGTCATCATTTGTGCGCCTGGAACAACAGTAAACTCGGCGGCAAGCCAAGCTGCTTGCCGCGGTTTGCGCAACAGATTAGAGTTCATCTTTCCACATGTCATTTGAACATTTTATTTCATATGTATTTCATTCGGAAACAGAAAAATCTTATTTACTTTGGCAACAGTGCACGGCAGAGCCCACAGAATGGGACGGGCTGGGCTGCTAGAATCTGCCTGTAGCACACTGCATGCAGCTGGTGCGTCTTGTGGCACGGCGGCGTGAAGATGTCAGAGTCCTTCTCAAACTCGTCAAAGCAGACATAGCAGATGCCCACCTCTGGGACCACCTCCGCGGGACTTTCGGCCATCATGGCACGGTACTGGCCCCACAGGTCGGCCAGCTGCTCGGGCGTAAACACGCTGGCGGGCTCAACCGAGGGGGCGCAGCAAAGCAGCCGGTTGATGGCAACGGAGTCGTGGAACAGTGTGTTGATGGCGCGAGGATTGTCGCCGCAGGCTGCTAGCGCACTACAAAGCAGCCGATCTGAAATGAAAACGGATTAGACACCATAAAAACACACGTTTGGTGTAAATACTTGGAAACAGTGCTGCAAAGACGTCGCCTGGCGCGCACCGCTGGCGCACCGGCTCCGCCGCTGTTGTCTTGGGCATGCCGTCAAGCAGAAGCTGAAGCACGCGCGCGTACAGCTGCTCCGGATCGCACGGCTGCGCAAAGCGGTTGACGTTGTCGGTGCGATAGATGATACCGCCCGTCACCGCCGGATGATGGTGCTTGCCGCGCCCGGTGACTCGAGCAAGATTGTGCACATGCATGATCTTGGCAAGAAGATTCGGGTTGGCCTTGACGTAGGCTGGGAGCAGGGCGCCAAGCTCCCCGGTCGTAACCAGCATTCGCGAAAGCGTGACGGGAACAGTGGCATGCACATCGGCAAACCGTAGGCTCGCCACTCGGCTGGTGACGAATCCGTCGCCCTTGAACGCCGTGCTCTCGGGCGGAGGATCGATGTCGATGATACGTTGGCGATCGGGGCAGCCGAAGAAGTGGCGAAGCATGTCATTCTCGGTGACGTCAGGCCACCACGCCTCGCCGGGGGCTCCCTGCGGGACATCGTCAAAGTACGAGATCCGGCATACAGAGTGGAACCCGCCGCGGTCATTCTGCAGCCGGTACATCCAGATGAGGACGATGTTGGGCCAGTCCATGTTCGGGTCGTCCTCTCGCTCCAGGGTCGCCAGACATAGGACCATGTTGTGAGGGACACCGTCGCACATCGGACGGCAGTCGGGACCGAAAAAGTCCGCTGCCGTCATACCGGGACGCGGCGTGTGGGGCGCTGCGGCAGCTGCGGGCGGAACCTCCACCTCAAACGAGGTCGGGAGGGGGAACGGAACGGCCTGGACTGCGCGGACGATAGGGATCAGGAACTTGGCCTTGGCCGCAAGGTCGCGCGGCGGGCGGATCATCCGGTCGCAGATGACGGCCAAGACGGCATGCGTGGCGATCGGTTCCAGCGCGCACGTCTCCGCTGCGTCCATGCTCACCAGAAGCTGCAGCAGGTAGCCAGAGCTCTCGCGCAGCAAGACAAAGGCCTTCAACTCGCGCTGGGTAAAGTCGGAGAGCACGCCGCTCTTCAACAATGCATGGGCAATGAGCACCAGACGCTGCTCGCCGGCGCTAAAGTCGGTGGCCATGCTCAGCGCCGTCTTGACGTCGTTCGCCTGGATGTTGACTTGCTCACCGCGCACCTTCCCGCCCCACTCAAAGATGTTGTTCCAGTTGCACGAGCCAAACCGCGGCAGCCGATACACGGGCGCGTCGGCAGAGACAGGAGCCACCGTCTCCGCGCGCGCAGCGGCGGTGGCAACGCGCCGCTGGGTGCCGGTGATGCCGGCATCAGACTGGATCTGCTTCCAGAGGTCGGTGCAGCTGGCGGTCCCGACGATGCCCGGAATCTGGCTGAAGAAAGAGTTGATCAGGATCTTCGGCGGAATCTTGGCACGGCTGGTGATGCAGCCGATGTTGTAGAGCAGCTCCTCAAGCGCTGGATAGAGCGCCTCCTTGCCCGTAAAAGCGTCGTCGGTCACTGGACACGGGATTACAATGTCATCAAACACGGCAATCTCCGATGCATGGACGCAGATGCGACTGGGGTCGTTTACACAGAGCGAGCGGATGCGATCAAAGCTGCTGCGGATGGCTCCGAACGTCTCCGCGAGCAGCTCGCTCTCGACGGTCGCATCATCCGGGATGTGGATCGGAACGACGTGCTTGATGATGTTCTTCTGGCATGCAGCCATCACCGCAAGCGTGGTGACATCGTTGCACTCCTGGCCCGCCTTTCCGGTGAAGACAAAGATGACCTCCATGGCCTTTGAAAACCACGAGATGTAGTAGCCAATGCGCAGGTCGCTGACTGTCTTTCCGCCGGATGGTGTCGTGGCGAGGCTCAGCTGGCCGTCCGTGATGACGACCATGGTGGTCGGAGAGCTGCCGACGGCCGCAGCGATGCAATCAAACACTGGCGTTGGGTCCGTGCCAAACTCGCTGACAAACGAGTAGAAATCCTGGAAAGACATGGATAGAAAGTCGCGCGCAAACTGATGGAAGTTGTCGGTGGGGAAGCGAAAGCCGTACGGCTTTCGCTTTGCAGGCCCCAAAAAGACAATCTTCACAATCTCATGTGGCCACTTTTCGGCAATGCGGCGCACAAGATCTTGCAGGATCTACAACAGGGAAAACAGTCACATGAGCTATAACCATACACGCAAGAGGGATAACAAACCGGAAAGCGTCCGGGCACCCAGCTCATTGAACTGCTGATGTCAAGGACGACACAAAGGACCCCCTTGCCCTGCACGCGCACCTCCTCCAGCATGTGACACATCTTCCGGAGATTCAGGCAATGCTTGCAACTCTTTGCGGCACACTCCACGCCACCACGGTTGCACACGGCGGCAGCCATGCTGATCGGGAAAATAAGAATAAAAAAAGAACAAGGCAAAATTAATCTGCCGGGTAAAACCCCGTTTTGGAATTTTCCCGGTCTGACCGGGAAAACACTGGTTTGGAATTTTCCCGGTCAGACCGGACAGCAACAAAAAATGTAGACGTTTCTTCCTACACAAGGCAAGCAACGTCTACGAAAAGGGGGGAGTGCTTCATTCAGCATCTGTCATTGCGGACTCGACCCGCATGACAAATTGTATATCGTGTAATAAAAGAGGTTCAAAAATAATTTATATCTCGCGAATTTTCCCGGTTTTAATCTGTAAATTTCAATCTGGCCGTTACGATGCTCATTTTCACAGCGGAATGGCTGAGCGCGACATGGCGACAATTGCCGCAGTGGCAAATCTTTTACGCCAGCTGCCATCGGCTATTGATCAGTCGTTCACAATCAACCAGGTCACTGCATCTGATCCAGAAGGAACCAAGACGGTCTGTGTTGTGGGGTCCTGGCCAACCCAGCTGAAGGGTGAGCTGGAGAAGGTGCAGGTTAGCCGCGCCATCGTGCCGCGGAGCATCCATCCGTTTGCATGGATTCATCAGATCAAGACGCTGGACCTGTATGGATGCGAGTTGCGCGATCGGATTGAAGTGCCGCCCAACATCAAATTGTTTTCTTTGAGCATGGCCGAGCTCCAGACCGACTTGACCATTGTTGTGGACCCCACATCGATCGACCTGACGATTGAGATTGAGGAAAGCAATCTTCCGGAGAATTTTGCCAACCCGGAAGAGGTGTGCCTGACCATCTCGCAGGCAAAGAGCACGACCAAGTCAACGACGACGGTCAAATTTGACCTGTGTGTCATCTGCAGGCTGGACATTGTGGCGGCGCATGTTTTTTTCAACAACTGCTACTTCCAGAACAGCCTGGACCTGACCGATCTGCACGTGTCAGACAGTGTTGTGGTCAACACGGCCGGGCGTCTTGAACACGTGATTCACTCTGGCTTGGACCAGACGCGGCTGCAGGAGCTTGCCATTATTGATGTGCCCGGCAATGTGCAGTTTAACCTGATGCGTGCTCCGATCGACAGCATCATGCTGCGCAACTGTGGCGTTGCGACGACAACAAGCGCGTGGTGGCCGGTCGGCTGTCAAGTCACCGGACTGCCGACTACCAACGAAGAGCACTTTACCGAGGATGATGACGGTGAGATGTAGACGGTGGTGTTTATTGATATCATGTGCCATGGACGTAGATCCAAAATTCGTATGATATCGATCCATTACAGATTCTCAGATCGCAGTCGTGTGCGTGCACATCTCCAAGATCCGTGGCACAGTAGCCGCATATTACTCGGCCTTCGCCGCGCGCAAGCGCTATCAGATAAAAACGTGCCTGTTTGATGCAGCTGATGCAGCACCCGCATGCGCCCGACGGACACTTTATTACCAGCGGGCTTGTCACGCACTGGAGCACAGAGGCATTGAGCCGGTGCACAGCAAGCTGCAGCGCCTCTCTAACGGAGTGTTTTTCCATCCCGTGGCCGCTGAAAATGAACGGGAAAATGTAATATTTGACCTTTTCAACTTTGTGCCGGTAATTCAGTTGGTAGAAGGTCGTACTTATAAGCGGTAGCGGATATGCGGATGTCGCGGGTTCGAGCCCCGCCCGGCATACTATTTTTTTATAGTCCGAGTAGCTCAAGGTAGAGCGGATGACTGTTAATCATCAGGTTGCGGGTTCGAGTCCCGCCGAGGGCATATCATTCTATGGGATTATTTTTATTTTTTGATAAAACCACAAGCAAATGTCTACAGGTGCACGTCGTTGTGCGCGCCATTCACGCTCATTTTTTCCACCTTTGGGGTTGTCAACTTGACATCATTGTGGGCGCCCATCACCTCGAGAGACGCAGCACCGGTCATGGTGATGTTGCAGCTGCCGTGGGACCCTCCAACTGTGATTTTTTTGCAGGTGCGGTCGCAGGTGATCTGCACTGCTTCGCGCGTGCGTACGACCTCGCCGTTGAAGCGCACCTCCACTTCATCGGTTGCCAGCACGTACTTTTCGCCGCCAATCTGCAAGGTGGAACCACGGACGCCTGACACGCGCAACACCTCGTCGTCCATGTTGACAAAGCCGCCATTCATAGTCCCGATGCTGTTAATAAAAATGCCCGAGCGGTTCGCCATGACGAGAAGGCGGAAAATGAAATATTTTTGGCTAAAAGTGCAATGTAATCTACATCCAAATAAAATAGACAAGAGCCTTTTTAAGCTCGCCTTTTTTGATCAGAGCATAGATGGCGCGGACGTCCGAGCGTGACGAAAACAAGACCAGCGCCGACATGGCAAGCTTTCCGACCGTGCCCGACACGAGGATTGCCGGCCAGCCGAGGAAAGGAACGTTGAGCCAAACAACTCCACGGATGTGAGCGCGGTCCACACACGTCTGGCCGCGGTTGTAAAGAAAGAGATCGTCGACCAAGTTGTTGTCTCCTTTTGTGCGCACGCAGTCGGCTTTTACATGATGTGTGATCCGATGCACAATGGGCTCGGTGCGGCCGTCGACATCAAAGACGACAATGTCGCCGTCGCGCGGGTCCGTCCAGTTATGGATTGCAATCAGCGTTCCGCGATACATCTCGGGCTCCATCGACCCGCTGATCACGGCCAGCACGGGCTGCGACGTGCCGCTCGTGATTACCACGAGGGCGAGGAAAACAAGCGTGCCGAGCATTGCACTGAAAGTGTCACATTTTCCATATATCCCGGCTCACGATAGGCAGGTGTGATGGCTGACGTGGAAGATCTGCAGCGTCAGTATCCGTGGCTTTTGCCACTGGTCGCGCTGCTCGTCGCCGTGCTTGTCGCGTGGGTGCGCCAGACGACGCTGTCGATACCGTTTCTGGTCATGTCGGTCTCATCGGTGCTGACGCAGATCAAGACCTTCAGCCCGCTCAAGCCATACCTGAAACACGCACAAACCCTTTTTGTACTCTATCGTCTTACTGTGTGAATACAGTCGGGTTAACCAAAAAAATAAAAAATAAGAAATTATTTACAAGCCGCCAACGGGGCTCGAACCCGTGACACCGAGATTAAGAGTCTCGTGCTCTACCAACTGAGCTATGGCGGCTCAGATATCTTGTGTGGTGCTGGTTTCTGATTTCTACCCGATCCGGCTTGGGTCCGGTTATTAAATTTTTCAGTTCCCGATTTTTTCATTCATTTTCCTTCTTTTGGACAATAAGGATTCCCAACCCCTCTTTCAACGGGACGTCGACGCCGGAGCAGCTTGATGGCGTCGCTTCCGTGGACGCAAACAGCACTACGGAGTCATTAGGCTTGCCAAAGAAAGCGAAGCGTCTTACATTGCGTGGAATTATTCTTAGCTTACAAAACAACTGGGTGTATCTTATTCCTCTGAAAGAATGCCGTGCACTTTGGCGGCCAGAACAATCGTAAAAATAATCTTTGCAAAAAGACTGGCTGCCCCGTACAGGTTCTCGAGCGCAATGGGCGTCCAGCCCCGTTTCCAGCGGAGAATCGGAGCCACGGGCAAGTAGAAGGAGAAAAGAAACTGGGATGCGGCGATGCCTCGGATTGTGTCGTCCGCCGCTAGATGCGTGAGATGAGAAAAGATCACGGCCCACAGCAACAGCTGGCAAACGCCGCTGGTGGCCCACGCCATTGCCTCGCCGCGCGACTTGTACTCGTTAAACACGTCCATCATCAGGCCACAGCTCGCGACTACGGCGCTGGCAATCATGACGCCAAACAGGGCCCAGATGTCGGCCACGCCGCAGAGCGAGGCAATCAGCCCCATAGTGGCCGGCAGCGTGAAGATCCATTCGATCCACCGCAGGATGGAGGCGTGCTTGACGGAAAGCAGATTCCGCGACACGCAGACGGACGAAATGATCGTCTGGATTGCGCTCGTAAGCAGGATAATCGGCGCCACATAGCCGGTCTCGATCAGTGCCGCGCCCTCCAACACTGGCCACGTTTCGTTGTAAAGATAGACCGTCCACGCCGGCCGCTGACTTCGCGTGTCGGCAATTGCACACCCGAGGCCAAACAGAAGCGCAATCACTGCAAAGATCAGCCGCAGTGTACACACCGATGTGCGTCTGGGCACAAGCCGCGGGGTAATGAGTCCGTCCGTATCGGGCACGTCTTCCAGCTCCATAGCGGAAATCGATTATGGTTGTATACGGTGACAAGGCGAGATCGGGAAGCCGAGCTGCCAGATCTGAGTGGTGGCACATTTTGTCGCTGACTTTACCGGTGCCGCGCTCATTTTCCCATGATTGAGTGGCTCTTGTGTGTCGCATTGGCGTCTGGCCGCCTGCTGGTGGCCTACCTCCTGAGCCTGCGCAATAAGAGGCAGGCATTTCCTGGCCGGCTGCTGATTTTTACCGCGTCAAACTTGGTAGGCTGCTGCATTCTAGCGGTGGTCGACATTGGCGGCGTGTATGCCGCAGCCGCCTATGCCTTTGTTTCACTTTTTGAGGCGCCGGTAGGGCGTGCTGTTTTCATGCTCTTTATGATGATGGCCGCTGCTCGGATCGCCATTCACGAGACGATACTGGTGACCGGAGCAGCCATCATGGAGATTGCGTTGGCGATTACATATTTATTCATACGATACTAGAAAAACTATACGGGATCTTTCTCAATACATTCCTTTTCAACAATCACTTTTGGCGGGGGTGTTGCTGCTTTTGTCGGCACATGCGGTGTGTGGCGATGCCGCGCCTGCCGAATGCCGTCGTTGGCTCGAGTCCGCAGCCTCCGCTGCAGCCGTGGACACACGCCTGACAGGTGCGATGTCATGTTGGAGCGCATCTGAAAGTCTTTGATATGCCGTAGCGCCTTGACAATGTTGGCACAGTGAACACACTTGCAACTAACGCAGTTGCACGCGGGATCCTTGCACATCCGGTCATCCGTCATCCGCAGGTGCGACCGCTTCCAGGCGGCAATCACCAGACTGTTGGAGCGCTGCCAGCTGTCCTCGATCTTGGAGCTCGGGGTTACGTGAAACATGGGAAACAAGAGCGGAACACTGACAGCGTGGGAAGCAGAGGCTCCGTACAGCCGGGTCACCGAGTCCCGACTGGTGTGCATACAGCATCTTGACGTATGCAACAAAACGGTCCTCTGGCTCCTGACGGTCAAAGCAGCCTCACTAGTCAATCTGACCAGCCTGACCGTCTCGGCAGATATTGATGTCTGGATGCAAAAGAAAACCGCAGACAATCTTATTTTTCTTCCCAGCCTCTCCACAGTCACGTTTGCCAAACACGCGCCAAGCGGATGCATGCTGGAAGCTATTCTGCGCCATCCGACGGTCACGACGCTTGTGCTGCGCCAGATTGACGTGTCCCCGGCACTCTGCCGACTGATGGCTGAGATTGTCCCCGTTAGCCGCTTGCGTCTTTTGCGTCTGGAAGAGGTGCGAGTGCCCGGCGAGCTGGTAGACTTTACGCGCCGGCTTCCACCGCAGTGCCTTTTAGAGACTATACGTATTAAACGGTAGATTTTATTTATAGAAATAAAAAATATTTTTGGCTCATTTTCGTCGCCATGGCCAGCCCGGCAGCAGCCCAGGGTGTCTTTTACACGCTCTTGCGCGTACAGTCGCGCAAGTACATCCAGTTTTCGTGGCCGTATTACCGTTTGGAAGGAGGTACGGGATTTAACTTTCTGGTGGGAGTGCCAGAGTCTCAAGTGGAGACGTTTGGTGCGTGGCTCAAGTACAATCACCAATGCACACACAGCGATGCTTCCTACATGTTGCAGCCGAGCCCCGTGCTGGCGCTGAACTTCAAGCCACAGATTGTTTTGACAGACGATCCAAAGTACACATACAAGATTGTGGCCAAGACGCCTGATGAGTGAAATACACTTTTTCTATTCGACTGATGCATACAAAAATGGAAATTGTGTTGGATCAAGTCCTAGTTGTCTGCTGGCTTCAACCGATGCGGCGTCGACTGCAGGGACTGTGGCCAGCACGCCAGTGCTGCAGATACTCACTCCGTCCAGCTCCACCGTGGTGTTGGGCGCCACTGGTACGCATTGTTCGGAAGCAAGATGCACGCCAAAAGAAGAAAAAAACATTACAAGCGAGCAGCCGGGCAGACTGCTGTTGGGAGACACGGCGGCGTCTGAGTCCAGCCAGAAGCGCGAGATGCTTGCCACATTTGTGACACCGGCGGTTGGCATGCAGTGTGTTGGCGGCATGGCCGTTGGTACACGGTACTGCGCGCCACCACACATGACAGTCGTGCTGTTGATAGGGGCGGTAGTAACAATAAAAAAATAATTGTTTGGCGGAGCCAAGGCTACGGGTGCCTTGCTAGCCGTCTGAAGCGGCGTGCCTGGCGTGTATGTTGTGACTGTCGGCTGCTGCGAGAGTGCCACTGGCGCTCGGAGAGTGATGCTGTCGGGTAAAACATAGCACAGGCTAGGCGCGACACTTGACTCGGTGGCAAACACCAAGTGGCAGATTTTCTGGGGGCATGTCGGCATCCAGTTTTCCAAGAAAATGCTCGGAAACAGAACATCTGGAGGCACAAGCGCGCGAGCTGTTCCGGTTGTGTCAAAAATAAGAGTTGGCACCGGCTGGCGCTCAACCCGAACAGCCAGCTGGTGAGGCGTCAGCCGCAGATATTGCTGTGGAAGACTACTGTCGAGCGGCCCGGTAGATTGCAGGTCGACGCGAGCGCCCGCGATAAGGGGGCCAAGTCCAATTTGTGGACCAAACGCGCTGCCCAGCGCATCCGTCCACAACAAAAGGGTAATAAAACTTTCGCCATCTGGTATGCTCGCGCACATGGTGCTGCAGATCGGCGTGGGTGTAACCGAAAAGCCGTTGACAGCAAGAACACGCGCGCCGCGCATGGCGAGCGGCGTGCCAAACCAGCGCAGGCAAAAGGTGGACAGGGACGGTGTGCGGTGGATAACAATGCCAATGTGGGACTCGTCAATGGCGACGGCCGACACCTCGTACATCGTGAACGTCTGGTTTAGCACGGCTGCGGCGTCTGAGAGCGGCATTTCATAATAAGCAGTGTCGGCGTACACAACTCGGGTCACTGTGCAAGCCGGGTCCGCCACCACACTGCTTGTGTTTACGCGGCCGCCGCGCAGCACACTGTTCCAGTTTTTCTGCCGTCCCAGCTGGCCGCAGCTGCTGCAGACCACGCCGACGGCCGAACTTCCATCCGGTGGCGGCCAGAGCTCTAGAAATAGCGTTGTGTTTGGGCCGCACGGCAGCTCAATTCGGCCGCGCCTGGTGCACGCCGCCGTAACCACCGCACAGCGACCGGATGTAACAAGATCAAAGCCGGAGATGGTTGTGTGTGACATCAAGTCGTGGCCGTCGGGTCCACTTACCCAGCGCATTTCACCTACTAGAGCGGACTGAAAGCGCGAGCCGCTCTGCTGCAGCGAGCAGTAGATGCGTCCGTCGGCCGTGGCTGCGAGCGGATCAACACACCACGACTGTGCCTGGCAGGTACCTATAAATATAAATATTAATATAAACCGAGAACACTTAAACCCTAACCTGTGTTGTCTACTGCCACTCCGTTGGCTGTCATCCAGCCGCCGAGCGGCACGCGCGGATGTGGCCGGCAGACTCCAGCCAGCCGACGCCGCACGATTCCGACTGCGAGCGTAACGGGTATCATGTCCGTGAGCTGCACAACGTTGAGAGAAATCTCGCTGGTGCTGTGCCACAGAGTGGGCAGCCGAACAGAGACTTGGCGCACCTCCGCAAGCACCCCGTCACCGTGGCCAAGATAGACGCCTGTTAAAACGGCCACAACGCCGGCGGCAAGCGCTGCCTGCAGCGCGAGCTGGATCCATTCGCGGTGGATACGCATCGGTCAACTGATGTGAGTTTTGATGCTCTCGCGCATATGATCCATACGTACGAGTGCAGCAACAAAGTCAAATTTCCATGGCACACGCTGCTTTTTTCCGAGATGTGGCGGCATATCTTTCGGCCGTGTACAACGGGGTGTTTCCTGGCAAAAGCGTCGACCTGGTCGACTTTGCGCGCAAGATGCGCGCGATGCGGGTGACGCCGTGCACGGAAGAGCTCGTTGGTGAGATTATCACCATGGAGAACCTGTCGCTGGCGCCCGACAAGACGGACCGGCAGCTGCTGCCGGACTGGCGCTACAATCCATCGCTGGTTACGCCGGTGCTTGACGCGGCGCGGCGGTGTGCTTCTGCCGTCACTCGGATCGAATGCATCCAGCTTGTTAGCGAGCTGCTTGACACGGCGGCCAAGATTGAGCAGGACGCGGTGGCACAGGTTTGCGATAAAATAATAGCCGCTGGCATGTAACAGTTGTCTACTTTGCAGGCATACCAGGCTGATAAGGTCAAGCTGGTCGACGCCATCCTTGCGCTTCCGTCATACCGCGAGATTATGACGCCGCTCTACGACGCCATCCGCAACTTTGCGGCCAACAACACGGGCCAGTGTGTTGTCTCTATCTTTTCCAACGGCTTTGTCAAAGACCGGCAAGGGGTGGAAGGCTGCACTGCAGTGATGATGGCCGAGTTTCTGCGCACCGGCGAGCTGGTGACTGATCTTGGCGAGTCTGTCCGCGGCCCATTCATCATTTCCTTCCTTGACACGGGGCATGTGATCTACACAACCAATCCCTATTTGGCGCTGGTCTATCTGATCTGCGAGGGGGTGATCCAGACCATTGCTGGCGGCAGCACGACGGACGATCTGCAGGAGCAGCTCGACTTTGCGCGGTGTCTGGCGGACGAGCTGAGCGTCTCGACGCCCATTCCTGCAGAGGTGAACGCATACACGTGGATCCGCCGCGCCGAGACATTGTTGCACGCGCGGCAGCGCAAAATGCCGCTTCGTTCAATCCTGGATCTGCCTGGCCCATCCCGCATTGACGCATCCAACCAGATTTACTCGCTGGTGGCTGCCGATCTGATGCGCGAGAAGTTTCTTGCTGCCCGGGCCAGCAGCATTTTGCATGTGCGCCGCGACAACTACGCCGAGGCAAAGATGCTGCTGTCCTCTCTCCTGTCGGCCGATCAGACCGAGGGCCGCCTGATGGTGGCACAGATTGACGCGCAGTTTCCCACGCTCTCTGTCTCGAGATCGGCCGTACAGATTCCGCCGGATGCGGTGCGCGAGACGCTTGAAAAGTACAACCGAGTTTAAACCAGTGTATTATTATTCATTAATAATAGGCATGAGAAATATTAAAACCGCACGCTAGACCGCAACCCTCGCGGCTGAGATCCTCTGACTAGATTTGTTTGTGGCGGAGTCGGTAGAAGCAGCGACAACTCGTTGTCTTGACCATCGTCTTGCATCATCCTCTCGAGCTCTTCGGCTAATGTTGCGTCGTCGTCGGCCGGAAGGTCAAGCGCCTCGCACATCTGCTGAATCTCCTCATTCTGGTCGTGCATTTCGTCAATCTTTTTTTCAAACACAGATGCCTTGGGCAGCCGCTGGCGTCGAATGGCCTGGAGAAACTCGAGCTGGCCCTTGTAGTCCTCGGTTGCGTTCTGCGCTTTCATGAGCAAGGCTTGCTGTTTCGTGCGCATTTCAATCCGCCTCTTAATCTCCTTTGATCGAAGTAGCGCGCTCTGCCGGGAGGCGGCGTTTAGCGTTTTGTCACGACAATGGCCAAGCTCCACAAAATACTCCTTCTCGGCCTCTTCGATCGCTTTTTGCAGTTTGGCCATAAAGTCCGCAGTCCCTGCATGAGTCATGCCACTAGAGCGGCCAAAAAGCCAATATAAGCATGTGCTGCAGTCCATCCCTCTCTGTGCGGTCACCAACACTCTGCATATGCATGAGGTAGATCTATAGCTGAAGCGCACCATGAGTCGGCCAGAGCGCCGCACCGACAGTGTTCCGCGGCAGCACACCCGGGGCTTTTCGTTTGCGTCTACCGCCAACGACTGGGTCGACATTAAAAAAGTGCGGAGCGAGATTGACAAGACCCACCATGTCAGGCTCATGTACCCGTGCATCCCGGCCATCATACAGTATCTGTCAACCGGAGTCACGCAGGCTGTGTTGTCGACTTCGTCTGCCGGTAGGCGCGTCTGCAAATGAAAATCTTTCTTACTATTCTGTACTTTCTTATTAGGCCGCTTGGTGCAGCTGGTCCGCGAAATTATCGAATCGCTCGTTGAAGTTGGCTACGTTGCAGTTTTTGTCGACAAGGAGCGCAACCGGCTCGGCGTTGTTCCGTGCACCATCTATGCGGCGCTTAAGGAGCGCGAATACATTGCGGTGACTGCCGAGCGGTGGCCGCGCGAGCACAAGGTCCGCCGCGAGAACCGGCGGCTCTGTCAGACGCACTTTCCGTACTTTTTTGACAGCGATGAAGCCGAAGCCTACTTCCACCCGAAATTTGGCTATCCGATTGTGTTTATGGGCGACTGGATCCCTGACCACGGTGTGCCCACGACCCCATGCCACTTTGCTGCGGTGAGTCTGTCAACGCGTGAAAATCTGATCAATGCAACGCGCGTGTCGGCGGCGCGCAGCATGCAGCCGGCCACCGGCTATGTAATGACCACACCGGTTGGTGGGATCGGCAGCATTCTCAACAGCATCAACAGCGTGACGGGTGCCGTGGGCGCCAACGATGTGCTGCGCGTGTTTGACGAACAGTCAAAGCGCACGCATGAAGAGCGGCAAAGTCTGCTGGAAAAGTCGGCTGATCGCCTGCTGTCGTACTCGATGGATAAGACCACGGTGGACCAGATCAGCGCGGTGATTGAGCAAGGTGGTGATGGCCACATGACATGGGTCCCCCAGGCGCCAATCACTGCGCTCGACGTCAACAACCAGCTGGATGCGCTTGTGAGCGAGATTGCCTCCGCCTACGGCATTCCGCCTCGCCGGCTCAACCTTCGCGTTGTGCAGATGAAGAGTGCGCACACGAGTCTCGGCGAGGCCGGCGACGCGTTTGTGACCGTCTCAGCCATGCTCAGTCACGTAAAGTCAATCCTTGATTTGACTCGCGAAATCATGACTGCTATCCTCGGCGCCGATGCCGATTTTCCCGAGGGCAATCTGAAACAAAGCGTGCCAATTGAAATGCTCATGGAGCTTGAGCCAGTCTTGTCCCACGAGGGCCGCGTCGAGCTATACGCCGACACGCTGCGGGTTGACCGATCACTGATCAGCGCGCAGGGAATTGAGGAAATTAAAGGCCAGATGCAAATTCAGGCTGCCGAGGTCCGGGCATCCACTGTGGGCGAACCATCGGCAAAACGCCAGCGCACGTCGTAAAAATGTGTATTTTATGTAATCATTTCAATTGTAGTATTTAAGCTATGTATTCCAGACAATTATTGTCACCTCGTTTCATGTACTCCTTGGAGATGAGTGTCTCCACCTGCTGCCGGAAGAGCGACTTGTCAAACGGAAACAGCAGGGATCCGCTCGAAGCAACCTTGGCAAACAGGGCGTCGACACTGTCAACCTTGCGCGTGCTCTTCATGCAGCGAACTATGGCCGCGTGGAGCGCAAAGATGCGCTCCCTCTTGATAACGGCGTCCTGCTCCTTGTCCGCGGCCGCCGGCTTTGAGCCGCTGCGTCGGCCAAGCGTCGCCAAGTTGCGGGTCTCCTTGGTTGGTATAAAGCGCGAGTTGAGAAGGTACTCCCCCTGTGCTGACCGGGTTACAAGGCCAATCTCAACCATCAAGGCCAACACATTGGCAATCTTGGACTCGTATTCGGACCCGAGCGCCTGGACCAGGCTGTCCGTGGTCACACCAGAGACCCGGTGGCGTTTCGCCGCGCCGCTGTCGTCCATCTCGTCGGTGGCGCTGGCCTCTTCCAGCTTGGTGACAACATAGAGTTGACAAAGAGACAGAATCATCGTCCGTCGGCCCTTCTTGTCGGGCGTCTGCACCGAGCACTCTGCTGTTGATGCGTCGTGGAGCCACTGCAGCTTGCGACCAGAGTGAACAGCCTTGTACGCCGTCTCAAACGCGGCGACAAGAGCAGTGTACTCTGAAAGCGGCGGTGCCCGCACGCAGAGCGATGTGGAAAGCTTCCAGCAAAACTGGTTGGCAACCAACACGCGCAGCCGTGTTAGATCCACACTGTTTGCGGCAGTATCCATCATTCTCGCGGCGAAATCGGCCGACAGCTGCAGATCGGTGGCCATTGTCTGCATCTCTTTCACAACGGCTGTGCCGAGCGTGTTGGCAACCAGCGTGAGCAGGCTGGAGACGTCGTCGCGCACGGCCGACATGTCGGTGCGTGAAGCGGTCCACTCGCTGAGAAACAGCATGGAGAGGCGGGTCCAGAGCGCAAGGTGAAAGGTGTCACGGCTCTCGAGCGCCTGGATCAGCGGACTCACGCTGGTGCTCAGCAGCGGCAGCTTCCCAGACGACCACTTTGGACGGTATGTGAGGGGCGCATTGGCAACATTCCAGTCGATGCTGTCGGATGTCAGGCGCGACACAAAGTAGCCAGCCAGCATCTGGGCGGAGGGATCGCTGCCGATCGTGACAAACTGCTCTGCCGCGCGCGTAATCACGATCGAAACAAGCTCGCGGCTGGCCTCAAAGCACTGGTAGATGAGACACAGGGTCCAGGTGAGGATGTTGATAGTCTCGGAAAACGAGGCGCGCTGCTGCTGTGCGTCTTTGACCGTTGGCACCAGGACCGGAAACAGCGCGTAAAAGGCGTCTTTCATGCATGCCAACGGGGTGGACGTGACAGTCAGCAGCCGATTGACATGCTGCAGCTCGATGGACGGCATGCGGTCTGTCCGGCAGCAGTCGAGCAGAATGGTTCGCACCTGTGAGACAAACAGCTCCTGGCGCGCAGTGAAGAGGGCAGTCTTGGCCAGGTTCATTGTAATGTCAAAAAGGCGAAGCTCCCCCGGGATCAGACAGGCGATGTAGCGGATAATCTCGGCTGCCGTCTCAATCCACTCCAGCGTAGTCGGGACAAAGGTGGATGCCACGGCCTCGTAATGGTCCTTGACAATCTCCGCCACTTTGCTCTCAATCTGCGCTTTGGTGCGGGGAAAGTTGGCCAGCATGTTGAGGACGTTTTTCATGAGGTCGGCATTCTGTCGATCGGGGGCTGTGCAGCAACCGGCAAGCCACTTGACGAGCTCCGCCTCGACAGCTGGATACTGCAGCATGTCCTGGACAAAAACGCGGTTCATCGCATCTTCGCTGCTGTTCACGCGCGAGGACTTCTTGCTCCCTTCGTCCCGGTACACACTGGCGGTTGCCACCATCGACGAGACGTTGACAAACATGGGATGCTTCACCTGCGCGTTCGCGTTGACAAACAGCTTGCGCGAAATTTCGCTGCGATGGGTCACATGCAAGTCCCAGAACGAGAGCACCGACACAACCAATGCGCGACCAGACAGCTCGGCCAGATCACTGCTGCGTCTCTCCTCGATAAACTCGGCGTACATCCGCTGCAGCACGCAGTAGATGCCGTCGATGGCAGACAGGACCCCGCCCGCTGTGACTTGCCGCGTAATCATGGTGTAGATGAGATTGTAGACATCGTAGAGAGCGGGGTCAAGCCCGACATGCAGCAGCCGCGAAATACACTGCGCAAGCTGCTCGACCTCGGCCGGATTGCCCGCCTGCACCAGGGCCATTGCAGACGGAAAATGCGAGAAAACCCGTTTTTGCGCTGTTCAGTATATGGGTAGAAAGCGAAAATTAAAGTAACAACATTGGACCTTTTTACCCGGTCATGTCGCAGTTCAAGGTCGACCGGGTCGTCCCCGTCTCTCGGCGCATGAAGAACACGATCGAGCGCTCGGAGGGCGGCAGCTTCATCTCCGGCATGATCCTCGACTACCGGCAGATTGACAAATACCTCGCAACCAACATGATCACAAACATCAACAAGGACACGACCTTTCCAAACACGCCAAAGGAGGTCGGGTCGAACCGCCCGTTTGTCACCTTGAACCAGGTGATTGAGCCGCCGGCCCGCAACCACATGAACCAGGTCATGGGCTCGGTTTTCCCGGGCCAGCTGCTGCCGTACCTCGAGCGAAGTGTCAGCCGCAGCAAGACAAAGACCAAGTTCAAACTGAGCCGCCAGGTGCTGTTGCGCAAACTGCGCTATGTGGGCCGCGTGGAGGAGTCGTCTGCAGCGAGCAATCCGACGCCTGTGATCCCGATCCGAGTTGGGGGGATGTGCAACTTTCACATTCCCCTCGTCAACGAGAATCTTGAAATTGTGAACGCGGCAACTCTTGGTCTTACCGTTGGTGATCCACTCTACCTGACGCTGCCCTCTGTCAAAGAAAATACGGGCCCGATTCTTTCTTTTAACGGAAATGAATACATGCTGACGAACAAAAACCCTCTGACACTGTACTCGACATGGAACACTGCCGAGCTGTCGCCCATTTCACGATTTGTGCTATCTTTTGCCAATGGCTTGATCGCCACTGTGGGAAACAAGAATGGCAACATTACTGCCTTGCCTTCTTTCCATGACACAGATGAGCCCTTCAACGCACTGTTCCCTCCTCCTTCTACTGTGACGCCCGTCAAGTTCAACGCCACGCACGCTGTTACGCTATCGGATCTTTTTTCTGATCTGATTGACTATGTCTGTGATCGGATTGAGTTATGCAATCGTGGTCCCGCAGGGCGCTTTGTACCCACTACATTTACGCCTGCTGTTGGACCGGCTGCTGTGTTGGGGAAAAACCCCATCACTGCACTTGAAGCAGTACTTAAGCTACAGGCTTTCTACAATCAAGATCCAAGTAAGATTGACGAACTTGTGACACGCATCTACGAAATCTCAGAAGTTCCCGCGTTTGACGACCTTTTCAACATACCTGCATATGTTTCTGCTGACGCCAGGCCTGTTCTTCGCATTGCAAATCTTGTATCGGTGGTCACCTGTAAGGCTGACCTGGCGCCCTATGCCGCTTCCATGTACCCGCTGAATTCAAATACCGCCGATTTGGTGCGCCGCGAGCTGCGCCACAAGATGCCCAATCACGTGCGCAGCGATTTGTATGTGGGGCGCTTTCTGTACGAGGAGATGGATGGGTCAATTACTGTGCTGCAGACGTCGTGAGATGTGGATTTCAGATATGAAATAAAAATGTGGGATTTTAATTAAGCAGCAAAGAAATGAGACTGTTATTTTTGCTGGTATGCGGAGTCTCGGCGTGGCCTGCGTGCTATGTAGGCGTCGTGCAGCGCTACACGTACCACACCGGGCGGCTGCTGACGTCTTTTGCAGTCAGTGGTGGCAGCATTGGCGGCAGCCTGCTGGAGACGGCCAGCGTTGTTTCCGAGTTTGACGATCCATCGGTCCGGCTTGTGTTGCCGGAAGCGTGGTCAGACGAACAGTACGACGATAACACGAGCACCATTGGCGCATTTGCCGGGTGCGAGGCCCGTGTTCTCTCGGGGGTCGTGCGATCGTCGGAGATAGCAACGCCGGTTATTTCCTTTGAAGGGCTCGTGTCATTCCTGGGTGGCAGCGTGGCGTGGTCTGTTGGCGCCAGACGGATGTTTCCCGGCTATCACAGCTGGCAGCAGTATCTAATGCGGCGCGAAGGAATGGCGGTTGCCACTGGCTGTCTGCTTCACACGTGTCTTTTCTCCGGCACGCTCGACGGGCAGACGGTCGATGTGGCATTTACACCTGCGGTTGCTGGGATTGGCGTGCCGGCACGGTTTGCGCACGTGTGCGCCGATTTGCTGCTGGTGAACCACAGCAGCATCCGCATCAAAGCATGCGCGGAGCAGCGGGTTTGCCGTGACAATCTGTGTGCTCCCCAGGTTTGATCCGGATGTGTAAATAAATTTATTTATTTATTTATTTACACGTTTTTGCAGGTATACACGCACGAGATCACAGGGGCGGCAGGCTATTCGCGCCTGGTTGACCCGGAAAAGCTGGTGCTTGTCGGCTTTGATCTGATGGAGGAAAATCCGCGCGACCTAATGATCTATTTCACGGCTGATGAGATGCGCATTGGAGTGCTCTATTCCGGTCGCTGGAGCTGGCAGATCAGATCCCACGAGCTTTTCACGCTGTTTCTTTTATGCGTTATTGCCGGGGTCTACATCTTACGGCCGCTAGCTGTCGACGTTGACAGTCCGCTTGAGCGCAATGTGATTGTGAAGATCAACATGCTTGGTTCGACTGTGATTATCCTTGTGATGTTTTATCACACTGTGGAGATTTACGAAGGGGTTGAACGCAGCACGGGGTTTGACTCGGCGGCGGCAGCCGTCTTAACGGCAGGCGCCATGTCGGCCATGCTGGTAAAGTATGCAGCTTTACTCTACGCAAACTTAGCAGTCTCCTCCGTGTCTCCGGTGCGCACTGCGATTGTTCGCCTCTGCTTTCCGTCGATGCTGAGCGTGGTGTTTATCATGTACAACTGCGGGGCAACAGAACGCGACATTCAGGTTTGACTTTATTGTCTGGGCTAGAATCTGGTATTAACAATGCTATTTTTTACACAGTCTATTATTTGTGCGGGCGCGGCGCTTTTTTGGCTCCACGTTATTCCGCGCGTCCTATGCACCATCTTCATTTTGTTTGGCCCTGTCTGGGTATTTTCTGCTGGCGCGATTGTGGAGCTGCTTCTGGTGCCGTTTGTGGTGTTGACGGGCCTGCCGTCAGCGGTCGACATCTTTTCTCTCATCGACATTGGCACATTTCCAGCCTCTGCCGTGTTTGCCTACCTAGTTATTTTGTCTGGCATCTATGTCTCGATCCAGGCTGTTGACGCAGTTGACATAGGACCAGATTCCCGTAAAATTTTGTAATTAAAACATACATCTTTATACAGTAGGAGCAACATCAAAGTACCCGTCGTTATTACCAACAGTGCGCGTATCGTAAAGCGGGCCGGGATTGTAGGTAATGTCGCCCTGAACCGCAGTTTCGTAGAGGTGCTGCGAGTCAGTAGCCAGCGTGTACTCGGGTTCCTCGGGTAGCGTGGTCACGCTGTTGAAGCACAGCTCTTCGTACAGCCGAGAGGATGTATCGTACGTTGCGTTTCTGACCGGCTCGCGGTACCGCGGTGGCGGCAGCGGCGGCAGATCGTCCTGCGGCTTGGTCTTGCGACGACGCAGCGTAAAGACGGCCAGACCAGCCAAGAGCAACAGCCCAGTACTGACCATTGCCGCTATCACAACATACGAAGTTGTGGCTGCGGCACTTGTTGTACTGCCCTGCGCAGCAAGTCCACAGGTCTGGTCGGCTAGCAGCTGCACTCCGTCGGCGCATTCCTGGCATCCGGTTGTGTTACAGGCCACGCAGCCTTCAAGTGCACACTCGCATCGGCTGCCGTTCGCCGCCCGAGAAACAAATGGGTAGCGGCAGACCAAACAGGCCGTTCCCGACGCGTCGCACTCCTCACAGTGTTCTATAACACAATAGCAGGAGCCGGCAGCCGAGAGTGCAAAATTCGACTCACACTCGGTGCACCGGCCAGCGCCATCGCATGTCCTGCAGCCCGGCTGCAGACACTCACATTGCCCATCTCTCATTTCAAAGCCCGCGAGACAGCTGGCGCAGGTTCCGTTCCGGTGACACGATCTGCAAAATGCTGCGCTGCAGATACATGATGCGGCAGTGGTCACTGCATCAATCTGCAGCGTAAACCCGGGTCGACACGACGAGCAGACCTCGTCCTGCTTGCACTCGGCGCAGTTTGATGTTTCGCAAAAGGTGCAGCGCGCCGTCTCGTTGTCGGCACCTCGCACCGGCTGCAGACTAGCGCCACATCGGTCACAGACAACCGTTCCGTTGCGCCGGCTGCACGTTTCGCAGCCATCCACAAAGAGAAAACAAGGAGTGCAGCCGGCCTCTGTGTATAGATGGCCAGGGGAGCACGCGCAGACTGCATCGGATGTATTTGTGCGGGCGCGGATCATTATTTCACGGGTCGGGTCGCACACCCGAACCGGAGCGCACACCCGGTCCGTGGTTGCTGTTGGCGCGCGCTGCTCGTACTCGGACGGAAAGATGCACTGTTTAACCTTGTTGCAGACTCGGTCGGTCGTTGTGGTGGCGCCGATACGCTCATACTCAAAGGCTGTGTCGCAGACAGAGTGCAGCTTGCAACCGCGGTCGCTTGTCGCCGTTGGCGTGCGCCATTCGTACTCCAAGTCGCTTGCACACGCGCGGACTGTACTGCAGGTCGTCTGGAACGAATACGCCTGAAACTGCGCTGGCGGAGCACAGGGAACCGCATGGGTTCCGTTGCAGGCAAATCCCGGGCGACAACCAGCGCAGCAGCCCATGTTGTCCAGATACGAGGCAACTCCCTGCGTTGCAGCGCACGGCGGGCGCCGGCAGGCCTGGGCAGACGCATAAGCGCCAGCCAGAAGAAGCAACACGACGGCTGGGTGCATTGCAATCTGTATACGGCACTCAGTTAGTCTTTCATATACAGCCGGCATGAAGGCGTCACGGCTTTTTCGACAAGCCGGGCTGGCGCAGACCTTGGTTGAGTTGCATTCTACACCCCACCCAGCACGAGATAGTCCGGATGCTGTAGAAGATCAAGAGTACACTCCACGCTGGATAAACCCGCCGCCAGATGTTGTGAATTCACCGCCTGACGAGTACATTTCGGATGTAGACGAGCCGCATGTAGAGACTACACAATCTCTTCCGCTGGAGGATGAACCGACCACTTGGAGAGCAAAAGATGAGCCACACACCGCGTACATACGGAGGATGGCCGATAGGACGGAGCCAACCATAAGTATTACATACAGCACGCCAGCGGCTGTTCCTGAGCCATCCGCTGTTTACGATCATCCAGACATGGATGGGTTTCAGTATCTCGATGACCCCAACCCCCCTGAATATATGGAGACTACATCGTTCTAATCATCGGTTTAATTTATATTAAAGCACGTTGTATATTGTTTTAAAATATAGTTTTCGTTCTCCTTGCTTGTGTAAATTCTGTAAAGCAAGTTGACCACAGGCAGAGACACCCGAAATAGCCGGGTGGCGTGTGTTAGGAACCACGCCAGCACCAAGACCGGGTGAAGGCGTCGAATCGTGCCGGGTGAAATATACGATGCATATTCAAACGTAGAAGTGCGGTTCATAATAGCATACGGGTTCAGCTTGTAGATAGTGGGGCTGCACTCGTCGATCATCGCCACAAACCAGTTGATGGGCATGTAACGCGTACCCGCAATCATCACGTTATCAAAATAAAGTCGCTCGTAAAATGGATCAACGGACAAGCTGCAACAATACAAGTTCAGGTATCGGATCGCACGAAGATGCATTGGCATCAACTTGGCTCGGCCTCCCTCCAGTGTAAGAGATGTCAGTTTGGACTGCGGCCCAAGCTCCGGCATGTAGTATCGCCCGCGCCACCCACTCAGTGAAAGTATTTTGATGCTGTCTGGAACATGCGAGAGAAACAGCCTCGTGGAAACGAGACCGTCGTCAAATACGGCCAGCTCCTCCAGCGCTGGCGGATACGTGATTGCGACGATGCGTGAAGATGAAGTAAGCGAGAGAGAGCGGAGACTGGCGGGCAGATGGGCGAGCTCGCTCACATACGTCACATAATTCAGTGCGAGGGCTTGCAGCGAGTCCAGGGATTGGATCATGTCTAGATTAGAGATGTCAAGACATGAGATTGACAGACTAGTCAGTTCCCTGTAATTACCAGCCAATTTGGTAACAGAGGATCTCGGTCCGAGTTGCAGAGTTTTCACACCGTGTGGAATATGGAGAGCGCCGTCCCGATTGCTTTCTCGGATTTCTAGAATAGAGCAGGAAAGCTTTGAAACGTGCGGAAGGACGTCAAACACGATGCGGTTTCCCGACAGTATCAGCGTGGTTACATTGGGCAGCTGGTCAATCAAAGATATGATATCGTGACTTGTTTGCGGATATGCATCCGTGAACATCACTATGGCAATGATGGCCGGAGATTCCAGCGGATTCGAGCGTCCGTCGACATTGAAAAAGGCGTACGCCATGACCCGCGAGATGAAAATGAGAGATAAAATCCGCTTTATTACTAATGTATAACAGGTTTTAGGATAATCGCCCACGTGTAATGCGGGCACGTATGGTCTGCGTAACACTTGGACCCGACGCCGCCGGAGTGTGTGCTGTGAACAACACCTCATCATCGTCGTCGTTATCGGCAACCACTGTGTAGGTTGCCGATGCAGGCGGAAACCCCCTGCGCATGACCATCCGCTCGATTGCCCGGAAACTAAGACACGCGCCCATGCTGCACACCATCTTAATTTTTCCCGGTCGTATATCTGGCGGCGGCCTGTCTGACAGACCGTCATATTCATGTCGCGCCGAGTTGTGCTAGGTTTGTCCACTTTAGGTACCACCCCGTCAATTTACATTGTCTGTTTACAGTTGGGTGCTGTGGCACCGATTGCGTGGAGCTTCCGCTCAGCCTTGCTGAACGCATCCCTCACATCAGCATGAATGCAGCGGATCCGGTCATTGTTGTTCCCACCGTATTTCCCTGCAGCGTGTTGGCAGACTTTGTGTTCTTTTTCGGGGACCCAAACAGGGAGACCTTGCTGGCACAGCATGATTTGACAACAAACATTGAAAACATCACACGTTTCATCCAACTCATGAGCGTCTGCGAGTGGGCTTGCATGGGCGAGGAGATGAAGGAGCTTGGTGGCGCAGCAGTTTGCATGATGACAGACGCAATGGCTCGCAAAGAAGTGCATGCGACCATTCCGCTACCAACGCTGGAGGAACTGACCGACTGCTGCAAACACTACGAGGCGGTGATTGGCCCGGTGGACAATGTACCTGATTTGCTAGACAGAATGAAATACTGAATTTATTCAAATAGATCCCCATTAATTCTTTCTGGCATATTTGTACGTAATCTCTACGAGGACTGGAATAACAGCGCTCGGTGGTATAAAAAAAGCCACCTTTGGTGATTCAATCATTGCCATCACACGGGCGTGCGCCTTGCTGCGCTCGTCTGTCGCTGGAAACATACTTGCGTACTCCCGGATGGTAAGAAGGACATCATTTAGGATTCCAGGCCAGCGCTTCTCCTTGGGCATGTCAAACACTGCCGCGTACAGTCCAGGTGTCATGGCCCGCACTGCATTCCAGGCACGCAGTGACAGATCTGCGTGCATGATTACAAGCGACAAGCTACGGTACAGCAGAGATGGCAGCTTAATATGCACGGCATTTGTTCCAAGATCGGCGGCCACCTTAAGGGTAGAACCCTTCTCATCAGACTTTGTGTCGTCTTCTTCGTCCTCTGCGTTATCGGCTTTTTTCGTCACAACACGGCGTTTTGGTTGATCAGCTTTCCGTGCTTTCACCCTGATGGTCCTGTCTGGAGAACTGTTGTCGTCGTTTTCATCTTCCTCTTCCACAGTTCGTAGATTTTTTTCAGGGTCTTTTGCATAGGGGTTATGAAGCATAAACCGCCGAGAAATCAGATCTTTTGTAAACGCAGCCACTTTTCCTTTTCGGACTGTGATGCAGAGCGCGCTGCTTTTTCGGTAGAGCAGCCGCTCCATCTCGCCTTCGCGAATCACAACATCGGTCATTTGAAAGGGCGGCTCTAACAGAATCCGGTCCATCGGAGCAAAGATGCAGCCAAACGCGTACGCAAACTCTAGATTTCCAGCACCAAATGATTGCTTGGTTGTAAAATCCGGGATCACATAAGTTACTTGGACTGATGCGTTTCGGCGTAGATGCGTTTGTCCATAAACAAGACCAAAGATTGTGTGTTTGCTGTCGACTGTTTGTGCGAGCCCGGCCGGCTTGTTGGTGATGGCAGTGCCACTGTCGAGCATCTCGCGCGAAATTGTGTTTTCGGATGTCGTTTCTTCGAGCTCTCTCATCAATTCCTCCGCGTTAAGGTCATCATCACCCTTGTCAATTACTGGCAGTCTCCGCTTTTGTACGCCACCCTTCGGCAAATCGACTTCCTCGTCGCTTAGATCACCATGCTCGTCGATTATTGGCTGTCTCCGCTTTCGTGCACGATCCGGCGAATCGACTTTGCGAAACTCTGGCTCGTGCTGCGCCGACGCCATTAAGGCTAACGGCTCTGTACTTATCGCGAGCTTATATGTGTTTATGTTATACCAGATAACAAAGAATGCAGCCAGCTTCGCTGCAGTCGCTGTCGGTATGCGGGCTCACGGTCTCGGTGATTCTGTTTGCCGCCGAGGGCCTGCTTTCAGGCATGCCGATGTTTATGCTTGTGACCGTCTGGATCTCCACCCTGGTGGCCGGGACCGGCATTTATTTCCTTTTTACGGTAGTGTTTGTTGTCTTTGACAACTGGTGCTGCTACCCTCCCGGGTCAAGCTTTGATGATTTTACACTGGGACGCTGTACCGTGCGCACAAGCCAGATTATCCACACGGTTGGCAAGTGGCACAAGTGCAACAGTCATGACTTTACGCGCGGCGAAATAATCGGAATTGGGGTCATCTGTGGCGCCTTTGTGATTTGGCTCGTGCTTTTTGTCATCCGGATCATTCTCTTCAAAGCCTCGCTGTATCGGCTTTGCGTCCTTCGGCGTCTTGCCGGCCGTCTGCGGAACAAGCATGCGGTCACAGCATACAACGCAGCCGTGCGCGAGTCAAGACGCCTGCGCTCCCTGCCAGACTTTCGCACACGGTCACACCCTGCGCTGCTCTACCGCTTCCGCTACATTCTGGCAGGGGATCCCGCATCCATATTATTTGGTTACTGCGCGGTTGCTGCCAACATGAAAGCCTGGCACGTCTTGCTTCAGGTACAGAAATCTAACGCTGACTTGCACGTGGCTAACATGTTACTTTCATCCGCAGGTGATGATGAGCATGGTGATGTTGGCATGCGTTATCAGCTATCTTGTGGTACACAAGACCGTGTGGATGTGGTGGATCCTGGTGATTTTTGGCGGTCTTTCGGCCGCCGTAGTTCTTGTGCACCACATGTACATGGCAGGAGTGATGTTTGTCTTTGTCCACACGGCGCTGAATGACGTGGTGGATGCGTTTGACGCTGCGCCGCCAAAACACGAGAAAGATTCGCTGAAGAAACTGCTACAGGTGCACCACGACTCGTCACAAAAAGCAATTGTGGAGGCGCATGTGTTTACTAAGCGGACGCCGACACACGATGCGCCCTGGCGACCAACGCTTGGGGCCAAGCTACAAGCAAAATCCAAGCCCGAAGATGTTTTTACACGACTGGCCAAGCGGCTCGGGGTTTATCGGGAGGTGGGATAGAATTTTTGAATGTTGTAATAGATAACAGATAAAGCGGCTCGGGGTTTATCGGGAGGTGGGATAGAATTTTTGAATGCTGTAATAGATAACAGATATAAACACCATTAGAGAGACTTGTTTGATGGTACAGAGTGCAAGCTCAATCGCAAGCATGCAGTTCAGGGCTGGCGCAACGGTAGTTTCTAGTCCATAGTCCAGATCAAAGATATAGAATATGTCGTCCATGGCGTCCGCAAGAACAGGAAGGACCACCCGTGCTTTTGCGTCCACGTAAAAAGTTTTTTTAATGTCAATCTCGCTTGTATACCAAGCCGTCAAAAACAGACACCCCAAAAACACCACGTCAACCAGCAGACCACGCCACAACATAGTAGCAGGGGAATGATAACGGTCACAGGCTACGCCTGCCACAGACTCTCGAGCGGCAGACACGCGCTGACAAGCCGCGGAATAAAGCAGACGGCGATCAGGAGACACATGGCCATGTCGTCGCGCTCAGTTTTGCGCGCACCCTTGCCGCTGATTTTGCCGTCGACAGACCGCGCCATGGCCATCAGCTGGTTCTCCAGCGTCTGGATCAGCCGCTGCCGCGCAAAGTCCAGCGAGCTGTCAACCACCGGGGTGTTGGCATAGACCGGGTCCATCTTGGAGAACGGCTCGCCGGTGTTGGCATGCGTCCGGAGCAGCTCGCGGTCCAGCAGCTTGCGGCCCTGGGTAAAGTTGCTGATGCCGGTCGTGGTGAAGCTCTTGACAATCACCAGGCGGCCGTTGGCGGCCAGATCGCACAGACCGCGAACACCGGCCTCTTTCGTGTCGTCCCGCGTGTAAACGCCGCCGATGGCGCTCTGGTTGCCGCCGCGCAAATCCTGCTGCGCCAGGCCATTGCGATCAAGCTTAAGGCGCACCGGAAAGCTACTGGTGGTCAGCAGACGCATAATGTCAGTCACAGTCATCAAGCTGCCGTTGGATTCGACGATTGGGCAGATGCTGCAGCAATCCAAGAGGCCCGGAAACTGCTTGGACAGGGCGACGTAGTGGGCGCGGATCACCAGGTCGCTCTCGTCGCGGCCGCACTTTTCCAGATTCACGTCGTCCATGGCCAGCACCACAAGGGTGCCGCCATACAGCAGAATAGAGTAGACGACAAAGTTGCTGCGACTGCCGACGGCCGGATCAATCACCAGATACAGCACCTTGTGCGAGATGAGCTCAATGTTGATCTCCGTTTCGACCGGATGGCAGACCTAGAGATAAAATGTTAATTTTATATTTGATATGTACGCCTTGTCTCACCTGTCGGACCATCTCGAGGTCAAAAACGGCTCCGATGCGCCGGTTCGAGTAGCCGAGCAGCTCACGCTCCATCTCCTCGCGCTTGGTGGCAGTTGAAGCGGTGGCGATGGCGTGCAGCATGTCTGGGATTGAGCGCCATGGCGGCACAAGATCGAGATTGTGGCGACACTTGGTGGCCGACGGCAGCGGATAGCACTCGGGACACACAAGAGAAAGCTGCTCAACCGTGCCATACGGAAAATTCTTTTTTGGATCGGTGAGCCAGTGCTGCATCATGTCGCCGCCTGGCTCGAGGCTTGTTCCGGGCGTGGTCATCATGGCACCGACGCGATTCGTTACCTAGTGAGCAACAGTCAGTAATTGCCTTCAAACCAGCCATGACATGTACACTCATGATTGGAATGATGTGATTTGTCATCATGTCGCGGCTCATAAACGACACTTCGTCGCCAAAGATTGCATTCTCGCGCGAACCGCGCACGTTGATCACGCGCCCCGGCTTGGCCACCGCGTGAAACACCACAGAGTTCCAGGCAGCCGGCATCTCGACCGTGATTGAGCCGTGCGCGCTGCTGCGGATCAAGTTCACGATGCACCCGGCCATGTCCGGGTCGTTTGGGATCGCGTTGTAGACAATGCGCAGCAGATTGATGGCCATCTGCAGCGTGGTCTCGGATGTTGCGGCTTCCTGTGCATAGAGCGCGATGCCCGAGTGCGCGTCCTCGGTGCGCGCCAGCGCAATCATTAGCGCTAGCGTAATAGCGATGATACCGGTCTTGCCGACCTAAAAACCGCAGAAATTAGATTAAATTTACACACCAAGTCACACGTAACCTGGCGCGACAGCACGGCGGCCACGAAGCGGCCCGGGTACGGCACGCGGACCCATGACTGCAGGATGCGGAAGCGAAAGTGCTTAAAGCGCTTGCTGCCGACGATAAATTGGATGGCGACGTAGGCGCACTGGCGCATAATCAGGCTGTTGACGCAGTACCAGCGGTCGAAGCCGGTGGCGCGGATGCATTTGTTCAAGACTTTAATTGTGTAGTAAATGTCGTTGTAGCAATCGCGCTCGTCCTTGAGCTGCATTTCGCGGTTCTCCAGATGCTTTGAGAGGCCTCGGACATTGGAGCGAGGCACGGTGCGATACGGGGTCGGGGTGATGGCGATGATGGTGTCACTTGTGACGCGCGCCTTCATGGCGGCCACCACGGTCAACAAGCGCAGCTTTATCGGAATCGGCTCGCCGGTGCTGTCATACTTGCCCGTGATAAACGGGATCGGCGTCAAAATGGAGCCGCGCATACCGGCGAGTGATCCATTCCATTACACCCGCATATGCTTGGCCCGAGCATACAACATGTAGCCGAGGATGGCAACGCGCGCGGTGCAGCATGTTTTTTCCGAGTTTACGCAGTCACTGGCCAAGTACGCCGCCTATGTGCCGCGCCAGCTCTCGGCCATCCTGGCTTTTGTCTACCTTTTTACACTTTTTGTGTGCCTCTGTGTCGTGAGCGCGCTGACAGAGCCGGCAGACTACAAAACAGATGCCTGGATCATTATTTTTGCATCGCTAGTCACCATTCTTGTCGGCCTTGCCGCGCACGAGTACCCGCACAAGGTTCTGTCGGTCACTGCAGTTGTGCTGGCGCTTTTCACCATGCCAATGGGCGCCTCGCTGATCCACATCATCTACGGCGAGCACAAAACATGCGCCAAGCTGTACAACAACGTGGCCGCCATGTCCTCTCTTTCCCAGCGGCTTGACGAGCTGGGCGGCGTGTCTGGCTCGGTTGTGAGCGCCGACCTGCTCAACGCAGACGCCACGCAGCAAGTGTCGACGTACTCGATGCTTTGCATGGGCCTAAAGTACGGAATGGCCTGGCGCAACGCACACCTGGCCATTCTATACGCCATTTCGTCCATCTCCATCATCGGATCTCTCTCTGTTATTGCCATCACTCTGCTGAATTATCCGGGCGCGCGTCAGTGGGTGGAACACATGAGCTACGCAACCATGCATTTGCTGCACAACGCAGAGGGTCATCTGCAGAGTGCATTTGCGGCCGGCGTTCACGCACTGCGGCACCACCAGTCGCACATAAAAAAATTGTAATGTGTTGGGGTTTTTTATTTTTTCCACATTAAATCTGTCCGATGCATAAATGCAATTACTGCGCCCGCAACAAGTGGGCCAACCACCAAAAAAGTCACTAGCATCGGCACAAGCAGCGGATCCGCGTGTGTGGCAGGCGATCCCAGTCGCGGGATTGAAAAGTAGCCGCCGGGTGCGTCAGCGCGCGCATACACGCTGATGGAGCAGTTTTCGCGAACGGCAGACACCGTTGTGTGATGGGCGGCAATGAGTACGTTGGTTTCACTAGTTGTGCAATCCGCTAGTCCAAATTGAATTTCCACAGTTGGACACGGAACGCTGGCGGTTCCGCACCGAACGCTGGCCGTGGCGCTCAGACGGCCTGGGCCAAATAAAAGCTGACCGGCAGACGTAAAGGCCGTGCAAGCTGGTCGCGCAATGCACTCCTCCTCGCAGTCTCCAACACAAGTTTGAGTGGCGGCGTACGTGGTCGTTGTGTTGGTCTCGAATGTGGAGACGACCATGACACCATACGTGTTGGGCAAGCACGGGTACCCCTGGCCAGTGTGGGCGTAGTCGCATTGAATCGGAGCCCAGGCCGTTGGCTGGATAAAAAGAGTGTCATTAACAGTGTGACATACATAGAGGGTGTGTACATACGACAACAAACCTCGCTCGACATGAATCGATCGGCCAGGGTTGCCAGGACAGCCGACATGGAGACATCACAGCGGATGCACACCATGACGGCAGAGGCGGTCAAAAAGTATCTGGCCAGCCTTGTGAGCCGCGGACAGGCGTCTCCGGCCCCCGACAAGTACACGCCATGCATCGTGGACAGTGATCACGCGAACACGGCGTGCAGCGACTTTTGGACCTGTCGAAACGATGTGGCCGAGATCTTTGTCTGCACGCGTCACCAGCGCGCGCACCCGTGCTTTGTTAAGGTGGCTGCGGACGGTCCATACTGCAGCCGCTGCAATCACGATGGCGTGTGTCCAATCTCGTGCTATCCGGAGCTGCGGCGGTTTGAGCGCAGGGACACATCGAACGATCCGGCGCTGCTTAGCGACGAGGCCATCCTGCGCGACTATGCGCTCGAGTTTAACATCACCTCGCATCTCCGATCGGCGCCCGCTCGCATGTGTTCGTCTGCCTGTCGAGACTGGTGGCCGCATCCGTCGGGCACAATCTGGGTCTGTTCCAGCCACCACCGCGTGCACCACTGCGCAACGACGTGCGAGTTTATCGGCAAGGATAACGGCAACAGCGATTGCACTGCGTGCCCCGTTTCGGGTCTGCTGGGCCGCAACGCGCCGGTGCACTCGTCGCGCCGGGTGATTCGCCGCAGCCGCGGCGAGCGCACAGTCGGTGGCCTGAACGACGCCATTGCGCTTTCACCGCAGTGGATTCTGCAGTGTGTCTCGTACGTTATGCGTGAGACGTCGCTTGAGCGGTTACGCGCGTGGTCCAGCGTGATCTGGACCCTGCTATGCGTGTCGGCGCTGAACGAGCATCGCAATCACCACCAGCTTGCGTTGAACGCGGTGATTGGCCTGCTCACAACCATCCCGATGAAGGCCATTGTGGTCAAAGGGGTGGTGCTGATCCCGATGCTGCCGTATCTCACGCACACTGTCCCAGGCAAGCTGCTGACTACGGTGACGGCGCCGGTTAAAATGACCACGTCAAAGTACACTGTCAAGGGCCACTGTCACACCATTGTGGCCAGCATGGGCAGCCCGCACAACGCTACGGTAGCGCTGAACAAATTGTACGCAGCGCTTGACAAGCTGACCGTCGACCGACTGTCTCTGTTGAAAATTCAGCTTGGGTCGTATTTTTGTGACCCTCTGGCCCCGGCGGATCCACCCGCTTCTTTGTTTGAATAGAATTTTTATGTTCATTACATCATTATGTTACTTTGGCGTTTCACACAGTGTTTGAAAATGCGATGCAAGCATTGTGTAGAGATTGGCGTGCTGCATCTCCGAGCCATCAAGCACCATGGTCACAAACACCGTCGCCTTTTTCTTGCGCGGCGCCGGCTCGGCCGAAACAATCGCCGCCGGCTCGAGCAAAAGGTCGGGCGAGTGGTCGACCAGGCTTTCGGTCGGGCTTGGCGTGCGGGTAGGCCGCGATCGTCTCTCACTTGCAGGCGAGTCGGGGGCCGCCGTTCGCTCTCGGGTCGAGCGAGTTGGCGACGCCGGAAGAACAGAGCGCGAGCGCGACGAGCGACTTCTGTCTGGCGAGTCGGGCGCAGCTGTGCGTGCGCGCATTGAGCGCGAGTCGCTTGACAGTCGTCGGTGGTCGCGTGGATTCAGATTCAGGTCAAAGATGGCTGGCACAAAGGACACGCGCAAGGCAACACCTCCGCGGACCATGCCGTCCGTGTCCAAGCGAGCTTGCGTGGCATCCTCGATGGTGCGGAATTGGACAAAGCCGAATCCGCGCGGGCGGCCATCGACAGAGAGCTTGACCTCGGCTTTAAATGAAAATGAAATTAAGCGGCCAACAGTTAAATTACGGCTGGTTGTTTATACCGTCGGTCGGATTGAACTTTCGGTAGAGGTCCAGCAGGTCCTCGCGGTTGGTGTCGCCCAGTCCATAGATTCGGATGCGGTTAGTCGGGCGCATTGCCGGTTGCGTTTGTGCTGTCGAATCTTCCATATATTGCATATATTTACACTAATAACAGATAAGACTTTACATAAAACTGGCAACTAGTGCCGCGGATAAAACCCCCCGGATAGTCACAGCCGTGCGAGACATCTCTGCGTAGGTTGAGTCCATCTCAGCAGTCATCACCACGTCCAAGATGGCAAAGATGATCGGCGAAACGCGAAACCGGCTGGCTGGTAGCTTGTCGGCCACCGCTGCCCACACCATCGCCAGCACCAGCCAGAGGTTTAGATGCACATCAAATACCCAGAGATCGCGGTTGATGGGTGGCTCAACGTACACAAGCATCAGGAGGAAAACGACGAGGTGGAAAATCGTCCAAACTTGGTACGCTGCAACTGCACCATCTGACCAAGCAACACCGAGATAATGCATGCTGCCACTGCAATGATCGTCAGTATGATCTGCCCGTTTCTGGCAAGCAGACTGACAATTGAAAAGTCAGTATCAACTGGCATTTCCCGTGTCCATACTGTCGCGTCATATCATATGGCGAACCGCAGAATTCGATGCCACTCGGTGGCAGCGGCTGCGCCCGCGGATATGGAGCCAGAGCCACGCAGCCAGTCCGAGCCGGCGTTTATGGACACGGACGATGAAGTCGTTTCTGTGGTCACTGTGCCGCTTTTTCTTGTCTACATCGCCACCGGCGTGATCGAGGCCGAGTTTATGAACCGCGCCGCCAACATTGCCCATGCTGTTGGCGCCAACCTTGGCACCTGCGTGCACTGTGGCGTGGCATGCGCTGATTACTGCACGCTGTGCACCGTGTCCGTCTGCGTCACACACACGGACATGCATCGGACAACCACCTGCCACTTGGCCGGCAAGCTGCCGACCGTGCTGGTTGAATCGGACAAGTTTGACATGGCCGGGCTTGTGCGGTTGGTGCGCGCCCGCGCGCCCGAAGACCATCCGGTGGCGTCTCCGCTGTGCGGGGCAGGCGATGACTTTATGCGCACGCAGCATGCCACCGAGTTGCTCTATTATATTGGCGAGATTATCCATTGTGAAGTGCCGCAGCTTGCAGAGGTGGCGCTCGATGAGAAGCACTCGGTTGAGTTTTCCTACGCGACTGGTGTGCTCTGCGACGTTGCACGCGGCCTGGCCAACTTTGCCGTTGTGGTTGCTGCAGACTCGCAGCGCGGTCCGCGCTGCGTGGCAGCCAACACGCCGCAGGCGTGCTGTCCCATTCAACTGGCCCGTGCCGTGCCGCAAGAAGCAAACCTGAGCTGGATCATGCTGATGCTGTCGTTTGACAATCCAGAGTACGCGTCTGTTCCACTGTGCGCCAACGACTCAAAGTGCATCGCACGCAAGATCCAGACGCCCGACTGCAAGCCGTTTGGGGTGAGCCTACGCGCTATGCGCTCGCCGCACATTGACTTGTCGGCCGACACACACGTGTACTCGGGCCTCTGCTACCTGTGCCACATTTTCTACGTGACGCGCGATCTCCACTCGGCCTTTGTCTTCACATGCCCGCCCGGAATATACCGCGAGGAATACACGATCCAGCGCGGAGCGTGTGTGATCCCGGGCCCGTTTTTTCATCTGATGCGCGTCATGTCCTACAAGTCCAACGGCCATACCATCCACTATGTGGACGACAGCGCTCTGCGCGTTGTCGGCGGCCGGCTTTTCTAGGGGGCGTGCTGCCAGAGGCAGATCTTTGGCTCCATCACGCCGAGATTGCTGCACGCCTGCTTGAAATGCCTCTGCTTTTGGCCCCGTTGTGCGTGGTCGCTGGCGCCGCCGTTGATATTCTTGAGGACCGGATGTATATTATTGCGTGTCCCGACGCTGCCAGCCCGCTGCATCTCTGCGCTGCAATGTGCAGTATTTGCCGATGGCGATTTGCACATGCGTGGTCCCACGCGCGGTGCAACGACGCCACCGAGACCATGCGACAGCTGACCGTTCGGCGATTGTCGCCGGAATTCAACACGCTGATTAACATGGACGGGACGGTAAAAACCACCGTGATCCAGTCAATTATCGGCGAGCCGGTGGCGCAGCCGCAGACGGCCATTGCTTTTCGAAACGCGCTGCTGATTCGCCGACAGACGCTGCCGGCTAAAGAGCTCTACCCGCTGTTTGAGTTTGCTGTTTTGTGCGCGCTTGTGCAGGCCGGTCTGCCGGCCACCGTGGCAACGTGGCCTGACCTAGTGCCGCGGCTCACGGCAATAAACCGCCGCATCTTCTATCTGCTTGCGCTGTATCTTGTGGATACTTTACGCCAGGATCCGTTTTTTCCGCTTGATGTGGAGGATCGGATTCCAGGGTTTGGCGCCAAGGCCCGGCTGGCCGGGTGCATTCTTCCGCAGATTCTGCTGGAGCTGACAGAGACCGGCGAGCTGACGGCGCGGACCAACAGCTACATCAACACGATTAGTTATGTGCGCGTCATGCGGGCTAGCGAAGCCCCGGTTCCGCGAACACACGCGCTACCACCAAACCCACACGCCACCGGACTGCGGACGCGCATAAAGTGGTTTGATCCAGTGGCGGCGCTGCAGACACTGGCTATCCGCACATGCGGGCGGCTGCCACTCGGCGTGCCCATGCATCCACACGTGCCGGAGCTACTCAGCAACATGCGAAAGTGGAGCCTGGTTGTGCGGCCGTCCACCAATACACACTTTGACCAGCTCTATGTGCGCTTTATCTGTCTTGGCTGCATGCAAGCAGACCCGGTCTTTGTGGTCGACGCTCGCGGAGTTGTCTTTTGCCGGCACTGCGACCACAGCAACATGGTCTGGGTGAATCCCATGCACATGCTGTTTGACAATCTGGCGGCGCCGCCCACCGCCCGCGCTGCCAAGGTGCCGGGACTCTCGTGTGTGGTTGGGGCGCACACACTGCGCATAGCCGACTTGTCTCAGCGCGTGCTGGACAACCGACTCATTTGCGCGGAGCATGCCCGACAGCACACATGGCTGTGCATGGTGGCGCCGTCGATGGCTCCGCTGATCTCGCGACTTCTGATGACGCGCGACCGACGCTCGCGCGATTTTTCGGCATTGGCGCGCAGATAGCAGCAACCCCTGATCTAATGGCGATTCTAACGGCCGAGAGCGGGCCGCTGACCATTCCGCTCGTCTGCACCCTGATCCGGCCTGCGGCGCCGTTTCTGGCCAGCGAGCTTGAGCGGCTCGTTGCGGCGTTTGGCATGCAAATCTCAGTTGCTGGCAGAGACGACTTTAACGTGTGGATTTCTACCGATGTGCCTCCGGCGAATATCCCGCTGCAACCCCCCGCGGTTGTGGCTGCGGCACAAGTACAAAAACGCCCGACATTGAAAGACCTGTTTCGGAAGGTTCCCGGTCAGTCGGGAAGCGTATAGCATTTAAAATATACATAATCACGCTTCTCATTGTGCATGTATCTCACAATATATATTGAAGGAGAGATGCATCGGGTGAACATAAAGCTGTTAAAAAATCACATGGTTGATGACATTGAAGGGTTCTTTGCAATCATGAAATACGGGATCACCGAGCGCGCGCCAGCGCATCTGCCTGATATTTTATTGCCATACGGCAAAAAAACACCAGTGTACATCAGTAAACACACACTGGCAGGCGTTATCCTCAAGTGCATCACGCAGTACAAGGGAACCACATCTCACGATGTTGGATGCTTTCTCATGGGGCAGGGAATCCCGGTGGAGCCGGACGTGTTTGCGCAGGTGATGCGCATCTGCCTGCAAAACTACGCTGCAATTACTATACCAAGATCCGCAGTGTGTCCACCTGGAAATATTCTGATTGTTGTAGATTAGATCAAAAAATAAAAAGGGGCTACCTCTTATGTTCCGTATCTAAAAACACAAACAAAGAGAGAGGGGAAAACAAGGGAGAGAAAAGCCGTTGGCCGGTAGCCCCTGTGCACGTGGGGCTCAAAATTTCGTATTGTAGCTCATTTCCATCCGCCATGAGCTACAGTGAGGTCAACCAGGAGGAGCTGGCGCGGCGCACATTCCAGCGTGCAATCTGTTACATGGGGTCTGAGCTTGATCGACTTATGCCGATGGAGGAACTCAAGGCAATGTTTGAGATTATCAAAAATTTTTACGCCGCCTACAAGTCGACGCGAGAAATCATTGATATGAATGAGAACTACGCAGAGCTCGCAGCGACGCTACACTCGTCGTTTTCAACCCCGCCACACGCCGGAAGCCCTTGCATGCCTGCGCCGCCCGCGCGACTGACGGCACCCGCGACACCGTCAGAGGCAGTGTACCTGCCGCCTCCTCGACAGCTGTTTAGAACGGACGACACGGATTCCCAAGACGATATGTGGACAGAGACTTGAATCTATTTGCAAATACAATCAATCAATCTCATGTTTGGAACGTGTAATCGGCCCTGGTTTTGGGCGCCTCGCGCATTCCACAAGCGCAAGTACTGCGTCTCGCTCAACAATCCGGTCGTCAATGTCGGCGTAGGGCGTCCAGACGCGTAGGATGCCCAGGTAATGGCCAACGGCAATCTGCATCTGAGACGGCGTGTGTGTCAACACATAGAACACCGAGCCCTTTCCATAAAGCAAGGGCGTGCGTTTCACATTGCGCTTGCCAAACTTTTCGCGCAGTGCGTGGAGAACACGGGCAGACCGATAAAAGCGGCCGTACACGACACTGGCGTTGACATCATCACCAAGGTGCTCAAGCACCTCGGATCCATGCTGGAACAAGCCAGACTTTGTCCACTCGTCCATAATGAGACAGGAAATGAAGAAACAGCCTTTATTTTATGGATAAAATCACCGGGTAAAAAGTTAGATTGAAAGCGCGCTGCTTTATTCTGAATGAAGAAACAGCCTTTATTTTATCCATAAAATCACCGGGTAAAAAGTTAGTTTGAAAGCGCGCTGCTTTATTCTGGCTTGCTCTCTAGCAGGTGCGACAGATTCTTGAACAAAATGTCGTTGCCTTCGCCGGTAAAGTGCACGCCGTCTTCGATAAAGTGGCTTTTATCGATCCCGGTCCACGGGACCGTGTACACTACCCCGGGCATACTGCTGCACTCGTTCTCCAGCTGCTCGTTGATCTTGGCAACGTCCCATTTCTTTTGTTCCCCCAGCGGAACACTGGGAATGGCAAGCACGTAGATGGGCAGGTCTGGAAACCGCTCGCGAAGTCGGCGGACAATGTGCATGATCCTGGTGCCAGTTGAGCCCGCGTCCTTCTCTTTCATGTCATTGAGCCCAATCGATAAAATCACCTTCTTCAGAGCGGGAAATGGAAGCTTCTCCCTGTCTAGCGTGTCCTCCAACAGCCGCCAGGCCAGATTCTTGGTCGTGTCGCCACCTTTGGCAAGAATGCCGGTTTCCCGCAAGCGTTCACGGAGGTGCGCATTCCGCGGATCCCAAAGCCAGCGCTCAAAAATGGAGTCGCCAAGCACCAGGGACGTAATGATGGCTTGAAGCAGATCCCTTGTCTGCTCACGGTGTCTCGTCGCAGTCGACTCGCGGAACTTGGCCATTGCTTTCACCGGGTCTTGGCCTGCAGCCGCCATACTATGAGATGACTGTGATTATAAAACAGGACGGTTCAACAAAAAATGACCGGGAAAAATTCTGCTTTTAGCCGACGTCCCCGTCCTTTTTTCTGACTTGGTGCATTTTCTTTCTGTGACCTTCCCCGTGATGGCCACTAAGGTCTCCCTCTTCCGCGTGGCCTGGAGCGGTAAGCCGGAGGACTATCCACCGCTCGAGATCTGTAAGGCACTGGAGACTCTTCCAGAAGAAATAAAATGTGAAATTTACAAGGCTGCGCTGCAAACCCCGCCAGATAAACCGGTGGTAGTTGCGCGGAGACACCGGACAGGCAACATTATGTTTCAGTTTATTCCGAAGTAACCTATACGTATCTATTTATTTATCATTAATCAGTATCTTCCGCCGCCACATGAAAGATAGCATAGACAACAACCACAATCTCCACAAACAAACTGAGATCGGCATCTTCGCCAAAAACTGTCGTTCCAACAAGTGGCAGTGTTGGCCACGGCACATGCTGGAGAGAGTCAAACAGTCCAGACGCCTGCTCCTCCGTAATAGACCCGCGTGCCACACGGTGCAGAAATCGGCCAGCTATGTTGCACAGCAGATCAATTTGCCCGTTGAAATCCTTTGCGCGAAACAGTGCAACCAGGTCGCTGTCGCGGCTGTCGAACAACAGGTTGACGGTACGCATGCCTTGCTCCTCGGATATTTCACCCAAAATCTCCTGAAAACAATATAGTTATAGGTAGATGTGTAGCAAAAAAATCCATACCTCTGGAGGATAATCAGCCAGTGTCTGCCGGTAAAAGTCGTACCCCTGTCGTTTCATCTCCCACTGGATTGTGCCAATGCCCCCGGTGACATGCTCGTCATCCATGGCAGAGTGAAAATGTGCGTAAAAATACTTTGTACAGTCTTATGTACATTGCTTGCAAAATGTTGGTCATTTATTTAATAATAAAAATGACAAGAATAGTACTACACCACGGCCACCTCCGTCACATGGGGGCCCATTGTAGCTTCTTCATCCTCCTCCTCTTCTGTAATGGCAAACATGTCGAGTCTCTTGAGGGAAGCCGTCCAGCCGACGATGGTTTCCTCCTGGCATTTCATGTTTTCCTCCAGGAAATCAATCGTTGTCTTGCAGAGAGTGAACATTTCGGGCCGGCCGCATGTCTTGACCACAACATGCCTGTCCTCTGGCGTAAACGCCACCCGAACCTCCAGCAACAGGCCTTCTTTGCTGAAGTAGACTTGGGTCTGTCTGTTGCCCGACAACAAAAGACCTTTGCGGATTTCACGCGCAGCCTCCACAAGGTTCTTGCAGGGGCGCGCCATGAGGGCGAAAATGGCCAGAATTATACCCGGTTTAGTTTATATTACACGCCAAATTTACACACAACCGTCTGCCAAAAATACACATGTATGATTGATTGGTTCAAGTTTCAAAAATCTGTCTTTATTCAAGTATCAAACTATTTAATTCTTCTTATTATTAAGACGAGCGTTCACTTCCTCCATCATCTGCTGGAACATTGCCTGCGTGCGGCGCTGAGCTTCCTGCTCGCGGCGCTCGGCGTCTGCGGTCATCTGCGCAATAATTGCCGCAAAAGGCGACGTAGGATCATCGGCCGCCGTCGCCCGTGTCTCCTCCGTCACATCATTCGCCCACTGGGCGATGCGGCTCTTCTTGTTGCCGGCAGTCCTGCGGCGCGCCAGTGTGACTGCATCAGGCTCCTCCTTGCTAGGGTGATACGTCTCGTCGTCGTCGTCGTCGTTCTCGTCAGAAGACGGCTCACAATAGCGCTGTGGCGATAGCTGCGGCATCTTCCCTCGCGACTTGGGCGGCGACTGCGCTGCCTTGCTGGTAGACGCAGCAGGAGGCGACTGGGCAGAGGGCTGCGACTTCTTGCTTCGCGACTTGGACGACGGCTTGGCCTTGCCGGCCACAGACTGGGTGTCCTTGGACGGCACGGACTTGGCACCACTGCGCCGGGCGCGCGATGTGCGGCTCCTCCGTGACACGGCGTCGTCGTTCTTCGCGTTGGTCCAGAGCACCGGCATCGGTCGGAGGAAGAAGGTCGCTCCCTTGTCCGTCGTGGACAGGAACGGCGCAAAGATGGTCATGACGTCGTCGGTCTCGCTGACCTCTGGATGGTTGGCAATGTCGATCATCCACTGCGCGCGCGGCAGCTCGTTGCTTGACAGCGCTTCCACAATCCACGACTCGCTGCCAAAGATGGACGTGTTGCCGGGGCCGTACTGCTGGAAGCAGTCCACAATCCACTCGTCGGGGCGCTGGCGGCCGCGCGAGCCAGAGGCAAGAAGCAGAAAGACGGCGCAGACGCGGACAATCGAGGCGTAGCTGGTGGACCATTGGGCCGGGTCGACGCCGTCGTCCATCAGCAGCTCGATCTTGCAGGTCTTGGGTACGAGCTGCTCAATCACGTTGGTCGGCAGCAGGCGCATCATCCAGGCACCAAGCTTGACGGGCAGTCCAAGCTTCAGAAAGGTCGCAATCACCGGGAAAAGGATGGGGACAGACGGCTGCGTGTCCTTCTCCGTGCCGGTCAAAGGGTCGCGGACAGTGAGCCGGAAGACGGTGCAGTCGAGGGTCAGCGGGGCCAGCAGACCGACAAACTGCATCGCGTTGCTGCACGGGGTGGAGCCGTTGCAAATGTCGACCATGGTGGCCGTCATGAGGACCCACGCCATGGTCGCCATGGTGCAAAAGCTGATGACCAGGCCGGCAGTGTCGCGCGGGTCGTCGCTCGGAGTCAGCAGCCGCTTCCGGTCAAAGATGCCCTTGGTCGGGTGGATGGCCGAGGCCGCAAACTGCAGATTGGCGGAAAACCGCTGTACGGTGTGCAGCGAGATGCCAAACGCATGCGTCAGAGCATTGAACAGGATTTCAATGCTCGTGTCGCCGGAGATCTCGGGCGGCTCGTCGTCGCGCTGCTGAAACCACTTGGGATGCAGACCGCGCGTCGCCATCTGCGCAAGCTGCGCAAAAATGGCAATCAGGCCACCGGCGGTGGCGGGGTTGCTGTTCATCAGCATGACGATCTTCTCCACATGGCTGTTGTTGCTCTTCTCGGGCAGCTCGACGGCAGCAATCTTGTGGAGGATGTTGGCGGCTGCTTCGCGTCCGATGGAGAACAAGACGTCTGTCCCGGCAAAGCCGGTGATCACGTGCTCGCCAAACGAGATGGTCTGGCCGGTGGAGTTCACAAAGTCACAGAGGACTGCGGGAACACCACGCGGCTCCTTGCCAACAGCCGGCCGGGAAACGGCCGGCTCGCTCGGCACCACATCGGTGACAGATGGCGAGACCGGGGCGTCTGTGGGCGCCTCGTCGTGCGGTTCTTCGGCTGACGAGACCGGGGCGTCTGTGGGCGCCTCGT
>Ga0209299_1000051_pt1 | contig 60401 bp, 129 predicted proteins | sample S_140806_MF_Meta_FD_187326 | JGI IMG/M metagenome (GOLD analysis project Ga0209299, IMG submission 187326) | Freshwater microbial communities from Lake Simoncouche, Canada to study carbon cycling - S_140806_MF_MetaG (SPAdes) (version 2) | ecosystem: Environmental > Aquatic > Freshwater > Lake ...
TGCAGACGGCAAGCGCACCGCGCAATTTGAACACACCGTGTTGGTCACTGAAACTGGTGTTGATGTATTGACAGGTGGACCAATCACCAAAGGGAAAAAATGAGAGTATGGATTGACCAACACATTAACGACCATGCAAAGGGAGACGTCTGATGGCACCAAAGAAACCAGCAAAGCCGATGGCTAATCAGGTAGTCAAGCAAGTAGTTCTTGACCCTGCTATCTATGGTTCATCAATGATGTATATCGGTTCAAAGAATGCGCCAAACAAATACCCCAAGTGCAACAAGCACACCGTAAGGGGAATGGTCAGATACAAGGAGAATGCGCTTTTCTGTTCAGAAACGTGCGCTAAGTCTTCTTAAAAAACACGGGGGTGTATGAGTGAAAACTATATTATTAAGAATTCTGGCAGTCTTTGCCGCATCGGGTCTGGGTGTTATTGGTGCTGGTACAATTGCTGGTGTCACCTTATGGAAAGCCTGCTTTATGGCTGGCATGGCTGGCGTCGCAACTGTTGTTGAAGGTCTCGCCAGAGAATTCTTAGATGACGGCAAACTTGAACTCGCTGAAATAAATGGAGTCTTTACAAAGGTTGACAAAAAAGCGCCTGTGAAAGCAAAGCAGACGAAACATGAAAGTTTGGATTGACCAAGATTTATGTACCGGCGATGGCCTTTGCAGTGAGATAGCCCCAGATGTATTCGTAATGATGTCGGATGGTCTTGCCTATGTGCAAGAGAACGGAAAGATTTATGCGGCAGCAGCGGGCAATTTAGAGGGTTCCGCTGGCCTGGCTTCTTTCTCAGACGACAGAATAAATGACGTGATTGAGTCTGCCGAAGAGTGTCCTGGGGAATGCATTTTCATAGAGCCCTAGTCATGACGCCCGCTCTGACTTGATGATTTTGGCCTTCCGTGCCCGATTATCCTGCGAGCAGGTTGACAAGTTAAGAATCGGCAGGTAGGTTAATCACCATGACCGACATCACACTGGGAAAATCAAAAAAGAAATACCCCACGCTTTGCGTTCGTATTAATACCCCATTGCGCTCCAACCTTGACAATGCGGCGTTCGTGCATGGCATCACAAGAGGCGAGGTCGTTCGTCGGATACTCACCGAACACTTCAGTAATCCAACATTTGTGACTCGTAATCTTGGCTTATATGAGTCACGGACTCCAGCAGAACCGCCCGACAGCAGACAGGGTCCTTCGGGTCCCTTTACGGACTTGTCCTTATTTGCAAAAGGCGCCAACGGACCAGCAGGTCCTAATACCCATCAACCCTAACTAAAAGGATTATCATCATTATGAAACGACTCGTACCATTCATTATCGGCACATTGGCATTAACCGCTTGTGGCACCTCGGCAACTGAAGCCCCTCGTACCGAAGCCCCAGACACGACGGTAGAGGTAGCCGAAACGACCGACGCACCAATCGCTACGGCCCCTCAAACAACCACAGCCCCAACAACCGAAGCGCCAGAACAAGGCACACTTGGCGAGAGAAACGCAAAAGGCAATGCTGAAAGTTATTTAAATGCTATGTCCTTTTCAAAACAGGGCCTCATTGACCAACTTTTGTATGAAGGCTTCTCTCTAGCCGAAGCCGAATACGGTGTCAATGCCGTTGATGTTGACTGGAACGAGCAAGCCGCATTAAAGGCTCAAGATTATCTGGACACAATGTCCTTCTCCCGACAGGGTCTCATTGACCAACTCCTGTATGAAGGTTTCACACAGGCTCAAGTCGAGTACGGCGTAAATGCCGTCGGGTACTGAAACAACAAACAGACAAGGAACTAAAATGAAACGACTCATTCCGATTGTTATCGGTACACTCGCACTCGTAGGTTGCGGAAGCAAGACTTACTATGTGACCAGCACCGAAGCACCCACTACGACAGTCAAGGTCGCTAAGACAACTGACGCACCGATTACCGCAGCCCCACCAGTTACATGGACTGACGAAGACGAGTTCATTGCAGACATTGAAAATGGCTACGACCGCCCTATTCTCCTAGAAGACTACGACATGATTGACACAGGATACGTAACTTGTGACGCCCTTCAAAATGGCAGTTCAGCGTACGATGTGCTGGATGCAATCACTTCATCGGCACAAGGAGATTCGGATATTGAGGAACTTTTTGCCACCATTGTGGCATCGGCTGTTGTCAACTTCTGTCCTGAGCAGTCATATAAGTTTGACAATTAAATGAAGAACCGCTTTACTAAATTTCTTCATAAATTTGACGCACTTTTGGTCTGGTCATTATTGATTGTCTGTTCTTGGGCTGTAGTCATATGCTTCGCTTTGCTAATAATTTCTTTTATCTAGAACTCAATAGGAGATACTTGTGTCATATAATTCTATGAATCAGTTACCACCCCCACCCCCACCCAGGGGAGAGGCAGGACAGAAGGAATTCGCCAAGAAGGCTGGCTGTATTGCTGCTGGTATTGGCTTTATTGCCTCACTAGTCAACACGGGCTACATTATTGATGGACTAATCAACGGAGCCATTTGGTTCGGCATTATCTACGGAATCACTCGCTTGATTCAGAGGAACAAGAATGGCCAACAATAAAGGGACGCTAGGCAACATACATATTGCTGGCAAGGACTTTGATGTTGTTTATGTTATTTGGCATACATCAGACCCATCTAAAAGATGGTTTGTGACGATAGAAGAAACTAAAGAGAGGGCGGTATTGCAATCACTAGTAGACCGCCGACCCCATCCCGCAAATATTGGATTCACTCAGGATGCATGGACATACGACATTGTCGATGAAAAGACTTGGTTGAGAATGAACGCTGGCGGACTTCCAATACCGCCCAAAAAAATTTCTGCCTCGTACAGTGATGAAAATATACCTGCAAACTAAAGGAACATATGCCCTACGATAAGAACAATAAATGGGTTAAAAGCCCAGGTAGGACCGCGCCTACCAATCATGTTCGGCCAGGAACAAGCAGACTAATCAAAGATGACGACATGAGAATCTGGTTAATGCTTCAGACATGGTCTGATTTTGCTCAAAGCCTTTACGATTATTGCCTAACTCATGGCGGTTTCACTGAGAAACAAATGTTGTCAGCAGAAAAAATGCGAATCAAAGTCGACCCCGAATACGACCCTTATGGCGAGGGTGTTTGGGAGGGGGTATACATGGATGATGAAGATAAATATATCTTCAAAATTTCCATTGTGACCAAAAATAATGACGAGCAAGTACGGTCAATCAGAAAACGTTTAATAGACATGCCTGGATGGTCGGACATCAAGTTAGCATCCAATAAAGCGTTGCTATTCGGGTGCATCAAGACCGGCACTTACCGCATGCTGAACGACGATGAACTCATAGATATTGGAAGAAGAACTGGCATATGCTGCGATTGCGGAAAGGTTCTCGACAATCCTAAAAGTATTGCTGCAGGCATCGGACCGTATTGTGCAAAAATGCGCAGCCAAAGTAATCAATAAGAAGGAAACAACATGACCAGCAGAGACACCTACGACATTCTCACCTACGAAGAAGAAAAGGAAGAATCTATGAACGGAATTAATATACAAATCAATACCCTTGTTGACGCAATGATTGATGCGGAGAAGTGTTTATTCCATAACAGTGAAGCAAACCTCATGACAAACTCTCTCAAGAACCCTGTTATCGCAGAAAAAATTCCATTTGTCTTGCGTGGGATACATCCAGTCCTTTCAGCGCAAAAGACACAGTGAGATACCTCCTACCCGAACCGTTTTGTTGCGATACTCAGCGACCCGAAGGCTTCACCTATCACCAGTTCGTAACCGTATGCGATACATGCCTTACTCAGTTTCCGTACTACGATTGCTATTGCGAACTAAAGCACGATGATTGCAACAAGGATAGGCGACTCGCAAACATCGCATACCGAGAGGCTAATCGATGAACAAATTTCTAAAGTTATTTACCCACGAAATTTATATCGTAGCAATGCTTGGTATTATTTCCGTGACTACGGCGTGGGCCGGAGTTCAATCATCACTTCACGGTGGGGCTTCGGATGAGGCGTACTCCGTTTATCAACTTGACCTCAGTGAATCCAACAACATGTGGATTACCTCTGAGGTTAAATACAGGGCTGACTTGACGGTTTGGAAAGACAAACAGGTGCGACTCTTGATTGATGGTGTCAGCAATGATGATATTTATGCTGATATTCAAACATCCAATGGTTCATACGAGTTTTCTGTATATGCAACACCTTGCTTGATTGCGCAACCTCAGAGTTACCTTCCTGATTGCACTCCCTATATGGATGAGTTGTATGTCCCACAAGCAGAAGTCTGGGAAAGGGCATCCGAGTCACTCGCAGTGTCTGAGACCGAAGGTGGGCGCAGTGACAGACTTCAGGTACTTACGGCATTATTCGCTATTTCTTTGTTTATGCTTGGTATTGCTTCGGTAATTAAGCGCAAAGAGTTGTTATTGCCATTGGTCGTCTTGGCTACGGCGCTATGGGTCTTTGGTTGTGCTGTTTTACTAAGTATCCCCAGTATCTCGTTCTTATAAAATTAAATAAACGTGTGGTCATTTGGAACAAACTCACGTAATAATGAACAGTCCACAGTTCGTGTCGTATTTGTTTTATCGTAAGGCGCTGGTTTTCCCAATTCCCACGCCTCGTCATGGGGTAGCCATCCCAATATTTCCACTTGCATCAATTCTGGCATTATTGCTTTGGCTGCATAAATAAATAAACCTTTTCCGAGTTGACGTTCTCGTACCGCCGCACCATTGCCAGTGCGTACTCGACGAACTTCTACATTTTTCCCTACATCGGGAATGTCGCTATAACGTTTATGTTCTGATTTGTGCCAGACATGGGCGTGCCAATACCTATTTAAAGCCTTAGCAACCGCGAGTTCACAGACCGCTGCAGCCACCGTTGCAGTCCTGTCATCTTCCATGAATTCTTCATTATAATAAAGGGCATTTCGCTTTTCCCAATTTGCCACGAATCGCTCAATGCCTACATTATTGGCATGGACATATTCCCATGGCTGGAGTTTGATAATCGTCATATGCAAGTTCCTTCCGTAACGTGACAGCAATGTAGACGAAGTATAATTGGTAGATGTTAGAGAAGCACCTGAAATCAATAAATGAACGCAAATATTCTGGCGTTTACACCGACCAGGATATTTCCGTACTCATGAACTATGGGCGCGTCGGCTCCAATCGTTACATGAATCGACAACTGGTGCACGAGCCAATGTTTCTCAATGCCCTAAGAATACTCATTGACCAGGAGCGCCCGGAATATGTCTTTGAATTTGGAACATTCCATGGGGGGCTTTCGGCATACATGAGTGACGTTGCAAAAAATTGCGGTCATACCATGAAGATTATTTCATTTGATATTGACGTTTATGGGAATGAAATCAACCAATCAATTGATGGTGTGGAAATTGTTCAACTTGATGTTCTTGACATAAAACACTACTTGACGTCTAACCATGACATAATCGCAAATATGAGTGGAGTGAAGTTGGTAATCGACGATGTCGGTATCAATTCCGCAGAATTATTAGATTCAATCAATCCCTACATGAATAAGGGAGACAACTTTGTGTGCTGTCACACAATAAATGTTGCAACTCACGACTCGTTAATGGAAGCCGCCGCTAGTTCTTATTCCGTAAACACCCTTGCCTGCGACATGTTCGGGGAAAATTTTGTAGAAAATCCAAATGGATTTCTTGTAAAGAACTAGTCGGAACTATTTATTTTTCTCTCGCATGTTCATTCGTGAATATAGTTTTTGGTATTGTGCTCCGTCTATATTCATCAATTCCATAACTTCTTGTTTGGACTTTCCGCTACCCCTTAGTGACTGAAATTCATTTTCCTCTGGTGATAACTCAATGGCTCGTCGTGCCTTTTGCGCTACTAGACCATCGATATTCACACCTAGGGAGCGTAATTTTTCAACCATACTTGGACTCACGGCACTAATTCCGTTTTTTCTTATTTTCTGAATAGCGTTAAGGATTTCTGAACTCATTAACTCTTGGTCGAGTAATCCCATTTCGACCGTTGTATCTAAGCGTTTCTGGAGCGCCTGTGGCGTTTTGACTCCAGGAATCATTGATGCGATTTCCGCACGGGTGTAGCCAGCCTTGATTAATGAATTGACTTGGTCGGCGAAATCTTGGTACGCCTTGTCGGCACCCATGCTTCTAGTATCGAGTCGTCGCTTGTATCCAGAAACTTGACCTGCAAAAAGCGCCATCAAGGGTTCCGGGAAATTATATTTCTCTGCGAGTTGACTAATCCCCTCATCGGTTCTTCCGATATCTGCAATTTCGTCAAAAGGAATCATCCATTCAGGGTCTGCGAATGTTCCATCTTCAACGCGCTTTCGTATCTCGTCAATCAAGGCCAAGTGTTTTTGAACAATTGAAAGACTTAGCCCCAACTCGTTAGCAATTTCCCTATTTGCAATATCGTCGCGACCACTCACAACACTTCGTCGTGATGTCTTCATGTCAAGGATGTCATACGACTGACCGAGTGCTTCTCGTATCTTTTCTGTCTTGCGTATTTTTTCTTGCCGTGCCTGAGACACACGAAGACTCTCTTCTTTGCCAATGTCATCAATCACTGATGCACCCGCAATATCTGCCCCTTCGTCGGCAATGTCCCCTTGAGCAATCTCTGTTCCCAATTCCTCACCGGCCAACAAATACTCTTCTTCCATATTCCGGCCAGTATCACGAGCGGCATCGAAAGTTCCAACTCCTTGGGAGTAGCCAACAACACCCTCTCTCGATTCAACGCGACCTTTATCCCTGATTGACTCAAGATTTTTTGGACCAAATGTAGGTCTATTTAGTTTTTGATTTGCTCTTATGGCGTCAATTACTTCTTCATCTGTCTTACCGGCGTCAACAAGGTCCCAAACTGCATTATTGAGACGACGATAAGCAACTTCTCTTGTGGGCATATTCCCCTGTTGCGCCGATTGCCTTCGCTCTGCATCAGTCACTGCCGTGCGAGCAACACGATTCACCCATGCTTTTGCTGGTGATGGAACTCCGTATGTCCTGACATTGTCAACGGCCTCTGCTGTTGTCCCTGATATTCTGGCGATTTCTGCATCCAACAACCCATCATCAATGAGTGATTTAATTCTTTCTTTGATTCTATTTTCTTCGTAAAATGCATCAAGAGCGCTTATACCGTTATCCGAAATTTGTTGCATTAATTTTGTTGCGGCATCCTGAAATGCCTCTTGAGATGCGTCTTCACTCTTTGCGCGAGATTTTTTACTCCACGCTTTTTGCGCTTCCTGAAAGAATGTCTCTAATTTGGCCTTATCTCTTCTAGATAGGTCAGTACTACTGAGCATGCCAGAGTTTCTACTCGACATCCCACGCGCCGTACCCGAGCCAAATATAATGGTCTCACTCAGGTCTGGAAGTTGCGCTCCCGTAAAGTCGACACCAGTAACGTTGGCGCCGAATAAATTGGCACCACGAAGGTCGGCATCGATGAGGTTGGCATTAGTTAAGTCTGCACTACGAAGGTCAGCAAATGTTAAATCTGCTTCTGCAAGATTGGCATTTTTAAGATTTGTTCCCCTTAGTTTTGCGTCTATCAACAACGCGCCAGTCATATCGGCATTGTAGAGATTGGCATCAGAGAGGTTTGCGCCGTTGAGGTTTGCGCTTTGCAATTTAGCCAAACGCATGTCAGCGGAAGTAAAATCCGCTCTATTGAGTTGCGATGCAGTTAAATCAATATTGAATAATTTTGCAAACGAGAAGTCTTTGCCACTTAATTTATCATTGCGTAAGTTCGTGCCAGTTAGGTCTGCTCCAGAAAAGTCCATACCAGAATAGATGTCTTCTGGTTTCGGCTTTGCACCCTTCCACTTTGTTTCAGATAAATTACCGGCGGAGCGTGAAGCCATGCCGCCTTGAAGTGATGCAACAATGTTGTTGAATTTATCCTCATTGAACTCAATGTTTGTATTCCCAGCACGACGCTGCTTCTCAATTTCCATTGAGTCACCTTCAACCAGACGAGAAAGTTTCGCGGCTAGTTCCTTAGGGACTAGAAACTTTGGGATGATGGGCCTTTCCATCCCCGGAACTCCTTCAAATACAATTCCATCGGCATCGGCATCTACGCGACCCGTCACATCGACAAACGCCATTCCTGCTGGGGCGGAGCGCAAGCCGCCACCTATGCGTTGTCCTATTTTTGAACCAACAGCCTTTACGTCAACGTCATCTCCGATAACGATACGTGCGCCTTTTAATAGATGTGAAAAAAACGATTCAGCCATGTAGTAATTATTCCATACAATACACCACTACATCGAAACTCCAATACCTGTACACCCACTAGGAACTATCTCTCTCAACAAGCATGCAGACATACTCTGTAATGGTCATGTCAAAAGCCTGCGCTTGGGTAATAATTTTCCGCTTGACATCAGCATTGATTTTCATTGTGATTGTCGTGCGTTCACCTGTTGGCATCTTTGGCGGTCGACCCGTGTTCTTCTTCATACCCTCACCTTATATACATCTACCATGTATAAATTTAACTGCTCTGTATAAACGTTCATAAAATATTCTCGGTCCCCGTTTGTAGACAGGGTGAACGCTATGTCCCCCAGAACCTTAATCGCATTCTGGAAGACTTCGTGGATGTCCATCACTTGATGAGTCCCACGATTCACGTCATCAGACATCTTACGCAATGCCGCCCATGCCTGCTGAGGTGAAGGGGGTGTTGTTTCCAAAGACTCTTCCACCACCGCTCTGCGTACCGCACCAGGAGTTGGCATCGTCTTCAACACCACAGCCATTTGGATAAATCTATCTCGAACCAAAGCAATTTCTAAATCTTTAAGTAGACCCCACCATGCCCGCAAGATAACTTCACGGTCAGATTCATACAGCGTCTGGTTAAAGGAAGCAAACACTTCCCGGACGAAATCTTCCAATTCAACTTTTGTCATCAGAAATCACCAGTTTTCCTTTTATTTTCGACTCGCGCCAAAAACATATCGACTTGCTTCTGGTTGCGGAAGATTAACTCTAAGTCGTCGTAGCGTTTGTTCCCTGGATTGCGGCCCATGTGCCAGTCAGATGCCGCACAGCCGTCGATGGCTCTCATGCAGTCTTCGAGGCCGTAATCAGCAATCGCCGCCCGTACAACCAATTCTCGCTTGTGGTCCAGAGAAGGAACTCGCTTGCGCCCAGGCCGCATGACCGAACACCAGTACTGATAGACCTGGTCAACGTCGCTTTCCGCCACCGTCAATCCCTTGCGAATCTGACCCTGCTTCTGTTTCTTGGGACCAGACTGTCCGCCGCGCTTCTTTGGTTCGTGTGGTATCTCTTCCATATCAAGAGTCAGTATATAGACCATTCGAAACCCCTTTCGATAGATAAAAAAATGTACAACTTTTGCAAAGGTTCAAAGTTCTCTTCAATAGAGATTCCCTAGAAAGGTATATTCATTTCTCAATGAAATTATTGCATTGAAGAAAAGAGTAATGATGCCCCCCTCCTTTGGAGGGGGTCCGGGGGAACCTTTTTTTTGAATCGCTATGTTTTTGCGCACCACAAAGAGAACTTTCGGCGGTTGGCCTAAAGTTTCCTCAAAGCGCGGGCGCCCTTCAAGTTGTGACTCGGAAAGGTACTGACTGTAGAGCACCACGTCAAGTCGCGAAAGCAAGTAAAAGAAAAATTTTCAAAAAAGGCCCTGCTCAGCGCACATAAAATTAAAATAAATATTTAACAACAGAGGGCACATTAGGGGTACTAAGTTTCGTTTAGTCGAGAGAGGTTTCCCCTTTCCTTCTCTCGGCGCCCGGGTTGATGCCTGGGGTTGACTATCAGCAGGTGGTGTCGACTCCAGGCTCCCTACCTTTAGTATTTTACCAGGCCAATCCGGCACTAAAGCATCGCGAAGATGTTAAGCAAGTCGCAAAAAACCTAACATTCCGGCATTTAGACCCGAATCTGGTTCGCTTTCCGCCACCGTCGAAGGTTGCAACGCGAGAAGGAAGGAACCTTCCTCCCACATCGCGGCGACGATTGAATAACCAATCACATCGAGAACGTTATCCTCAATGGATTCATGATTCGGTAGATGACCGGCACCCAGAAGATTCTCCAGACGTGCAATCTTGTCGTGCACCCGGACCAAAAGTCCCATGCGGCCAAAGCGTGCAATATTCTCGTGGCCGTAATCGCGCTGTTTGCGCACAACGATGTCGAGAACACGACCGTGGTCTTCGCCGAATACCGGGGAAAAGTTCAAATAATCACTCGTGGCTCCTAAGGACCGGGCCAGTTGACCCAGTTTCACCCAGGATTGACGCATTCTCTGGCTGCCGCCCGCGGCCACGTCCCCGCCGGTCGGTAAATACTTCTCGATAAGGCCATCCAGATGGCTCCTAAGCGCTTCGACACTGCAGGGCTGCACCTCCGCTGCGAAGATTTCTTTAACGGCCACCTCAGCGGCTGCATTCCAGGATGTGTGCACGTGTTACTCCTTAAAAAAGTTCGAATAGTCTTCCGGTGGATTGTCGTCGAATTTCTCCGAGATGGTCAAAGCGTACTCGGTCATCAGGTGGTGCCAAGCATCGTCGCGTTCTTCAAGGTCATCAAAAAGCCCCGCAATCTCATCAGCATCTCTTTGGATAAATTCATCTGAAAGCGCACCAAGAATCACAAATTCTGAAGCCGAGGGCAAAATAACGGGGCCATCTTCACCCAGTACCTCACGAGGGTAGTGGAGACACTTCACTAGGCGGATGCCATCAGACCCTACGAACAGCAAATCCTTCGGCGGCGACATCTGCTCGACTAGTTCTCCAGCCAGGGAACTCAACAACTCGGACAAGGTCTTACGTTCATCGCCGCTCATCTTCGCGGTGAACTCAGCAAACCTGGCTATGTCCTCAAACGCGTCATTATCATCATCATCGAACATGATTTAGTCCCTTTCCACCACCGTCGATTGTTGCACGTGATATCCACTACGAGAACCCTTTAACTACTAGTGTTTCCCTTATGAACAACACCACCCGGTTCAATATCTACCAGGCCGCCCTCCAACAATACATCAGTCGCGAAGGTTCCGCCACGGTTCCTGCACATCACGAAGAACATGTCGACGGCAAGTCGGTGCAACTCGGCACGTGGGTCGGATATATTCGACAACGTTACAAAAACAACAAATTGGGCGAAGACCGCATTAATATTTTAAACAGTATTCCGGGATGGTCCTGGGGCCCTCTGCGGCCAGGTCCCAAACCTAATACCTCCAGAAACGCGGAAATCAAGAATCTCAGCGAAGACGGCCAATCGCTCACACAAATCGCCGACCGTTATAACCTCTCCAGACAAAGGATTCACCAAATTGTCAAACCGGCAACTAAACAACCTCAATGAATCAAACTCCAGTACAGGGACTACCATGGCTTTAATCTTCCTATGGGGGCTAACAGTCTTAGTGACCCAGACGGCTATCTGGTCAACATCGCGAATTCTTGACCACGCCAACGCAATTGAGAATGACATCACCTGGAGACAGGCAGGATTACTCTCGCTTATCTGGGTGTTCACCAAAACCTGGCACAAAGCGCTTAGTACTACAAAGCAGTAATACTCCCATTACGGAGCAAGCACGTGTCGAGACGCTTCGAGCGAATTGCTTTCCACCACCGTCAAAGGTTGAAGAACATAGAAGATGCTGCCCCCACCCCGTTTGGATAAATCTATCCAGAGTAAGCCGACATTAAAAATAGTTTGTATGCCCGCCCAGCCAATATCTATATTCTCAAAAAGTTCGGGGCTTCTGGGGTCATGGATACGAACACTTGTTCGCACGAACACCTGTTCGCTTTTGACCTTCCAAAGTACGAACACCTGTTCCCCGAACATATGTTCTGTGGATAAGTCTGTTGATAACCCTGTGGATAAGTGCCTACGGATGTGGACGAAGCCCCGACTTTATACACACCCTTGTTGATAACCCCTTTTTACCCTACTTTATCCCCAACCCTGTTGATAACCCTGTTGATAACCACCTTAATCAACCTGTTGATAACCCTTACTTATCCACATACCTGTTGATAAACCTGTGTATAACCCTTGCTTATCCTAAGATAGACAGTCGTAGAGGATGACAAAAAAGTTTATCCACACCCTTATCCACACCTTATCCACAAGCAAGACACGGCATTACATATGTCGTACACATTGACAGCGTTGCCCCATTCATCATCACATTCATTATCAGGTATCACAAAGTATTACTGAGTATCACAAAGTATTACAAAGCATCACATCATCGTCATCGTCATTGAGTCATCGTCAATAGCATTGAGTCATCGTCATATCGTCATCATCATTGACTCGTCATCATTACCATCATTGACAGTCAAGTCATTGAGTCGTCATCACTAAGTCGTCATCGCTAAGTCATTGAGTCGTCGCAATGCTCACGGGTATATCACGGGTATATAAGTAGTACCCCTATACCCCTACCCCTATACCCCTATACCCTCATACTCGTATACATATAGGTACATCATCATTACCCCATCATCACTTCGTTCTCATCATCGTTTCATCATTAGTAAAAAAAGTGCCTACGGGTATTGCTATGGGTACTACCACTACTACTACTACCACTACTCATCTAACACATACATACATACATCACTACTACCTACCTACCTACCTACCTACCTACCTACCTACCTACCTACCTATATCATCATCATCACATATCACTCACTCATTACATACACGCCACTACTTACTCACTTGATATATACAAAAGAGAGTAGCCACTCAAGTCACTGACCACCAATGACTAGAGGACTACTCTCCACTTACCTTATAGGGAAGGCAAGAACTATGCGACCAACCTATCTCCAGTCGCCAACTCGTATGCCCGTTTCATGATATGAGGGAATGACTTAGCAGGTCGCATACCATTGCTCAACTCGGTCAGGTACTTCACAGCCGACTCAGCATCAGGCACGATAGAGATACCGTGAGCCAAGCAATACTCAACCGCCTGAAGCGTCAGTGTCTCGTGAGCCACATCACCATGACCAGTCACATACCCATCACATACCCACACGACAGGAGTGCGACTACTTCGTCGTTCACTCACTGCCCACTTCAGCACAGGTAGGTCTACAGCATTAGCAGAGCCGAACTCAGGCATCTCGTCCACCATACGACCACGACTAGCAAGGACATAAGCATTGGTCTCAATAGCCTCGCCATTATCGTCAATGCCGAATGAGGGGACACTATAAGACAGCACAGTACATCCAGGCGATGCCATAACGATACCCATTACATCATCACGGTCAAGACGCATAGAGCCACTAGTGTCAATGACAACGATGCCACCTTGACCACGAACCGTCTTATCAAAGACACGCTTCTGAGGGTCAGTCAAGTAACGATGAAGGCGACGAGGATGTTTGCCACTATTGGATGCGACACGCTTCTTACCTAGTGACCCACTCAATACTTCAGGCATAGGCAACCGTTCCACCTTAAGAGGGAACCAAGAGGGGATAGGAGTCCTATCAACGAGAGTCTCTTTACGAGACTCAGCAAGAGCCTTATCTATCTCGCCCTTCTCATCTCTCTTTGACTCATCAGTATCAGAGGTATCAGCATCAGAGTCGTCCTTATCAGAACTATCAGTACTGTCACTCTTATCACTCTTGTCATCAGGTTGCTTATCGCATAGGCGGTCAATCCAAGAAGCAATACTTTCGGTATAACCAAAGCCTTCTATCAGACCATCAGCAGTGAGAGAGGTGCTAGTGAGTTTGTTCCGTGGCACTTTCTTTATCTCTCTCATCGCTCGCTTACTAATGTCGGCAAGCACACTGCCCCATACCTTGTTATGTCGGCGCACTCCAGCGATGAACTTCTTATGACCGCCCGTACCAACAGTGGCGATAGCGAACTGAACAGCATTGTTCCAGTCACCCATAGCAACGAGGCGTTCGCCTAACTCTTTCTCGCCACCATCACTAAGAACACTCATGTCATAACCCAAGTGAGTAGCGAGGTAGTTCACTCGCATCTCCTCAACAGAGCGCAGTGACTCCTCAGTTGCGAAACCCCTAGCAATGAACGGACTCAAGTCCTTAGGGGACACCTTCGCATGAACCATCTCATGAATACGAATGACCGTAGACAGAGCGTCGCCCGACATAGGTACATTCATAAAGCGACCCTCAACAGAGGTCACGGGTAGTCCACGGGTAGGTGGGCAGGCTTCTACAGTCCACGCACCGCCCTTGTCTACATCACCACGACCCAATACTTCAGGGAGAGGTCGGCGTGATACATCATGCTTGACCTTCACGCTCACGACAGTGAGTCCACTCGCATCGCATCCATGATTGCGCCAGCACGGTCACCGAACACAATCTCCGCACTCTCCTCAACAGAGAGGGATGAACGCAGTTGGTCAAAGGCGTAGAACGCTCGCAGTGAGATGCGCTCCTTGCCAGCATCAGCCATACGAACAGCGATACCACGCAGGTCTACTGACAAACGCTCAATCGCATCAGGGTGCGGTTCGTCAATGCGAATACGAACAGGGAAGCGGTCAGTGAGTGCCGTTGGCAACTCTCTCATGTTCTCAATGTTCGTGGTCATCACCACAGAGAAACCGTTACGAGGCTTATGGATATTGCCAGTCTCAGGGTGTTCCCACGAGGCAGACTCAGGTGAGTCAAAGAACGAGAGCAAGGTAGCAAGCACATCGCCACCAGCCTTGTCAATCTCGTCAGCAACGACTCGTCCACCTGAGTAGCCGTTACCTTCCCAAGCCCTCAGTGCCGAACCGCTAACCCATGAGAAACCGCCATTAGCGGAAGGCATGAATGAACCCGATACATCGGCGTTTGTCATATCCTCAGTACATACGAGTCTGAAAGCACCGCCACGGGTATCTCCGTAGTTGAGTCCCCCGTAGGTCTTGCCCGTACCCGATGGTCCGAACAGAATGATGCGGTCAATACCGCCCTCAAGTGCGTTCTTGTACTTCTGCCAACACTTTGGCAAGTCAATGGTGGTCATTGTTTTCTCCCTATTTGTAGTAGTGGGCATTTGCCCTTGTAGTAACAGTGAACAGGCTATTAGTTATAACAACAACCTATTACTGAGATTTTTCTAACTTCTTTGACTCAATGCGTAAGGCGTTGTAGTCACGGCACTCATACAGACCCTTCTTGATACGAATGAAGTTGGGGTCAGAGTCCACGAACTTCAGCGTCGTTTGATACGAGAAGCCCGATGCCTCAACTAGTTGGTCGGTAGTGAACTGCTCACGGTCATGCTCGCAAGCCCACTTAGTGAAAGCCTTGTATTGGTCGGAGCGACTAGTCCTAGGGGTAATAGTCCCCACTTCCCCGTCTACTCCGATACTAGACATGACACGCTCAATGATGGTTGGTGACACCATGTATTGACTAAGTATCTGCCGTGTGACAGCACCCTCATGTTTCAGGACAATGTAGTACGCCCGTAGTTCCTCAGATATATCTCGCAACTCAGCGGACGGGATATTGCTATGCCCGCCCCATTTCTCGGCAAGGTCACGAACGCCCTGCTTGTAGCGATTTTCTGCTTCAGTTTGTGTCATCTGAGTAGTCATAACTCCCTATCGGTTTGGTTGTTTCACTAGTTGTGTGGTACTTTATCCACAGGGATGTGGATAAGTTAGGTATCATGGTATCCACACTTACAACTAGCGAGGTTTCTATCATGCGTAAACTCACCCCAGAACAGCGAGAAGTCAAGAAGTTAGCCTATCTCGCCGAAAACGCCGTAGCCGAGGAGCACACCCACGACGAAAACTGTGGACACTTAGAGGTAGCCCCAGTAGCCGAGGAAGCCCCGTCTGCTGAAGTGCCTACTGAGGACGCTTCTCCCGAGGAAGCCCCAGCCGACGATAAGCCAAAGCGTAAGTCCACAAAGAAAGCCGACGCTGAAGAGACTTCAGAAGAAGTCTGAGAAGCCTCACGGGTGACCTACGGGTCATACATCCACCTTCGGTAGCAGTCCCAACTCAACCAGTTTGTCGTTCACTTGAGTCTCTAACCAGCCGAGAACATCACTGTCAAGTTCGCTCATCTCGTCCCAAGCGTCGTAGCCGACAGCACTTACGCCAGTCTCTATGTCCTTGTCTATCCTCGCATAGTCCTCACGGAACTGTTCGGGAACTTTGTTGGGTTCTAGTTCGCAACCAGCCTCAGCGACCATCTCGCCATTACTGAACGCCGAAACACAAGAGAACGAGCGACCTTCCTCGTCAGATGAAACCGTGAACAGAAGTGTCGGGAACTGCCTGCTCACTTCACGGATAAGTCCGTCAGCAGGTGACCACGCAGTTTCGTAGTACGCATAGATACCAGCACCGCCATCAAAGTGGTCAATGATTTCCCATTCCTCAATACGAGGCGACCACTTCGTACCCCAGTTCTCAATAGCCCAGTCATACCAAGTGGTGTGACCGTACTCCGCCTTATTTGCTTCGTACTTTTTGAGAAGTTCTTGATATTCAGGGTCAGTGCTATCGGTATTAAACATGACGGCACGAATAGCCAACGGTTCAGGAACAGGGAACAAGACAGATAGGTCGTAGTCCACTTGCTCAACGCCCATTGTTGTCTCAGCGAGCGACGAGTCGTACTGACGGGTAATCGCTTCAGTGAGTTTGACTAGTGAGTCACGGTCACCCGCAACATTCATTCGGTTATAGCACCAGTTCGGCATAGTAGTCCCCTTTAGTAGTAGTGTTTGTACTTTCAGTGAACAGTCTAGTTATTGTAATAGCAACCCGACTAGATGGATTTATCAGGGGCAGGTTTCCCCACCCCTGACACAATCACTTCTTGACGGTGACCTTCTTGGCAGTCGCCTTCTTGACGGCTACCTTCTTGTTCGCCTTCTTGTTTGCCTTCTCCGCAACACGAGTCTTGGTTGCTTCCACGCCCAAGTACATCATGTAAACAGTATGAGTCTTGCCATCGCTATTCGCACGAACGGCGATTTTGAGGTTACCCATCTTGCTCGCCACTGTGTAGTAGTAGGAGATGTGATTGGCACTACGGGTATAGACAGCCCACTTGTCGGGGGTCTCGCTCAGTTTGGTGATGAACTCTTGTACAGCCCCGCCACTGCGTCCACGCTTGGCGACGGTGGGGTTCTCAAATACGATGCGCTTCATTTAATTGTTTCCTTTGTTTCTGTGGCAAAGTTGCCGTTGTTGATTTGGTTCAGCAGTCGCTGAATGAGGTCGGCATTAACCGACCCATTTTCCCGAGAAGCGTCAATCGCTCGTTGAGCAATCTGCTCTCGGACTGTCATTGCTTGTGTTGGTATGACTTCTGTAGGCACTGGCTCGCTCTTGAGTTCCACCTTGCGGCTTTCCATCCAACGAGAGCCTTCGCCGTTAAGCGGCTCAACGCAGAGGTCTAGTCGTCCAAAGGACTGGCGAGCGTCAATCACCTTGATAGTGAAGGTCATGCCCGTTAGTCCGATACTTCCCTCTAGTCCCTTGTATGCGTCAAAATCAACAGTGCCGTTTGGCTTGCGAACAATGTTTGTTGTATTCATATTTCCCTTTCGTTTACTTGATAGTTGATAATAAGAACAGATAGGCGTAATCACAACCTGAGTGACTAACGACACTCATAGTGCTAAGTCAGACCACTCTTCATAAGTGCGACCAAGCGAACGAACAAGTTCACCATCTTCAAAGAAGTCCAAAACAATACCTTCTTCAGTAAACACAACACAACACACGGGTTGCTCGTATTTTGCGTCGGGGTCTGTAGGTAACTGTACGATTACCTCTTTACGAGAGTCTTTAGCACAATCAAAGTCCATACGGATGACCCCCCTATAATCGTGGTATTCACTCATCGTCACTCTCCTCAACTAGGCGAGTGTATTCGTCGTCCTTCATTTCATAAAGAGCGAAAGCGTCCTCACCCGTTAGAGATACAAGAGCGTCCACGCATACTCCAACGACCTTGACATTCTCGGTATCTTCCCATACGGGGTTCACATCAACCCGAATGGGGAAGTCAATGAATGAGTTTTCCATATCCTCGTACTTGTAGTCGTCGGGGACTTGAGTCTCAATGGATACGATGAGTTCGTATGTTTGTGTAACGGTGATAGTTCTCATCGTGCGAATGTCACCCCAATAGTGAACAGTTCCTCGGCGGTCTGAATGAACCACTCATGGTCGTTGTCGGTGAGTTCTTTCGTCATGTACGAAACCTTGACGCACGGGTAGTCCGTGATGGGGTGAGAGGAGATGATTGCCCAGCCTCGCTCGTCCGACCACTTCTCAATGTTGGCATACGACTGAACATCGTAAGCATTGCGACGAATGTTCGCTCGTAACCGATGGACTTGCTTGTTGCTGTATTCACGGATTTGTTGCCAATACCAAGAGTTGTCGGCGTTCCGTACGGATAGGTCTATTTCACGCATTACAGAGTCTCCTTGATGTTCTCGCCGTATTCGGCTTTGCCGTGCTTCGCTTCGTCGTAACACTCGGTATGAAAGTTGCCGTAGTGGTACTTGTCACTCTCGTCCTGATAATCCACACGGGTTTCGCAGTCAAGGTAAATCGGCTTATCGCACTCGTCGCACCCATACCCAGCGCACTCGGCACACGCATACCCGTCTTTGTATTCGCCCGTTTCCTCGTCCATAGTGTCAGCAGGAATACGGTTCACGAACTTGCCGACGAGCGTTCCGTCCTCACGGACAGAGCCAAACGCAGTGGGTTCTCCGCAATGGATACAAGGGTCAATGATGGTGGTCACGATTGGTTCACCCGCCATTCGGATTGAGGTGAACAGCCAAGGTCAAAATAGTCCTCTAGTCCCTCTGCCGTTCCGCAGTCTGAACAGATGTAGGTCTTGTTATCGGTGCGTGATAATGCTCCGATGTACTGACCTCGCTGTAAGTCATTAGGGATACCCCCGAAACAACGAGGGCAAGTGTGTTGGTCAAGTGTGATGGTCATAAGTTCATTGAACTCTCTATTAGTAGTAACAACAACCTGTCGGACAGATTTATTGGAGAACTCTCCATCCGTCGTGATGTCCTGTGACGAGAAGTTCTTTCCATTCTTGTTCGGACTCGCAGTAGTAGAAGATGTCGTCGTCCCACGCAGACCACATATCGTGTTCGGAGTGGTCGGGGTCTGACAAAATATCCGTCACCCGTACGGCGTTCTCATCAACAATGATACGAACACCCTCTGTTGCTTCGGGAGTGTCGTCCCAAATAATCTCTACCTCAACGCCGTTGAGTGTAAATCCATCTTCGGGTGTATGAAAAGCGATGAGTCCCATTACTTGCTCTCCTTAGACCATCTGTAACCTTGGCGCATACCGTCCATTACCGTCGTGTTGTATTCGTTCCACATTGTGTCGTCATTGAGAATGTAGTCAGCAACACCGCTCAGTTCGTCATCAGTGGCTACCTCGGCAGTCCAAGTCAGATACGCAATAGCGTCATCGTCAGTGGCGTAACCGTTACTCAACTGTTCCTCTGCTTCGCTACGGAGAGATGATGGAGAGAACGCCACCGTATTGCGATAGGTCAAGTCCGTCAGGTTGAGTGGCTTACCGAGTCGTTCGGCAATCTCAACAAGGTCAGAGTCATCACCATCGTTCACGAGTGTCGTGTCGTGGTCGTCCAGTTTCTCCACATCAACGATAACGCATTCGTCAGCGTCAATAATAGTCCCTGTACCAATATGAACAACGAGTTTCGTCATTTCGCCTTCTCCTGAGCCATCATTTCCAAGAAGTCCAAGTCGGGGTCAAGTTCTCTGTCCTGAGCCTCAAACTCGTAATCGTGCGTCTTGATTGCGCCCTCAATAACAATGTCACGGGCTTGGCGTATTGCTTCGTCCTCGTTCTCTGCTTCCACATTCACGGACGCAAAAATGCCTACACGGTAATACTTCATTCGGTTTCTCCTAAGTAGTAGTCGTCGGTTAGTGCTATCTCAATATCTAAGAACTCGCAACAGTTAGCGAGTCCGTCACCGTCAAGGGCGTGAAGTTCCTGCGAGCCGAGTTTTAGTGCCTCGTCCTCGCTCTCAGCCTCTATCTCTAAGTGAATGATGTACTCAATGTGGTAGGTGGTCATAGTTACAGTGAACTCCTTATTAGTAGTAATAACAACCTCACGGGTGAGATTTCTTTAGCAATAATGAATGTTGGTGATACTCGTTAGCGTGATTTCCATTTCTGCCCACGCATTGCCAAGATTGCTATTGGAGAGGACGAGTATTCCGTTCTCAACGGCAAGCACCTCGCCCTCGTAGATGTCGCCATCAAGTGTTGTGACCAAGACGGTACTGAATGTCTTGGCTAATGCCTTCAGAAGTGATGAGTCACACCAAGACGAGGCTTCATCGTGATGGGTAATGGTGAATGGTGCTTTGTCGCTTCTCATGCCAGTTCCTTGCGGATACGGCGAGCGAGTTCGTCTGCCTGCGAGCCACGCCCGTTGTAGTCGTTGTGAGAGTTGATACCAAGCGCACCGCAGAGCCAATACAAGAAAGTGAGGTTGTACACGCCCTTGAGTTTCTCCATCGGCTTACCGTCCTTGCCAAAAATGGTGGACTTGTGGTCAGACTTGTCTGACTTGAAAGTTTGGATGAGTTTCGCTTTACTCAGTTCGTCCTCACTGAAGTGAGGGGCGTAGAAGTCGGGATTGAAGATGGTATGCCCGTCGCCAATGATTTTCCCGTCAGCGATAGCGTCTTTGGTTCGTTGTAAGAGTGTAGTGGTCATAGTTCTATTGAACTTCCTAATAGTAGTAATAACAACCTGTGATTTAGATTTATTCAATGGGCGTACAACGGAGATGAGCAACGCCGTCCTCACCGTAGGAAGTTGGTTGGTCGCCGTCATACTTGCCACCCATCGGGTCACCGCATTGGTCGCACGAATGTCCGTCCTGCCAAGAGATAGGCTCACGGAGAGTCCCCAAACTCACCCAGTTGGAGAAGTCGGTATTCCATTCACCATTAGTGAATGTCATCGGGTAGGCATTGACACGGATTTCCTCGCTCATATCGGAACGCCAAATGTTGATATCCCAATCGTTGTCATAGGACTCCCACCAATCGTCGGAGAACTCCAAGTAGCCGACGGTGGCAAGTTTGTTCTTAGCCCATTCCATAATGGCAATGGCTGTTGCTTCGGGCATAGTAAGTGTGTTCATAGTGGGGTATCGGTTCTGCTATTTCGTTAGTTGGGTCAGTTTTTATTTTTGGTATCCGCCACCGTCGGGCGTTAGATACAGTGAACCGCCTAGTAGTAGTAACAACAACCTCGCTAAATGATTTATCCAAAGACTCAGACCGAGCCCCGCATTTTTATTCAGTTGTCCACAGCCTGTGGATAAAGTTACGCCCAACTACGGTAACTGCCTAACCGATACTTAGATAAATCCCACGAACAGGTTGTGTTGTGTAAACCTACGCTGTTCACTGTAAATACAACGACGAAAGGAAACTCCAATGGGAATGGATATATACGGCAAGAACCAAACGAGCGAAAAGGGGAGTATGACACACCTAGACATCAAGCCCAAATATGACATCAGCCTTAGCACTTGTGGAATGACCGACTCCGAAATCATCGCAGAGGTCACTCACCTTCTCCGACGAGAGGGAGTCCCCCAACACGAAATTGAGGAGTTCCGCACTCAGACTCATACATACTCGCCAAACGACTACTCCGTTTTTCTCCGCATCATCCTTTCTTGGGTGAGGGTTATTGAGATGGACGAAAGCCAAGTCGCCTGCCTTGAGGAAGGTGACAACTAATGGGTATGGATGTATACGGCAAAAACACAACGAGCGAAAAAGGTTCTTACTTCCGCAACAATGTTTGGTGGTGGCGACCACTATGGAACTACTGTGAGGAACTACACGGCGACATCGCTCGTAAAGTTGATAGCGGATACTCCAACGACGGTGATGGTCTTGACGCAGATGACGCACTCGCTCTCGGTCAGCGACTACTCAACGACCTCGCTACGGGTGTAACCGCCAAGTACGAAACCGAATACCGTGAACACCTAGCCTCGCTACCAACATCGGACTGCGACTACTGTCAAGGTACGGGTATCCGTTCGGATACTGTCGGCGTTGATAACGGTATGCCCGATAAAGAACTAGAGGAAGCGGACGCAATCATTCTCGGACGCACTCACGGGTGGTGTAATGCCTGTCGTGGACACGGCAAGGTAGAACACTTCGCAACAAACTACCCATTCTCAACGGAAAATGTCCAAGAGTTTGCTGAGTTCCTGCTTGACTGCGGTGGATTTGAGATTTGCTGATGAAACTCCGAGACTTACACCCACTGGTTGCCGATAAAGTCGCAGACGCTATGTGCGATGCTCTCCTTGTCGCTTGGGACGGTTGCCACAAAATCTATGTGGCTCTAGACGACGAGCAGGCACAGTGGTTTGAGGAAAACTACGAATACTCCGTACGGGGGACAAGCGACGAAATGCTTACCGCACTTGACTGTTGGTACACCAACTCTTGCGGTCTGAGGTTTGTCAATGCTGTCGCCACTAATCACGCCGACCCGAACGCTGGTTTCATCAGTCTCATTAGTCAGGGTGACTCTTGGGATTACGACGACGAACAGGATGATGAATGACCTACAACCACGCTTTCACCATCGCATTCTCTGTCAGTGGCTCGCAATACGAGGACTGGACGGAATGTGTTACCAACGAGAAGGCACTAGTGATGGCGGGGCTATACGAACGCCTTGCTCAACTTGGGTCGCCTTCCTCTGAGTACCCCGAAGCCCTTGACGGGTTTGACACCTATGAGGAATAAATCTTTCCGATAAATCTCAACTGAGGTTGTTATTACTACTACTAGAAGGTTTACTGAACCTATGACTACCAATATGAAATACCTAGAGATGACCCCGACACGGGGACGCAAGTGGAACGAGGAAGTTCGTCAGTCTATGACTGCTGGCTACAACAACTCTTGCCTACCTGAGAAGTTTCGTGGCAAGTCGCCTCATATGGTGAACACGGTTATCCACTTGGGCTGGAACGAGGACGACGCTCTCGCTCTGCTCAACTTTGCCGATAAATCGGGCGACCACCCTGATTGGTCTGAAGCCGATTGGGACGAACTCCTCTTTCACTTTCAGCAGATTGAGCCTCTCGCTATTGACTTGGGGGACAAATGACTATCGGCTACAAGGTTTGCGCCGAGCAGACTTACCCATCGGGTATTAAGACCTTTGAGTGGAACTACTACACGGTCATTGACGAGTCACTTATGCCCTCTGCTTGGATAGGAATGTCCGACGATGACAGGGCGGAGTATCTCAATGAGGACGCTAACTGCCATTGGGTCAAGGGCTGGGTTGAGTGCGACGATGATGACGGGCTTGACAAGATTGCGGATGACGAGGCTGGCTTACAAGATTACAAAGTCATCTCATTGGAGAAATGGTAATGAGCGACCTCACAGTACGACACATTGTCATTTACTATGACGCAGACATGAAAGACGCAGACGGACTTGGTTGGTGTGTGGAACTCCAACCTTCCTCTACAACCCATCGGTTTGCGACCTTTAGTGACGCAACGATGTTCATTACCGACAACTCTTGGTGGTTTATGCCAAGCATTCATGGAGTGAAGCAATGACTATCAAGGTCTTTGAGTCCAATCCGTCCTACGACCAATGGTGCGAAGCCAATGGTTTTGACCCCGACGATGACGAAACCTACAACGCCTACTGCGAATGGAGAAGCAACAACCGATGAGTGACTTACTACCTCAACGAATAAATGTTATGAAAGTCGTTACTTACGATGTTGCTGGCATTGTTCAGCAACTCCAAGACGAGCGTGACTCCGAAATCATCTACGACAAAGACGGTTCTCATCGTCTATCAGCGGACGAACCATTCACGATTGAGCAAATCATTGACCGTGTTGAGTCATATGTAGAGGACGACTTCGCTGGTATGCGATTGAGTGAACTTGTATTCCAAGACGAGGACGGGAACGACCTATGAACCACACGGGTAACGCACCTAAGCACCTGCTCGCCCTTATCGGCAAGCGAGTCCGACTTCAGTACACCAACGACCCATACACGGGGCTCCGCCAAGGTAACGAGGGAGTAATCAAGTTCGTGGATGACACGGGTACTGTCTCTGTGAACTGGGACGATGGTTCGTCTTTGGGGCTGAACGCCGAGTTTGGCGACAGATGGACGGTCATTGACTAGCCTTTCCGCCACCGTCGCTTGTAGAAGCAATCATCACGGGTGCGCTCACGGGTGATGCACGGCTACTACATATGTGCCGACCTGTCGTCCACAGTCCTGTGGATAAACTTACACACAACTACTGTAACTCTTATACCGATACACGGATGGGCTACCGAACGCCCACACAACCAAGGTAAACATTCCTAAAGAAAGTTTGCTTTATAGGTTGTGAAAGTTATGAATAGGGAGTTCACTGAACTTATGGAAACTACTACATCAACCACATCCGACGCTGAAAAGGCAACCATCCAGTATCTCCGTGCTTTGGAGATGAAAGAGTCCGTAGAAAAGGCAATGGAGACTGCGAAGTCCCTAATGCTTGAGTCCTACGCTTCTGCGGGTATTGACGAGTGCGTCGTTGAGGGTAAGCGAGTTGTCGCTGTAGAAGCAGTGCGTCGCAACTTTGACGCTAAGGCACTCCGCACCCTCGTCAGCGAGGACACTTTCGCAATGGTCACCAAGACCAGCGTTGAGAGCAAAGCCTTTGATAAGGCAATGGAAAAAGGACTCATCGCTCCTGAGATTGAGCAGGCAGTCGTGAAGCCAACTTTCTACACGGCAGTCCGTGTCAGCGACAACGCTGTATCAACGGCTGAGGAACTATCAGTCTGAAATGAGTGAGTGGGGTGGGAAAATCCTGCCCCACTGCTCGTTTGGGCAACATCAAACATAATCAACACCTGAGGCTAACCGCCTAAACGAAAGAAGAAGCAATGTCTCCTGACCACGAAACAGAATACGCACACCCATCCGCACACGAAGGACTCATCGTTCTTGACGAAGTACCTCACCGCAACATCAGAGGGGCTAATCGCTACACCTATCGTGTTGGCGTGGTTCAGAAAATCATCAGCGAGGTAGCCCTACACCCAAACAAGTGGGTACTCGCACGGCGGGACTCACCGAACCGCACTTCTCTCGCTTCAGCCTTGTCCAAATACAAGCAACTCCGATGGTGTTCACGAAAGAACGACAATGGTCTGATTGACATTTGGGTTTCGTACACCCCTAATCCAGACGGAAGTATGGATGGTCGGCTTGACGCAGACATTCAGTCGTGGAAAGCCCGTGAGGTAGAAGGTCGTGACCGACCCGATGTTGTTGGCTGATAAAGGACAGCGACTCCGTGACCTGCTCTTGACTAGCCGTGCTTGCGTTTGTGTGCCGACTTCTGAGTATGCGGAGTACCTTGCCTTTATGAATAAGATAACTTCAGAAGCCACCAGCCCCGAGCAGAAGTTCTTGCTTTGGCTTCGCTACGAGTTTCGTGGCGATGAATATACTGTTTGCGATACTTGCGATGCCATCAACGAATGGGACGCAACACTGCTGGTTTCACAGTCAGAAAAATCCGAGATATAGAACAAAACAGGAATATGAACTCACTAATCATCATCATCATAATCATTACTCTCACATTTCTCTACAACAAAAGGCAATGGTGACCTCAAATGAAACGCTTACTACCACTAACAGTTCTTCTCCTCGTTGGTTGCTCGTCGGGAGCAACTGACGGGGAGAGTACCCTCGCCCCACTACCCACAACGGGCATCCCTGTCATTGACACAATCCCGACTACGGACAGAATATTCACAGAGGAACAAACATCCTTCATAGATGATGTGTACTTCCTATACGGGGCTACGCCACCAATGGCTGACGACGAAATCGTAGAGATGGGTGAGTTGTGGTGTCAGTTGATGACCGATGGTATGACCGCCGATGATGTGATTGGTCGTATCAACGAAGGTGCGATTGACAATGATGACGCAAAACTTCACCGCTCCATCGTTCAGGCTGGCGGAGAGAACTTGTGTAAAGACCAATTCGCCAAGGCAGAGGAAATCGCCCTGCGTCCTCTAGTCCACTAGTCTTTCCGTCACTGTACCTTGTTGCGTATATGAGTGCGGGGCTCCGAACACTTGTTCGCCCCTAGCGGTTGTCCACAGGCTGTGGATAAGTTTCAAGACAACTAACGAAACTGTTGTACCGATACACAGGTATATCCATCGCTACCTACTCAGTAAACAATCTCAAATAAATCTATATTGAGGTTGTAGTTGTAGTAGTTAGCCTGTTCACTGAAAGTATGAACACTATGACCACCACAGAAATCACCATCAACAAAACCGACACGGGCTACTTCATTGACAGTGAGAAGTCGTCATTCGTGGCTGGTATCCATCTCCACGCTATGCCCGATACCGACAAGATGTTGGTTGTCGTGGCTATGAAAGATGGTTCGGTCTATGCCTATACGGGCGAGAACCTGACCTACTCAAACATCTTGGCGAGTTTGTTCTCGTCTGAGAACCTGTCCATTGGCAAGTGGGTCAATGCTTTCATCAAGAAAGACAACAACTGCCTCAAGGTCGTAAGTGCCAACAGCGCACTCCGTAGCAAAGTCCGTGACCGCTTCGTAGCGGTCTGAAAATAGGGGGAATATAAAATGGGATTAGACCAATACTTGTACGCAAAGAAGTTTGCCCACAGCGGAGACTGGGGCAATGACGAGAGCAAGCAACTGTTTGCCTCGCTTGTCGCTCTCAGTAAGGTTGAGGAGTTTATGGAAACAGACTTCCCAACGGCTTTTATAGAAGTGAAAGTCGCTCAATGGCGCAAGCAGAACGCTATCCATAACTGGTTTGTTCAGGAGTGTCAGGGTGGTGAGGACGAATGTCAGACGGTTTTTGTCGGGCGTGAGAAGTTAGAGGAACTGCGAGACACTTGCCGTAAGGTACTTGCCGATACCACGCTCGCCAATGAACTGTTGCCGACTTCTAACGGTTTCTTCTTCGGCTCAACGGACTACAGCGAGTGGTACATAGAGGGCTTGACCTATACCGCCGACACTATTGACCGTTTGCTCACTATGCCCAACGATTGGGACTTTGAGTATTCATCGTCGTGGTGAGTCCGAATAAATAACCGAACAACTAGCGAAACTTCCTAACCGATAGGTATATATGACTACTGAAACAATCACCGAATACGACCACACCACTGCCGACATCGCAGTAGGCACACGCCTCTACAACGAGGCAACTGTCATTGCGTTCCGCAAGGTTCAGGACTTCCGACCTGCCGAACCATCACAATGGGGTGGCGCAAGTTTCTCTACTTGGGAAGTAGTGGCAGTCCGTGAGGGTAAGAACTTTCACGCCTACGCCTCTTGGACGGTTATCGCCAATGACAACGGCTGGTACATCTGTCACGGGCATTACTTCCACGACATTCAGGAAGCACTCGCCCACATCGGGATTGGAGTAGGGCAATGAAAGTTTCATCTCTCCTGAAAATCCTAGAGGGTAAAAGCCCTGACGAAAACATCTGCGCTCTCATATGGCTCAAAGAGAATATGGAGTACCCAACGATTGACGAACACACCCTCACCGATGAAGCGTGGGCAGAAATCTGTAAGGAGTTTGACGAATGGGACAACGCAGGAAACGATGTATCCGAATGGATTGCCGACGCAGTTGTAGAAAAGTCCGAAATCAACGAAACAGGAGAAACGGAATGACGAATATCACCGCAATGGCAATGACTATTGACGACTTGGTTCACAACCACACAGACGACCCGTTTGAGATAGACGCTCTGCTTTACGCCTGCGACAACGACGGGGCTTATCTGCTGGGAACAAACCCTAACCCTTACGAGTTGTTAGAGGAAACTCAACGACCCTCGTACATCAACGCCGTTGCGTTAGTGATGGTTGGATACGCCTCGCCTCACAATCCCGAAAATCCTGACGGTATCCGTCCGAGTCAGCACCCTGACCGTTACCGTATCCGTATCGTAACTATGAAAACGATTGACGGGTTCTCAAACATTATGCGCCGTGAGGACGACCCTGACGAGCCTCAAGACTTAGGTGGCGATGGTCAAGGTGCGATTTGTGATGCCCTGAACGAATGGTGGACAAAATGAGCAAGACTTTCTCTCTCGTCGTAAACTTCGCTAGCCGTGATGAAGTGGAGAACTTCGCCAAGATGTTTCTCTCGTCCGATGTTTCTCTGTATGAGGCTGATGTGCTTGACCCCGAATACAAGGGTAGGTCGTGTGCCAACTCGTTCGTACTGCGTCGCAAGGGACACAAGCCTGACAATATGGAAGTATGACCGATGGTTCACGCAATAACCATCAAGGACACATTCCGTCCACCCGAAATAGCCGAACTGCCCGATAACGAGTTTGCTATCCTGCTGAAAGAAACAAAACGGTTCGCTGAAACACGCTGGTCGCCAAAAATTAGGAGAGTCAATGTTACGGACACAAATGGGACTACCGCCCCTCTACACCTGTTCCAAGTGTGGGCTGGAAGTAAACCTGAAGTCGCAACAGACACTTCAGATGATAAAGGGCTGGGCAAAACCCAACAAGAAAACCATTGTGAAGATTGAGGACGAGTTCCCTTCCTATGTTCACGAATATTGCCTCATCTCCGTAGGCATAACGATGAACTCGTTGTTCTAATGGACAAGAGTGACCGACGCAGATTGCGTTACCTCTCAGCAACGCTTAGGCGACACGGTGAACACGGGACTCTTTGGCGACCCAATGGTGCGGTTATTGCCAATGTCGCAGTCCGTCTTTTGCGTACCATCGCACTCAACGACAACATACCCTTCACTAAAGGCATCACAACTCTCTCAAAGGAAAGCGGTATTAGCGAGGACGAACTCCGTTATCTGTCCGACATTGGTGAATGGCTCTTGCTTGATAGGGGCGTTCGTGAAATGGACGATGAGGAGTACGAGGAGTTTTGGGAGACTGACGAAATAGACCTACGGGGACTTATGCTGACAGCCCCGGGTTTGGTGAACGACGAGGTAGATGAACTCAGGCTGATGTGGGGCAACCCATAAATCTATGAGACTTTATCCACAGGGGGTTGTGGATAGTCAGATTAGATAGTTTGCTGTATGTATGAAGCAAACATACATTAAGTTCCCCGATGAGAGCACAGACTTGTCTCACATCATTATCCTCGCTCATTATCCACTAAATCCTGATGACGAGGAGTTTGCTAAGGGCATCATAGAACCTGTTGAGTGGGAAATCCATAGCATCTCAAACTCTGACGAGCGAGAAGTCGCCGAAGCACGGGTGGATTACTACCGAGACAGGTACGCTAATGTCCAAGTGCGGGGCTGTACTCACGGTTCGCTGTTGCGCAGTTCCCTTTCCGCCACCGTGTAAAATAGAGACATGGCAAATGAACCCGAACAACCAGAACAACCAGAGGCTAAGAAGCCTGAGCGTCATCGTCCTGCCTATGTCCAGCGCATTGTCAAAGTGCGCCGATGTGGTGGCTGTAAGTAAATAAATCTCACTATAGGTTGTTACTATTAATATTAGAGTGTTCAATGAAGTTATGGACAACAACGACTTGATTGATGAAACCCACGAAAGCCTAGCCGAAGCAGAGTACGACGCAGAAGGCGAAGCCTACGGAGAGTTCGTCATGAATTGGGTGATGGGTGGCGGACTTGCCAGCGACGCACCACAAGCGTGGCGACAGTCTCTTGGTGAAGAGCCCGTCCCTTACTATATGGATATGACACCTGAAGAACGAGAGCGAGATAATATTCGCTTTGAGATGGAGCAGGAAGGGTGGTGAAGCCCCCTGCCAACTACGGATACGGGGCTCCTGCTTCTGAGTCTGTGGATAAACTCTCAACCAACTACCGTAACGAGAGAACCGATACTTGGGTATGAACGACACAACTAAAAAAATCTGCCCTGCCTGTACGGGTCATGGTGGAGTGTGGACAGGACACGGCGACGCAACGCAATGCGATGTGTGTGATGGACGGGGAAACCTACTTCTCAATGTTTGCGTTGAGTGTGAGCGAGCGTTTGACCTTGCTAATGAGATTGACCACGCCGAGTGGCTCTACGGACACGACTGCGAGGTCTAGCAATGGACGCACCTGAAATCCCCGAAGGCTTACAGTTCTATTTCCCCGTGATGGCGGAGATGCGGGACGGGCAACTGCGTTTCGTCGTACAGCCTGACATAGCCATTGACTCACAGCGAACCATTTGGAACGACAGCGAGATGGAGTGGAGCCCCGTTACAGAGGAACTAGAGCAAGCAGACCTCGCAATCTACAAAATCCTACAAGGTCTTGTGGATAACTCTGTGGATAAACCATCAACCAACTACCGCAATACTGATACCGATACATACTTATGACCACCACCATCAACATCACATGGCATCAACCCGACGAGCGTTCGCAAGGGCGTGAAGACTCTGCTTGGTACACACACTCAGCAGACCACCACGACATCGTGGCAAGCGTCAGCAACGGCGAGCGTACAGTCTATATCTACTCCGATGGGGAGCAGAGGGCACACCTCGCATACGACCCCACCGATTGGAGCAAAGGTCACGAAGTTATCAGGTATTGCGACCAATGGGGCGATATCAAAAACGACAACGACATTTACGAGGCTTCCGAAAGTGGTCGCCTTGATTGGATAAACAACTCTTGGTTTGACCTATATGCCGAAGAGCAAGGTTGGAGTGACTGCGTACAGCACACTCTCACCGAGGCTATTGCGTCAGCAACAGAACTGCTTGCCGACGACGAGTATTGGGAGACAGTATGAGTACGCCACTAGACAGAGCCGACAAAGTAATGGAATACTTCCGCAACCTGAGTTGGGAAGCGGACGGATACGGGACTCCTGATGGCGACCCCCGCAATAGCGAGGAACTACTCATTGACCTTATCTGCGACCTCTACCATTGGGCGTGGGAAGTGGACGAGGACTTTGAGAACTGCGTCGCCGTCGCAATCAAAAATGGCAGAACCCAACGAGCCGTCATCGCCTTCAGTAAGGGTGAATAAAAAGTGACCCAACTAAAGAAATCACGAAACCGATAGGGATATATGACAACAGCAATCATCATCACAGAGAACTCAGTAACCGCAAAGACCTTTGATGTGGGCGTGACCCATAGCGAAATCCACGAAATGGTGGGCGGTTGGTTTGACTGCGTTCGTAGCGAGACCATTATTGGCTATGTCCACGACACGGGTCTTATTGACGGACTCCCCGTTAATCCCATCGCTACCGCTTTGTTCGGGCGTATCCTCTGCGGAACTTGCGTCGTGTTTGGCGCAATGAACGAGAACGGGGAATACGACGGTGATGACCACGATGTTCCTGCTCATGACCTAGAAATCATCTCGCACCACTACGGTGTCTTGCGTATGGTGGCAGAGGCGGTTAGAGACAGAGGCTAGTGTTATTGTCTGTATCACTATCAAGGAGTAACTTATGTCCGTGACACTTAACTTTGACTCTATTTTCTTATGTTTCGCTCTCGCTCTTGGAGTGGGGGGAATGTTCGCTATTAAGTATTGGAAGCGGTAGTGGAGTTTAATCCATTTCGCTATAAAGACGCATCAACCGAATACGACACAATGCCGAAAGGGGCAACCGTGATTACTAGAGCAATCATTGAAGAACAACTACAGGAAATGGGAGAGACCCCACTTCTCATGGACGGTTTTGATGAAGCCTGTATTGGCTACTCGCAACGCATCAACGAACCACTCCTCGCCGTCTATTCATACGACAAGATGGTTGAGGTACTCATGAAGCGGGACGGCATGGACGACGAGACAGCGATGGAATACATTGACTTCAACTGCGTAGGTGCGTACATGGGAGAGACAACTCCCATTATCGTCATGCCCTTCTACACATGACCTTAGCGACGGTACTCAGCGGTGGTCGGGCGTTGCCGTTCAACCCGTACCCGATTGTCGTTCGGCAGTCCCGTTATGGGGGCGCATACGAAGATGGTGCTTGGTTCGCTATTGCTAACTGTCACGAAATACCCGAAGAGGCAATATCCGAGGACTCCGAGTGTCAAGAGTTTTGGTTGAGTGAAAAAGCGCAGTTCATTGGGCGCGGGGCTACGCCGAACGACGCAGTCATAGACCTCGTCAGCCGTAACTCAAATAAACTTTGACCCAACTAATGAAATACCCGAACCGATAGGTAGGTATGAGCAACTACGACGCATGGTTAGAACAACCCTTCCAAGACAGTATCCAACACGGAGAGGAACTAGAAGCCTTAGAGGACGAATACCTAGAGTCCGCTGAGTACGAGGAGAACTTTGAGGCTTGGCAACGAGATTGCCTGCCTGCCATTCAGGCTCGCCCTAATGGTATGCCTTTCATGGGTTCGGTAACGGACGCTTACCTCACTTCGCCTGAGTATTCACAAGACTTGGACGCCTGGTTTGAGTCTTTGGTAGAAAACGAACCTTGGGCTCTTTACGAGGAGCACGACATTAAACTGTGGCACAGCGGTATTGGCTGGCGTTTCCTTCATCGGGTTCGGCGGTTCTTTAGTCGGCTGACAAACCTTCCCTTCTATCTAGTCAGGAGTAGGGAATGGCGTTGAGCCTTGACTTGCTTATCCTTCGTTCCGTCAATGAACACGGGTGGTCACGCAAGTTTGCCACCGAATACATAATGGGCAAGCACATACACGGACTTAGTCACGACAGGGCGTATGCTCATGCTATGAAGTCCCCTTATGTCAGGACATCAGAGAAACCGAGAAGCACATGAAGCCCACAGGGACACTCAAAAAAGGCGCAAAGCCAACAGCAACCTTCGCCCTTCCTAATGGCGTTGAGGTCGTAGCCTTTCCGCAGAGCCCCGAGTTTTGTGTTCTGTCGCAATGGGAAACCGATGGTCGTTGTTATCGCTCTTACGCAACTAAGAAAGAAGCAATGGAACGAGTGTCCACCGTGCGGGGCTTGGTAGAACGCAACCGTCCGCAGTTCCCTAAGGGCTACACCTTGTATGTTATGGAGTTGGGCTCGGACTCCTACAAATGTATTGGCGACTACAAACTCTAGTTATTCAACTGCGACGAACAAGTGTTCTGCTTGTCAGCAAACTTGTATGCTTCTCGCAAAGTGGAAAACTGCTGGAACTTACCTACGGTTTTAATTCTTCCTGTTTCCCAATCAATCACACGAACCGAGTAACAACGAACTCCCGAGGGGCCCCGCTCTGAGGTTGTGAAGTGAAACCCGTGAGTAGTCCTGTAAACCTTGCTGTTAAAGAAGTTGATTGTTTCCACATCAAAGAAGTGTTCATCTGCCTCTATGTTGCGTTTTTTAATTTCTTTGATTGTCGGCATGGAATGTAACTTTATAGTTCCTTTCCGCCACCGTCAAGCGTTGCGTTATGAAGCCGGGGCTTCCCCCGTGCGTACACGCATCGTGAAATGTATGGCGTACTTATTGAAATCATCCTGTGGATAAATCTGTGGATAAACATTGAGACAACTAACGCAATCGCCTAACCGATACTCAGATGTAGCCCACCAGCAACATCGGGGGGCGGACATAGCACCGCAAGCCTCTGAAGGTTACGACCGCCTCTGAGTATGCGATACTGGCTCTACCTGTCCTAGGCGGTGTACCCAGTCCCTCCATCACTCACGCCACCCTCTGCCCGACACGCACCCGCAAGGACTATGAACGCCTCGGCTCTCTATCTAGATGGAGAGCAACCGATGGAGAGTCGCCCTCTCGTTGGTGGGCTTCTCTATTCCTGTGGATAAACTTTGACCCAACTAAGGAAATCACCGAACCGATAGATGAATATGACAAACAACTTGAAAATCGCACAGCAGGCATATCAGCGTGGCTACGAAATAGGTACAGCCGACGCAGTCGTTGGAATGTTCACGCTTGAGGACACCGAGCCTTGGGATTATGTTTCCGACCTATGGCTCATTGCCGTTGTGTTCGGGGACAATGACAACCCCAACAGCGACGAAAAAGTCAAGGCTGGACTCATTGCAATGTTTGAGAATGGCTACACACAGGGCTACGACGAAATAGCAGGAATGGTGACCAAGTGAACACTCTCCCCAATGGCGTGTACGGCATCGTTGATGTCAAGACTGACCCCGTGTACGGGGCTGTCGGCGTTATGGCATTTTTGACTTATAGGTTCAGTTGGTTCAGTCCGCAGTTTTATCTGAACACGGGTCTTAACTCCGTTTGCGTTGAGCCAATCCGCAATAGGTGGCGCAATGGTGGGGCACCTCGCTATGTTCGCTTCGTGGGGACAGACAAGGTGTACCGATACAGAGGTTTAAGTGGGCTGTGGTACGGGCGTTCTCGCTCACTACTCATTCCCGTGACACACCCCTCAATGCGATGACATTCGCTGACTTCCTCAACGCCGTTCACCAGCGTTACCAAGAGTGCGGGGCTCACATTCCGTTCTCTGAGTGCTTCGTGATGGAACTCAAAGAACTCCGACCTGAGTTATTGCCTAAGCAACGGGTGAATAGGCGAGTCAGAGTAACTGAAAAGGACTTTGCTTACATACGCAAGGCGTGGTGACTAGCCCCGTTTTTTACCACCAAGAGTCAGGATTGCCGTTCGGGTCATTTAGTTTGATTATCGCAACGCTGAAGTGTTGCTGTGACACCCACGAACGAACATCGTCAAGAGTGGCGAACGGACCCCAGTAAACAGTCGGACCCATTCGTGTCCGCATAGCCATAAATGGACCTTTGTTGAACTCTTCCATTTCCTCGGGGCTAGGAACGCCGTCAATAAAGACGCTGGCATTGTCATTCATCATCGCCGTAATCACATTCCTGCCCGTCGCACGAACCAAAGTTTTTACAGAACGACTCGTAGTTGAGACACTCAGGGTCACGACTTTCATTCACGACAACAACTTCGGAGTCCCGACTTCCACGACTCTTGCCGATTTTGTAGGCGACGATGTTAGAAATGATGCCCATTACTTCTCCTGCTCAGGTTTGGGGCAACTTCCGATGTGATAGTTACCCTTGCCACGAACCCAAGTAAAGGTTTCGCCCTCAGCAATGAGCCTATCGCAACGGCGACATTTAGTGCCACCATCGCTAACGAACGCCTTAATGCCCGAGCGGTTAAAGTTGTTTATGTTGGCTACTTTGCCAACTTCGGGATAGATAAACTCTGTCATACTCACTTATCGGTTCGGGAGTTTTATTAGTTGTCTCAGAACTTATCCACACCTTGTGGATAAACAAACACGCAACTAACGAGATACCCATACCGATACATAGATATGACCACCACCTACGCCGAGCGCACAACGCAGGCAATGACCATTTCCGAACTCATCAGCGCAATCGCTGGAGTCCAAGCCCTCATCTCTGCTGGAGTTGAGTCACCGTTCTGCCCTTTCGTCACCAACGAAAACTTGGGCATAGCGTACGCCAGACTCAGCGAGACAATGGCTCGTATGGCTAGTCGTATGGCTAACGAACTCTGAGTCACGGGCTAGGGGGTGGGGCGCAAGCCCTGCCCTAAGACATCTCCCCCGACAACCTTCACCTAATCCCTGTTATGTCGGGGAGACGGCACCCTCACACCCTCGACTTGGTGTGGGGGTGCTTCGCTTTATCCCCGTAAATGCTACTGTGACGGCGGGACCTCGGAGAACTCAATGGCTGTCTATAACATCAACATAACCTTCACCACAGATGACGACGCAACTGACTTGGAACTCGGCGACTTGACCATTGGTATAGCGGACATACTCAACTGCCCGCAGGTTGAGAGCCCCGATGGTGAGTGGGTTACAGCCGATTACGAGATTGACTCTTTTGTCTTGGACTTATACGAGGATAGCGGTGACCGTGTGTGGCGACATACGCTGAACCCACACAGATTATTGGAGATGGTTCACCAACAAAACCTTCCTCATTGGAATGACTCTTTGCCAGAAAACGAAGAGCGGTCACGCTCGGATGCGGGACTCGGGTGGCTCAACCGACTGTTCGGGCATAAGAATAAAAAGTCGCCCAACTAACGAAACTCCCATACCGATAGATAGGTACACCTACAGAGAGGGAGTACCTATCATGGGCTCACGAGGACATATCGGCATCGTTCAGAGTACGAACGCAACGCCTATCTACTTCTATACACATTGGCACGGCGATGACATTGCTCGCATATTGGCTGAAGGCTTATACAAGGCACACGATAACGGCAGGCTTGACGATGAGACATACGCTAGTCGCATTATCTTTGACACCCTTACGGGTTGTACGGGCGAGGCAACGGGCTACGGCATTATGGTCGGAGAACCAGCAGGCGATAATGAATACCCTATCCCTACAGTATTCTTTCAGGGAGATGGAGAGCCGTTCATTGTTTACGAGGATAAGCGATACTCAGCAAGAAACTTCATTGTCACCCACGCTGAGTGGAGAGCAAGTCTGATGACATGACCATTATCCATATTTGTTATCGCCCATTCTCACATTCACTCACGCTATGGAGTGATGTAGATAACACGATGACTGACGAAGAGCGAGGCAGGTTGGATTGCTCATATATTGACGCACCCGAAAATGGGGACTGGCATGTCGCTATCGCCACTAGACACGCCGACGGGTTGGATTACTTTCACTCAATGACAGCACTTGATGTGTTTGAGAGCGGGGCTGGTTGGAACTTGTTTCTGAGCAACTACTTAGCCGATGAAGTCATTGAGGAAATATACGAACTCGTCTCCCTATGGGATAGCGTAGGAACGCCAAGCAACTTGCGTGAGGCGGTACTCATGCGATACATGGAAACGGTTGTCGTTGATGGCGACTGCCTAATCACCTGATGCTGCCGAAGCCCCGAGTTATCCACACCCTGTGGACAAATAAATCTATACACAGGTTGTTTCTTATACCAATAGACAGTTTGCTGAAGTAGTGAACACAACACATCGCAGGATGTTCTTGCTTGCTGGCTATTTGACCTCTGTTTACATAGGCGCAATAGCAACCTATGGAGTCACAGAACACCACAATGCTTGGGACTCTGCTTGGTGGGGAATGATGACGCTTACCACTGTTGGCTACGGCGACGAGTACCCTCACACTGTCAGTGGCAGGATTATGGGCATACTGTTAGTTATGTCTGCCGTGTTCGTGGTTGTACCAACGATTACGGCGTTCATCGCAACCAAGTTCATAGTTGATGACGACGCTTGGACTCACGACGAACAAGAGCAAGTCAAAGACGACCTCAAAGAAGTCTTGAGAATACTCAAGGGCGAATAAATAATGACCCAACTAACGGAATAGTGATACCGATATATGGATATGACCACCACAACAACCGCCACACTCACCAATACTTGTACCTGCGTCACTTACAACGATGACTCAGGCGACTGGGATGAAGCCCCCGAATGTTGGGGAGACTGCTGGACTGACCAAGTTGAGCATTTTCAGGAAATTACGGAACACTTGTTCACCGAAAACAACCAAGAGTTTCGCATTGAGGGCTTCCCCCGATGGGATGGAACGGTCAGCGGAACATTTCACGCCCGAACCGCCGAAAAATTGCTTGAGTCAATTACGCCTGACCGCACTGAATGGCGTTTAGAACTTACCGTTCACGCCACTCACCTGACGGGCTTTCTTTCGCACCACGACGCTAGCGGAACTATCACCGTCACTCCCATTGAGGTGAATGACGAATGAACCCGTACACCGTCACCTTCATTGGCGACTACTTCACGCTAATAACAAGCGTGGAACTTGACCCCGAAGAACCCGATATAGCGGGCATGAGCCCCGACGAACTGTTGGAGGTCGCAACCGAACTTGCGTCGAGGTGCCTCACCTTCCAATACGGCTGGGATGTCAGGTCTGTCTCAACTGAAATAGAAACTCTCGTAGGGTAATCCTTTCCGCCACCGTCACTTGTTGCGTAACACAAGAACGGGGCTCCGCCCCCGCATACGCACGAGGGCGCACGCTCGCACGCACCCGCTGGGGACACCACCCCGTGGGCGAGTGGCGACTCTGTGGATAAGTGGCGACCCAACTAACGCAACACCCGAACCGATACTTAGGTATGACAGGGAACGGAGGTGAAAATATGAAAGTCTCATACCGAGTGGCTATGGCGCAGGAACTCTTGCGCTTGCTCGCTGAGGCGCAGTCGGCTCACGGCAATGACTGCCATCGCCTACAGGCGTTGGTGGCTCGCCAAGTGGCTGAACTGCTCGCCTAGCACCGAGCGCACATAGCCCCCAACACAGGGGCGCAGGGGCTTGACCCCAAGGTAGGGGGGCTGGATAAGCCCCCTAGTGCCGTTCTCGGAAACATCACACACGACCCCACGACCGCATTGGCGTGACAGCCCCGAGTTTCCATTCCGCCCCGTTTCGTTCGGCACACAGGTGCGGGGCTCTCATTCGCACGCACCGACCCCGAATAAATAACCACCCAACTAACGAAACATCGCAACCGATACCTAGATATGAAAACCACCGCACACTTCACAGAAATCGTCAGAGGCATCATCGCAGACGCATACGATGCGAGAAACATCGGAGAATGGCACGCGCTATTCAACTGGTACGACGAAACAAAGAGCGACAAAATCCCACACGACACATTCGCCGATATCCTGAACACACGGGTGATTGAGGCAATGACCGAAATCTATAACGAGATTGAAAAAGAAATCCGAGATGCCGACGAGCAGGCTCGCTGGGAAACCCGCTACTGGCACGAGCGTGACTACGGCGGTCGTCTCTAAGAGAGTGGAACTCGGGGCTAACAAACTGCGCTCTAGGTTCACCTATAATGGATAAGAATGGAAAACAGATGAGCGACCTGCGATGTATCACTGAACTTGTACACGACACCTTGATAAAAGGTTACGAGCAAGAGAGTTCTCTTGGTGCGGTAGCCCCGTGCGCTCACTTCAACCTTGACATCTACCACTACTTGCTTGTTCAGGTGTGGGATTACTTTGATGGCGACAACGACCCTACTTGGCATTACTCATTGTGGTACTTCGGTGACGAAGCAACAAAGTTATGCGACTTCCCCGAGCACAAGTGGGAAGACGGGGCTCCGTGGGTTGAGGCTGCGGTCATTGCTCAGAACCATTCCGACTTACACATTGATAGCCGATGACACTGTGGATAAACCTGTGGATAAACTTAGACACAACCAACGCAACGACAGAACCGATACCTGAGTATGACCAAAACACTTGACGAATTATTTGACCGAGTAGAAACTGCTGTTGAGGACGCACTCCTCGTAGCCTTTGACGGTTGCCACAAAATCTATGTGGCAATGGATGAGGAACAAGCAGACTGGTTCCGTCAGAACTACAACGGTAGAAGTTGTACCGACCGCACTTTCACGGGGACTCCCGAGGAAATGTTCGCCACCCTAAAAGTCTGGTGGGACGAGTCTTGCGGGCTAAAGTTCATCAACGCAGTCACCACAGACCACGAGAACCCGAACGCTGGCTACACAAGTCTCATCGGGCAGGGCGACTGGATGACCGATGAGGAGTTTCTCAGTCAAGACGATGAGGATGACGAGGACGAGGAATGAGCAAAATGACAAACTCACACAACATCATTGACGACACCGCAACTATTGTTGAGATGGCAGTCGGAGAGCGGGACTTAGAAATCACCGCCATCCGCAAGTCACTCGCAATTATTGATGGCGTACTGAAGGACATCGGCAACACGAACATCTGTTCGTCATCGGAAATGACCGACTCTCTCCTTGACTTGCGCAACATACTCAAACCACTCTTAGACTGAGAAGCCCCGAGTTTCGAGCACATCTTCGTTGGGTGTGGATAAACTCTCGCCCAACTAATAGAATACTGAAACCGATACACAGGTATGGAGATGAAACAATGAACATTTGCGTAGACTGCGCTATGGCGCACGCCAACAACGACTTCTCGGGTATGGACTCGGAGACTGAACTCCGTGTCAAGTCGGGGATAGGGCGCACGGGACCCCTAGTGGTGGACTCAGTAGATACAACTGACTTCTCTTGGAGTCAATGTGATGCCTGCGACTCCGCTCTTGGTGGAGCACGGTTCGGAGCCTCATCCATCTAGCCCAAGCGAATAAATAATGACCCAACTAACGTAACTCTCATACCGATACATAAGTATGAACAACACATCAACCCCAGCCCAAGATAATGACGAGCCTGTCTGCCAAGCCTGCGAAGTCGTAGAAACCGACTGCGAGTGCCGAGATGGCAGAGTTGAGCGAGTACTACGGTCGCTCTGACCCACCTCCCCCTAGTTCCCTGCCGTTCATCACGGTGGGGAACTTTCGCATATCTACACTCTCCGTTTCTAAATCCGAGGGAGCCCCGTTTCTAAGTCCGAGCAAGCACAAAAGCCCCCCACCGCTGATTGACTTGGTGGGGGGCTTTCGTTTTGTGGTGTGGAGGCGTTGGCTTCCGACCTGCTAACCACACTCACATCTCAAGAATAGCCGGGGCTTCCGCTTATCCTTGTTACGCCTGTTCGCCATCCTCAAAGATGTGGACGACGATGGAGTCTTGGTCAATGTTGTAAGACTCTTCCAACTGTCCGAGGAAACGGGCAGCCCCGTGTTCCGTGCGAAAGAAAGAAACTCCCTGACTGCCGACAAAGAGTCGGTCATCGTGGCGTGTGTATGTAACTCGGTACTTCATGTCCGTTCCCTTCATTGGTCGTCATCGGGTAGGTTGGTGAGTAGCGTAATCGCCAATGGCGAGATACACAATGCCCACGCTGTTAGTGTGCCGACGATGTATGCAATTTCTTTTATAAGGTCAATCATAATAAGGTATCGGTCTCAGTGTTGCGGTAGTTGTGCGGCACTTTATCCACAGCCCTGTGGATAAACTCTGACCCAACTAAGGGGATAGACATACCGATACCCAAGTATGGAAACAACTACAACCCACGAAGAAAAGTACGCCCAGTACGCCCAAGAGACCTGCGAAGCAATCCGTGCTGGTCTCAAGGCTTGGGACGAAATTGACAACTACTTGCCGTTGGCAACGCCACGGGCATTGAAGAACGCCATTCAGACTGCTCTCGTTGGCGGTCTCAACATGAGCCAAGACATTCTCCGCATCATCAACAAGGAAGGACAGTAATGACACCCACGACAATCCATAAGGGCGATATCACTGCCATCCGTATCCTTGACACCGAACTCCACTTTTGGTTTCGGTCACCTACGGGTGATGAATGCGACTCAGGCATTATGACCATGCCCTGCTTCAACAAGGAGCAGGCAACCGCCATTGCCCAGCGTTACGGCGTACTGTTGGGCATTGACCCCCAGTTCGTTCGCTGTTGGGAGGACTCGTACTGGGGAGTAGATGGAGCGACGCTCCCCCTGCCCTAGTAACTAATCTCAACCAAGCAATTCCCTGTCAGTGGTCAGCCTCACGCCAAACGGTGTGGGGCTGATTACTATGTCGGGGCTGTGAAGGTACTCAAAAACGGAGTGCTATCACCCCTAGGCAACCCACCCAGTACCCCTGTTTCCCGTGCCTCTGGAGTCCCGTCTTTTGTCGTTGATTTTGTTGTTAGAAAAGACCAGCGTAACGGCTATTTATTTCCGTGCCTGTGGGCATTTTCCTTTCCGCCACCGTCGTTGGTTGCGCAACACATAATCGGGTTGTAAACCCGGGGCTATCCGTACCGAGTAAACACTCCTGCGAAACTGCTGATATGAGCCTGTGGATAAATCTGTGGATAAACTTCTAGCCAACTAACGCAATACTGAAACCGATACTTAGATATCAGGGTAGCCCCCATGTGACCCGACCGAGCCAGTGAGCGAGCGATATCATCGCGCCGACCTCAATGCTGGCTGAGGGACAGAGTGCTGAGAGGGCATGGCACGGCTACTTTGATACTTGTCCATCGTGGCAGGGTGGGGAGGGAGCATCGACCGCTCTCTCCCCATAATGCTATTTCCGCCCTGTGGATAAATCCATAGACAACTAACGGAACTCTGATACCGATACCTAGGTATGACAGGGAATGGGGGTGACCAAATGACAGAACCTACGAAACAGTGGCAAGATTTTCTTGACCCTGACGCTCCTTTGACAGAGGATGCCGTGTGGCAGGCAATCGCTGATGCGAATGACCTTGACTACAGCGAAATCGCTGACGGAGACCTCTTTGAGTGGCTCTGAGTAGTTGATAAGGGGGTGAGGGGCAACCCTTCCCCCCAAACCATTACACGAACACAGAAACGGGGCTATCATTCCCCTAGATTTACCGAAAGGACAACCCTCATGAAGCACGACAATCTCCATTACACCCTACCCAGCGGAGATACTTTCTCTATGACCGCTATTGACGGGCGTTACGAAGTCGCCGTGTTGCGCACCAGTAGCCCCGATTTCTCCTTTGTCCCTGTGGCAGAGTGGCTTGGGAAAGAACACGATAATGGTGATGACATCTATCCCACCAGTAATGATGCGAAAGTGCTCATTCAGATACTCGGGGCTGCTATCAAGTGGTCGGAGTGGGAAAAGGCACGCCTCTTGATACTTGCCATTGACCAATCACTATCCTGACTGTGGATAAAGTGTTACCCAACTAGCGTAACTCCCAAACCGATATCTGAGTATGAGCGAGATAAGCATAAAACACCTGACACTTCGCACGAAAGCCAAGTACGGCTGGAGTATGCCGTTCAGTGAGGCTTACACCCTAGAGCGACACCTCAACGGCGTAAGCCACGACAGAGCGTTTCGTGAGGCAATGAACAACCCCTTAGTCAAGCAAGGCGACAAGCCAAAGTAAGGGGAATACCTCTGCTATCACCGCCGTTGCGTGACCGTAGAAACGGGGCTACTATTCCCTGAGAGTCAAACTGTCTCAGTGGCGCAATGGATAGCGCAACAGACTTCTAATCTGTAGGTTGTAGGTTCGACCCCTGCCTGAGACGCAAGAGTCCCCATTTTCATTCCCCCGAAGAGTCCCACGCTTTCCAACGAGGCTTCTCTACAAATCTAAATAAACCCTGCGAACCCTCGGGACGGGGCTGCGTCAGCGTCGTATCCAGCCAAAGTCGGGCGACATCACGGCACAGAAACTCCACCTCAGCCTCAAGGACAGCCAACTTGGCATCCAATTCAGCGAAACGGTCGTTTAAGTCCATATGCCCAATGTAGCACGGGGAGCCCCGGTTGCGAAGTCCCCCTATAGGGCGATAATCTGCCCGAATAAAAAGTGACCCAACTAACGAAACAGACCAACCGATACCTAAGTATGGAAATCAACATCACATACCGCCCACTGACAGGAAGTATCTCTGCGTGGAATACGCTTGACGACATTATGTCTGACATAGACCGCAAAGACATTGAGCGTGCCTACCAAGACGGTAACGATGAGGGCTGGTTCGTCGCTATGGACACCTACAAGGGTCATTTTCACTCTGTCACAGTCCTTGACTGTCACGGTGCTGGTGCTGGCTGGAACTTGTTTCTCACGGAACGACTGAACGACAGCACGATTAGTGCCATCTACGAGCAGGTCACTAAGTGGGAAACTGCGACCTCTAGCGATATAGCAACCCGAGTTCTCACTCACTACCGAACAACGGTGAGCGTCTGATGGAACGGTATCACCACTACATTCTGAAGTTGGTCAAGGTTTCTGCCGACCAATGGGACAACGAGCAGGTCGGTAAAACCGTCTATCGGGGCTCATTTCGGGACATTCACGACTCTGCTATCACCGCTCTGAACGCTCTTGGTGGTGGAGATGAGTACCGTGTCTATATCGGGCGCGAAACCTACGACCCCCAATGGCAGGACTACTTTGCCGACGAGCGTATGGAACACCTCGTTATCAGCGTTTCTGCTGGTCAGGAGCAGATTACTGTTCTGAACGAAGGCTTCCTCGTCCACTAAAAGGGAACACAGACGATAAAAGCGGGCGTATTTCCCTCAATGGATATCAACTCCAGTGTTGGCAAACTCTCTAATACCTACAAGAGACAGAAAGACATCACTATGGAGAACGACATACAAGACGAAGAGCAAATCAAGTTCCGTATTACATGGACGGGCTATGACGACAAGCAACACTCACGGGTAGTCCCGTTATCGTGGTCAAGCAAGTACATGATGCTGATGAAGGGTATGACAAGGGATAACGAAAGTATCAGAGTAGGAGAAGTGAACTAGTGAGCCTGAGCGACATCACCGAACCAACCGAAGTCCTCGTCTCAATAAACGGGGCTACCGCATCTAAGAGAACCCGCAACCGAGTGAAAGAACATGGACCTCGCTTCGTCTATGTGCCGAACAAGAACCGTGCTGACCAAATCCTCTTGAAAGGGGTTAATGGGAAGGGATGGAATGGCTGGCTATCCCTATGGGAAATCAAGGTAAGCCGAGCCCCGTCGGAAAGCACACCTGAGGAAATGGGTGCTATACACCTTTAGACCTCACGGAGAGTGGTGAAGAATCACGCTCTGCGTTCGCAGCAAAAGACCTGATAGGGGACGAAATACTTGCGAATTCTCGGCATTTTCAAATATTTCGGAGTTTTGTCGCTCTTTTAGCCCCCTACGACCCCCAATATCACTCAGATAGATTTATCTAAGCGTGTTAGTGGGATGCGGGACTCTCACTCTCGGTGGTTTTCTCACTCAGAGTGGTCGCCCACTAGTGGGAGTTGTGGGCACAGGCGTAGTCCCCGTCGCAGGCTGAGGTGCATTCGCCCCCCATGAGAGCGTCACGGGTGAAGCACTCGTCGCACAGGTTCCAAAAGAACTCGTCATGGTCGTACCAGTCCATGGTTGGCTCGTGGAGACTACAGGCATCGCACAGGGGGGAGGGGGTGTAGGTGGAGTGGCTCATGTCTATATATCGGTAGGAGTATTACGGTAGTTGTCTCATACTTTATTCACAACCTGTGGATAAACATTCGCCCAACTAAGGTAACGGCTGTTCCGATACCTAAGTATGAACAACCTCACCTACTCAGTCAATCTAGAAACCAACATCATCTCTGTCACGGCTGTCGTGACCGACGGTAAAGCCTGTGGAGCCTTTGAGTTCACTCGTGAGTACCCCTTTGATGACATCGGTTCGTGGCTCATCTCGTTCGCCTACGACCTCCGCTATGCGGGCAAGACACTCCACTCCCGTGAGTACGAAGGGGCAGTGTGACGGTTCGGGCTGGATAGGGGAGCGAGTCAGCCCCGGAGATTCGGTACTTGCTTCTCAACGGCTTTGTGGGTAGGGTGCGGACATGAAACATCAACCGCTCCTCAATGGACTTGTCTATCTGATTCGTATCGCTCCTGTGCGGGGCTCTGAGGTTCTGGGGACGCTGGAGAATAAAGCCACGGGTGAAGTTGTCTTTGAATCAGTGTTCCCTTCTTACAAAGATGCTTACTGGGCGTTGATGGAGATGGATGGCAATGAGTTCCTTGGTTCTCTTGCGAGTCGCCCTCTCTCTGTGTGATTGTCTCTATGCTGGTGAGCCCCGTTCTTTCCATTGAGGAAGAAATGTTTCGCCTTCTTCGTAAGGATGGTGGGAGATGCCACGGTTTGCCCTTTCAAATGGCTCCATCCTCCCTCCCTTTCAGCATCTAGTCGTTTCGCTTCTAGATGTATGCGCTTTTCCATTGCGAGCACGAAGGGGAGGGCGAATCTCCTATCAGCAAGTTGCTTTCCACCACCGTCATTTGTTGAGGGTAGATTTATCGGGACTCTTACCCCTTATACCTTATAAGCGTCACATCTATATCATTTTGATATGTTTGTGCCTTCGTGTAAATGTAGGGTCTACTTCTCAGCCTGTGGATAAACTATCTGACAACTAGCGTAATACTGTTACCGATACTAAGGTATGGAACTCATCAAGAAACATAAACTGTTCGTAGCCATCCTGCTGGGATTATTTTTGCCGACCAGTCAGATTATTTTCGGAGTGCTTGGGTTTGCCTCGGGCTTCGTGAACTGGGGAGTCGCCTTCCTCGTCGGATTGGTGTTCGCTGTTCGTTGGGCGTATCCACGGTTGCGAGACTTTGCTGATGATGCTCTTGATAGTTGACGGGTCGTATGGGCGGGGCTAGGATGAGTGGCATGAAGAAGCGGTTGGGTGATGACAAAGGGGATGAGGCAAGTACTCTCACTTTGGTTGATGACATCATCGTTGCGGAGTTTCCCTATGACTCTGACTTGGTTGCAGAAATTAAGTGCATACCTTCAGCGAAATGGGACAAGGTTGCCAAAGTATGGCGCACTCCGCTAACAAGCCTCAGGCAAATGCGGGACTTCGCAATCAAGTACGACTTCATCATCTCAAACGAAATCTTGGCTTTTGATATTCCTGACCACAAAAACCCAGGAGATGGTCTCTCTGTTAGGGGGAAGTATGTCTACCTCTCCTTTAAGTACGACCCTGTGATGGTGCGCTCGGTGAAGCAAATTGAGGGGATAACTTGGGACTCTAAGACCAAGGCTTGGAAGGCTCCGATGACAGCGATTGAAACCGTAGTCAAGTGGGCGACTACTTTCAAGGTTGATGTCCCAAATGATGTTCGTGCCGAGGCAGAAAGAATTAGTACGAGCCAAAGCGAACGACGAAGTGCTAGTCGTGAAGTTGATGCAGAGATAGATATCCCGGGGCTACAGGGGACACTCCTTCCATACCAAAGAGCAGGAGTTGCATACGCATCAGCAGTAAAGAGGGCATTCATCGCAGACGAAATGGGACTTGGCAAGACCCTGCAAGCGATTGCAACACTAGAGAACCTTCACCTGCAACGAGAAGATGGCGAGGCTAGTCCCGTATATCCAGCAGTAGTGATATGTCCGAGCACTCTTGTACTCAACTGGAAGAACGAATACAACCGATGGCTCCCCGAAAAAATCGTTGAGGTTGTCAAGAACCGCAAAGAGATACCTATGTTCGGTACATACGATGTTCTCGTCATTGGCTACTCCAATATAACTGCGTGGGAAAACCAGTTGATGAATCATAACGCTTATGTGTTTGATGAATCGCATTACTGCAAATCAACGGATGCACAGCGCACGAAGTCAGCAAAGAAGATGACTAAGTCAAACAAGAACGCAGTTGTTCTCTGCTTGACAGGAACTCCAGTAACTAATAGACCAGCAGAATATGCTTCGCAACTAGACATCCTTGGGCAACTTGATGCGTTTGGTGGACTATGGGGCTTCTATCGTCGCTACTGCAGTGCATATAAAGACAAATGGGGTCAATGGCATCTTGAAGGTCATTCCAACTTAGAAGAACTTAATGACAAACTGAGAGCAAACTGCTACATCAGAAGAACTAAAGACCAAGTGATGAAAGAGTTACCACCAGTCATCCATAATCCTGTTGTCGTAGAGGGCGTGCCCACTGTAATGAAGGAATATGCAAAGGCTAAAGATGACATCGTTGCTTACTTAGTGGAACGAGCAAAGCAGATAGCCAAAGAAATGGGCGTTCCGGTCGGGGCTGCCGCTGTATCAGCACGCTTGAGGGCTGAATCAAATGAGCATCTCGTGAAAGTGAGTGTCTTACGCAAGATTGCGGCTAAGGCAAAGATGCCAGCGGTTGAAGAATGGATTGACGCTCGCGTGCAAGACGGAAAGAAAGTTGTCGTTGCGGCTCACCACAGAGAAATCGTAGACATGCTCGCAAACAAATATGGCGGTTTGAAGATTCAGGGTGGAATGTCTATTGAAGATATTGAAGAGGCTAAGTGGAAGTTTCAGAACATGACCTGTGAGGAAGCCCCGGTTATTGTTCTGTCAATCCAAGCGGCTAAGACTGGACATACTCTTACGTCGGCTCAAGATGTTCTGTTTGTTGAGTTCCCTTGGACACCAGCAGACATTGACCAGACATACTCACGCTGTCATAGAATCGGTCAGTTGGGTTCCGTCACATCTACGTACATGATGACAACTGGAACCATAGATGAAGATATCTACTCGCTCATTGATAAGAAGAGGGTTGTAGTTAATAGGGCTGTAGAGGGAGATATTGCGTTCACTGAAGATAACGCTAGTAACATCTTGATGAAATTCTTAAATTTCTAGCAGATATAGGTTGCACGAAGCAAAGTATGTAAGTAGTGTTAATAGAGGACAAAGCCCCCCGAGTCCAAAGCGTTGAGCCCCACTCGTCACCCCCTGACAGTGGGGCTCCGTTATTTATTGGCTTGCTTGATGCCTGACTTGTACTCTTCCCAAGGAATTTCTTTGGGAATACAGCCATTACGCACATCGTCGCACGGGTAGTACGCCACATTTGATGATGCCAATACCCTGCAATCAGCACACTCAATAACTTCACCCATGTCTTTGACGCCAAACCGAATTGACAAATCAACATTCCGCCAACTATGCGATTCAACATTCTTCTTTATCTCTTCGGCACTTCCTTCAAATGGAGGAGTGACCTTGATAATCTTTTCCCAGAAACGAGACATTAGTTCTCGCCTTCCTCTTTTTCTAACTCAGCGAGTTCAAGTTCGTCGTCCATGATTTCGTCGATAATGAGTCCCGCATACTTCTTGCGGAGTCTCCAAATCTTTTTGTTCAGTTCTAGGAGTTGTTGCGAATTGCGTGCCTTGTCAACAATTTCCTCATCGTAATGCAGGTACTTGGCAAAAAGTGCATTATTAAAGTCTGACTGTTCAAAGATGATGTCAGAAATCCAGCCAGCACGGCGGTCAATCTGCATCATTAATTCGCATAAACCTTCGGGACCAAATTCTTCAAAGACGCGACCAACGATAATTTTACAGAGATGACCCCTGTAAATAAGTCCTGAATCTTTGTTCTGAGTTAAGAATTCCCCAAGGAAATTAACCAAATCCGCACGGGATATCTCGTTGTCTTCATCGTCGTCCATCATCGCACATCAGTCCTTCTAGGAAACGCGTGTGGTGCACACGATTCAATTGTCCCACGACCTAGACCTAGATTAGTGCAAGAATGGCCGACTGGGTCTCATGCTTCTTTTTAGTAACCCATGAATTTGGGTCCATAGAAGAGATGGCGCGTTCCGTGGGCTTGGCATCACGATAGTGGTCAAAGTACTCAACAACAGTGTTGTAGAGCGCCCAACCATTAGCCCCGTAGCCACCAGCGTTTTTCTCAGAGATATAAAGCGCACGGATAAGTGCGTTAACTTCTTCACGGTTATCGCGTTGGCGGTCAGTTTCATCTTTCTTCTTGACAAATACCGTATTGAGAACTTTGTCAATACTCAATGAACCAACAGGGACCTTGATGCTGAGTAATTTTTCTGCAGTACGAGTAAACTCATCTGCCCATGCAGTGGAAAGTTCAAGAACTTTTTGTGCTTCATTGATGGCGGTGTCTTGATTGCGGGTGTGTCGTGCAGTGAACACTCGGATAGCCGAATTCATTCCAGCCATAACAGTGTTCTTGCAGACTGCACGAATAGAAGTGTTGGCATAAGTGATAGGCGTCTTGCCATCATGTCCATTGCGGACCAATAGATAGCGTTCAATCTTGTCGTTTATGCCAGTTGGGTCAATGATAAGTCCGCCCATATCAATAGACGCAAAGAATTCACGCCCACCATTAAGTACCCCACATGTGTCTACGACAGCATCACCCTCAGTCGCACCAACAATAGCAAGAGCCTTGAGTAGGCAGTCAGAGTTCTGCTGAACCACAAAGCGAGTGCCTACCGTTGACAGGCTGTCGTAGGTGCCGTCATGATTAATGCGCACAGTTGCTCGGCTGTCTGCCACAGTTAAAGGAACGCTAGCCCCGTCTTCGTTGGTCGTCATGATGACCTGCCCGTCAGTGTCCACAGCGGCTACTTCGGTAAGAACTACCGTATAGTCGGCTTCTGCGGCACGGAGCATTTCCTCAGCGGTTTGAAGACCATTCATAGGAGTACCGAGGCGGTGCCAAGGAACTTCGTGGTCCGCATAAGCCATGCGGACTTTTCCTGCTCTGGTTGAATCTAGGTCGTGAGGCATTGCTATCTCCTTTAGATAAATCTATTAGAAGAAGATTAGCCTCTCAGTACCTATTGCAGTAACACCTCAGGAAGATTTCTTTAAAACTTTTATCTTTTCCGAAGACCAATGGGAGAGTTTAAAATGAATCCCGCCTCATGGCGCTCTAACTCAGTCTCTCCGCCCCACACGCCGTATTCCCGATTATTCCTGCCGTACTCTCGACACTCTGTAGATACGGGACATTGCTGACAAATCATAGCGGCTTTGGCTTCACGGCGAACTCGTGTTTGTGGTCTCTCTCCGATAGGAGGGAAGAACAAATCCAACTTCCCGTGACAGATGGCGAGTCTAGACCAATCCATGTCTGTTCTAGTCTCAGTGTCTATGTTCATGACTAAAGAATAACGGCACTAAACAGAAAAAGCAATAGTATTTACTAATCTTCGGCGGAGCGGTCCATCTCTTGCTTAAGGGATTCCCATTGGCGGTGCCACGACTTGGCTTCTTCTTCAGCATCCCATAGTTGCGGGGCCGATGCGAGTCTCCACGTAATGTATCCGCTAAGAACTCCTGCTAGATAAAAAAATAGGCACACAATCGCACCACCTTCTATGTCATTGAGGATTGTTCTCCTCGGTGAATTTAATAAGAGCCGAGCGCATATACATATCTACTGCTTGTTCTATGACAATGGTCGCTTCGGGTCCCTCAATAGTACACATTAATTCACCTGAACTTGAGTAAATCTCAACCTTGTCTTTCAGTTCCTCTAATATCTCTCTTAGGAACGATGTCTCAAAACGAACAATCCCAATTCCTAAATCATCCATTGTTTCCTGTGCCTCAACGAGGGTCTGGAGCGTTTCAATGAGTTCATACTTTTTTTCAGACATCAGATGACTTCCTTAAAATGGCATATAGGGACACCTTGCTAATCATCATCCTTTTAGAGACTTTGATAGCCGCATAACGAAGGGAGAACACGCCGAACTCATCAAGTTGCCGAACGACATCCATTCTGAGTTTCGGAGACTCCAACTCCCCTAGTGAAACGCCTATCTTTCTCTCAACTTCGTCACACAAGAAGTCAACGAGTTGATTCATATTCTTTACCGTTCTACCAAAGGCATATATCTGGTCTGATTGGTTCATTCTGATACCTTCTCATCAAATAATGGCGAATATTGAAGAGTAGGGATATCACTAGCAACGATGCGAAGCCCAAGAGTTGGGACCTGTCCGCTGGCATTGCCAATCATGTATCCAGATTCCTTGGAACCAGAGGGAAGGATGGAAGTCCCGTGTTTTGACTTGTGCCATTGTCGGTACGAGTTGAGTCTTGCTGTCGGGAGTATGAGGGCACTTCTAAAATTGCCCTCTTCTGAAACCTTTAGGTACATCCAGTATTGGGCTTTGGTGACATTGAGCCCAGAATGGACCCAAACAAAGTCGCCGTTCTCTTTTAAGACGCGATTAGGGCAATGGGCGAGTTCAACAAAGATGTTGCCGTTCTGAAATGCATCAGACTTTACCTCTATCCATCCGTCAAGCATTGCCTGAACGAGTTGAGAAGCGATGTTCTCGCCGTGCTCACCAAACTTTAAGTCAGTCTTAAACTGACCCTTTTGGTCCCCACGAATATCAGCGGATGGGTCGTACCCTTGACTTCGTTGCATTGGGTGACCTTAACATAAAGTTAGTTGCTGTGTCCAGCATTCTCAGCAACGAGTAGCCCAAGGGCGCCATCCACACTTATTGTGTTGCTGGCTGTAGTTCCACATTGCCAGTCCCGCACGAAGGTTTACCTCAGGGATAAACAAGTCTTCGCAAGTATTGAGGATTCCCTGAGCCTGAAGCCAGCCACTCGGGTTGTACTGATTCTTCTTGCACCAGTACCCGTTGATTTGAATAAGCCCACGACTTCCGCCATTCGGGTCAGTCTTATTGAACGACAGCATATTGCAACGAGATTCACGATTCATCACAAAACTCAATTTAGACCATTGCTTCTCGGTCCAGCCGACCTTAATTGCTAGGTCGTGATACTCACCGCATCTTCCATACATGAAGCGGGCTAGTTCGGTCCAGTTGACTCCCGAAAGGTCAATGGGGGCAACAGTCTCCGTGGGCTTCTCTGCTTTAACTTTCCCGCCCTCAGTCCCGCAGGTAGCGACGACCACAACAAGGAAAGCCAAACTAACTCCTATAAACCATTTATGAAATAATCTCATCTTATTTCCCCTCACTTGCATTTCCGTGACCAAGGGATGAATCCACAGCCCTGATGGTCGTCATACCATCTGTACATTTCCCATGCCCAAGCAAAGTTATAGGCAGGAATATTAACTACTTCCCAAGTGCCGTACTTTGCTTCAATATCATCAAGCCAAATTTGGTTGATTTGAAGTGGTCCTCGGTCCACTCCGTTCCATTGCGGGTGACCCTCAATGACATTTTGGCAACGAGACTCAGACCACACTTCACGGAGAAGTTCAGGGAGTAGGTGCCAAGGCCATCCAGCATCCAATGCTGTTTGTGTCCACTCTTGGCACGGTACATCGGCGTCAAGGGCAGGCATATAGAAGCCTTCAGGAAGCGTGACCACAGTCGTTGTAGTGACTGGAACAACAGTTGTCGGCGGTGTCGTTGTTGAGACGGCAGGGGCGACAGTTGTCGTTGCTGGTATCGCGCTTTGTTCTTCCTTTCCTTGAGCATTAACTCCTACTGCAAGAGTGAGAAGTATGGCGGGTATTGAAAATAGAAGTCTTAGCGGATGATTCATTTGTCTCCTGTGTTTGGTGGATACGGCTGGAGACTTAGTCCCCGTGTGGCAAACACTAGCAGGTGCGCCATCTAAATATTACCATTTGGTTACAGTCCAACAACCCATTGACAGACAAAAATTGCAAAAAGCGCTCTCTACCAGGGGTTTTAGAGTGAGTCGTCTATAGACACGACGCCCCCAGCGAGCCATTCGTTAATGTACTCAAGGGTGTCTCGGAGTTTAAGGGTAACCGTAATAGAGTCGCCCTCTACGCTCTGAACCTCTAATCCAAGCGAGCCCATGAGGCACTCGGAATAGTTCTCTCCACGTTCACGGAACTCTTCAATCATTGCGGGAGTCCAGTCTCCTGGGTCTTCGGTGTCCATGAAGAATTGAACAAAGTGGTTGTAAATCTTAAGTTTTGCATCTTCGTTTGTCATGAGTGTGTCCCTGAGTTCCTTAATTGTTTCCATGTTCTTGATGAACTTTTTTGCTGAATCTGGACTCACCACGACGATGTTGTTCTCTATTTTGAACTCGCCGCCAATAAGCCTGTTTTCATTGAGTTTTTGACGCATTGTATCTCTTAGAGCCTGAGTCATTGAGACACCTTACATCATGATGGCAGAAATAGAAAGTCATCCCTCGGAAAAAAATCCTACGGAATGCCTTGCACGACCAATCCGTCGGTGCTACGGTCATTTTGACGGAAGTTGGGGCATGCCCCAGAAACGAGGAAACATGATTAACGCACAAGCAACCATCATCGGGAATGTCACGAATGACCCCGAACTAAAGTACATCGCAAGCGGGGCTGCGCTCTTACGCTTCACCGTTGCGTCAAACCATTACTGGACTGACGGAGATGGCGAGAAGAAAGAAAGCACCATGTTTGTTGATTGCACGGCATGGCGCTTCACCGCTGAGGATTCAGCGAATGTGCTTGAAAAGGGAGTCGGCGTCATGGTCGTCGGTCGCCTTGAAGAGCAGTCATGGGAAGACAAGGAAACTGGCGCCAAGCGTTCAAAAATCTGCCTCGTTGCAGACAATGTCGCAATCTTGACGCGTTCAATTGAATCATTTGAGCGCAAGCGTCGTAGCAACAACGAAGGTGGCTCAGCATCCCCTGCAAAGAAGCCTGTTTCACCTCGTCAGGCGCAACAGCGTCAATCAGTCCCCACCATTCAAGACAATGAGGAGCCATTCTGATGGAACAAGGTCAAAATGAAAGCCACGGTCGTGGTCGGGGTCGCCCTCGTCTCAACCCAAGCGAGAACTCACGCCGAGTCACTCTCACTTTCCCACAATCACTCATCAGCAAGTTAAGCGAAGAGGCCAAAGAGCGGGACATCTCGTTTGCCGCCCTTATTCGCGAAAAGATTGCTTGATAACAACTACCGATAAACGTTCCAGCGAGAACGCTCGGCACAAGAACTACCGCCACATACCTGCGGTGGACGGAAAACTTATTAGTCCACTAACAAGTGAACCAATTACGGAAAGTTTTTCGGCAGAGAGCCCGCCCCACAAGGGCGGGTTTTTTGTTGTATCCACCGTTTCTATACACCCATCATCTATTGTCTTGTCAATGGGAAAACGACAAGCACCGAAGCGTGAGATAAAAGACATCAGGCGCGTTGGTGCTTGGGGGAAGGTCCATTATGAACATGTTCTTGAGTGCGGTCACACAGAACGACTACCGCGTGCTTCTCGCGCAATAAAGATTGCTTGTTCATGGTGCGTTAAGGCTGAGCAAAAAGATGAAGAACTTCGTTCGCTGATACCGAAGCCCCGGTTATTGATGGACATCTTTGATGAAGAGGATATGAGTTCAGGCGAAGTTGAAGTAAGTAGGACCCGTGCCTCGCTTGCATCTATTTTGGGAATTCCTTTAGATGCTGTCGAAATACTTGCTATTGACTCTTTAGGTGTGCTAGAAATTCGTTCCGCATACATCTTTTTGTCTGCGAGCGACATTCGCAAAGTAATTAACAAGGGGGCAACAAATTGAACACATCAGCACCACCGGATAACGGGGCTTGCAAAGGAAAACCAGTTCAGTGGTGGTTCCCGAATCTTTCAAACATGCTTAATCCAAAACAACGCTCCGAGATGCGCGAGTTAATGGCGAAGGCGGTAAACATTTGCAAGGAATGTCCCGTTCGCAATCACTGCCTTGAATACTCATTGCACTGGGAACCATTTGGCATTTGGGGTGGACTGACCGAGGGGGCGCGAGAGCGAATGCGGAAAGACCGCAACATCATCATGGCGCGTCCGTCAATCATTGACATTCTCGGTGGTGTGCCACGTGCTTGAACATACAAGTAATTTACTTTCACGACTCAATGGAGTTGTAAAGACGGGTAATGGATGGGACGCATGTTGCCCATGTCGCACTGATGATGAAAACCCATCGTTATCAATCGCAGAAGAACGGGATGGGAAGATTCTTGTTTACTGTCATCGCGGTGGAGGCTGTCATGCACCTGAAATTGTGAAGTCGGTTGGTCTTTCTCTCTCGGACCTCATGCCACCATCAGAGCGAATTACGTCAATGGACTCGTATGTTCCACGCAAAGAGACTCCTGTTGTAAAGCCTAAGAAAAAAGAGAAGTTACAACTCGTTTCAGAGTATGACTACCACGATGAAAATGGGAATCTGCTATTTCAGAAGCGTCGTTTCGTTACCGAGTCTGGGAAGAAGACATTCCTTCAGCGTAGTCCCGATGGTTCGGGCGGTTGGGTAAACAGCATCCCTGATGAGATACCGCGAATTCTTTATAACCTTCCTGCAGTTCTTGAAGCAAAACGCAAGAAGCAATCAATATGGGTCGTCGAGGGAGAAAAGGATGCCGACACTCTCATTGCAATGGGAGCCTGTGCTACAACAATGCCAAACGGGGCTGGGACTTGGAAGCAGATACACACAGATGTACTCGCTGGCGCAACCGTAGACATCATTGCCGATAACGATGAGTCAGGGAAGAAGCATGCTGCTTATGTCTTGTCCGAACTCAAGAATGCTGGCTGTGACGTTGCTGCATGGATAGCCCCTAAGGAAAAAGACATTACCGACCACCTTATGGCGGGTGGCGCAACCGAAGACCTCATTCGCTTCAATCCAACAGACGAAGACCAAATCCCAATGGAGGAAGTTGCGGAGTTTGATAATACGGAAGAGGAACAGGACGCTGAACCACCCACGATGATGGACGTCGCCATTAACAAACTTCGTGAACTTCTCTTACGTGACGATATCTCTCCGACAACACTCATCAATCGTGCAACCCTCCTAGTCTCTTCAGCGCAAAATTCAAACTCAGTAACTTCAGTTGGTCGCATGGTGAACTGGGAAGAGTTCGTCAATGAGACAGATGTAGATACATACGATTGGTTAATCCCGGGACTTCTTGAGCGTCGCGAGCGAGTTATCGTCGTCGCTGCAGAGGGGGTTGGCAAGACAATGCTTGCTCGTCAGGTGGCTATCACGACGGCATGGGGCGTACAGCCCTTTACATTCCAACGGATGCCTGCAATCAGAACGCTCACAGTGGACTTAGAAAACCCCGAGCGTATCATTCGCCGTTCTTCGCGAGACATCATGAGGGAAGCACAGAACATGGGCTATTCCCTAAAAGGAAGAGCGCACTTGCTCATCAAGCCAGACGGGCTCAACCTACTCATGGCTTCCGACAGACTCCTCCTAGAGAACTACATGGATGAAATCCAACCCGAACTCCTCGTACTAGGTCCTCTCTATAAATCCTTCCTAGACCCAGGGACTAAAACGTCAGAGGCTGTGACCATTGAGGTAGTCAGGTACTTGGATACATTGCGTGCGGTCTACGGTTGTGCTTTATGGCTGGAACACCATGCTCCGCTAGGGGAGTCGCTGACAAACCGTGTTCTGCGACCATTTGGTTCTGCTGTATGGTCTAGATGGCCTGAATTTGGTATTTCTTTACAACCAGACCCCACTTCTATGGGAGAATATGTATATGACGTCAAGCATTTTCGCGGAGAACGCGACGAACGACATTGGCCCACGAAGATGAAGCGTGGTAAGAAATGGCCGTTTGAGGCGCTTGAGTTTAAGAGGCATGGCGATGACAGAACGTAAATCACAAGTTATGACACGGGAGTTCTTGGCGGAACGAGATGCCCGTATGTTCAAAATGCGTCAGGCAGGAGTTGCCGTAGGAGACATTGCCAAGAGATTTGGCATATCCCCAAAGGCCGTACATACTGCCATGCAACGCCAGTTAGAGAAACTGAACGGCGAGGCACTGATGGCGTACCCAGATGTGCTTCGGATGGAGTTAGAACGACTAGACAACCTCCAAGCCGCAATCTGGCCCCTTACTCAGCATCGGAAAGTCAAGATGGATGACGGGACTGAGATTCAGGTTGAACCAGACCTCAAGGCTATTCAGCAAGTTCTGCTCATTATGGACAGAAGAGCCAAACTTCTCGGCATGGACCAGAAGAATGTCAATATCCAAATGGAAGTTAATAACAATCAGAACATTAAGGCATCTTTGTCTGGGTCTATTCAGGCAATGGCGGTTGATGCGTTTGACCCCGAAAAAGAAGCCAAGCAGTTGCTTGAGATTATGGGTAGGTCTGGCGTTCTCCCTCAAGACATGATTGACAATCTTCTTGGAGGAAAGGGCGAAGTTATCGTTATAGAGCCCCGTATTGAACTAGAGTTACCGATGGAGGTAGATGAAGATGAGTGACATTGAATTACCACAGGAAGATAACGTAGAATTGGCGATGAATAAAGTCGTAGAGACGATGGACTTGTCCATATCTACAAATCTTGGCGAAGACGGACCATCAAACAAGCAAATCATTGTTCGTACAACAGACAGTGACCACGAGCGATGGAAGTTGGCATCGCACAAAGAAGGCAAGAGTATGTCGCAGTTCATTCGCGACACCATCAATGAAAAAGTCATAGATGTACTTGATTGCTCTCACCCTATTGAGATGCGCAGGTACTACCCGTGGGCAGAACACTGCCTCCGATGCAATGCTCGCCTATCTGAATCAAGCAAGAACAAGAGACACCCAACCCAGGGCATTGACTATGCGGGGATGCAGAAAGACAAAGAGAACAAGTAACTATCTCTTTGCTCGCCTCTGAGCCATCTTCTTGAGAGCCAGTCGCCGTGATGCTGGATTCAAGTCCATAATCTGAAGGTATTCAATCTCGTTCTTTACCGTCTGTAGCGTCTGATTGTAGCGACCAGGTCGGCGCTCACTAGGGGTAGTCCCGCCCCAGATACCAAACTCTTCCTTGTTGTCGTATGCGTTGACTAAACATTCCAGTCGCACAGGGCACTGTCGGCAAACATCTTTTGCGTGCTTTGAGTTGGCATATGTCCCCGTACCGCCATCATCTTGCTCAGTAAAAAAGAGCCCTGGCTCTAGCCCAAAACAAATGGCTTGTTGTCGCCACGATTTGCTGATGTCAATGATGGTCATTATTTCCCCTATCGCGCGTCTGGCTCTTTTTTGTTCATATACTCTTTCAACTCTTTATAGCCTCTGTCGTATGCCCTGTCCGCAATAAGAAGCGTATAAGAGGACAGGCGGTCGGAAACGCTTGATGGATTGTCCCAACCATTGTCGCGCAGGAGCATTTCATACAACTCAAACACCGCATGCTCTAACAGTACAATTTGTTTTTCTTGAGACCTCGGGATGGGACCCAGTGGCGCAATACCCATATGGTCCATGTCGGCGAGCGGTCCATAATACCAATTTATTTTCTCCATTGCTTTCCCCTTTTTCGGTTTTGATGGTCGTGAGTTCTGTCGTGTCATGTTGTCCCTTTCGCTTTGGATTTTCATTCTAGCGAGTTCTCGCGGTCTTTGCCAATGCATCTAGGGTGGACTACTCCCTTCATTCGGCTCTTAGATACCCATTCCCCTATGGCGATTGGCTCACTACATGCCTTGCACTTGCCCGCGTACTTGCTCAGGAATAGCCCCGGTAATTGCGACGCACTTGGTTTACTGCGGACGGTCTTTTGAATTTCAACCGTACGCTTTCCAAGAACACCTTTAATGGGATTCGGGTCCCAATCAACATTGCCTTGACCATTGTTCCGCTTCTTTCGTTTGCGTCTTGAAGAACGGGATTGCCTCCAGCCGTCATCGGTCATTTAGCCCTCTGCTCTCAGTACCCTAGGTGACGAATTGAGAAGTCCGTCAAAGACCAGTAACGAAGAACGGTGTCCTCATACTCGAACCAGTCACCCTCAAATAAGTCCACTGTGTGTCTTGTGCGAGGCTCGCCTCCAGAGCAGCAAAACTCAAGCACGAACCAAAATTCATCATCGTCTACTGAGCATTTTTCTTTAATCTCAAGCCCCCATTTTCTAATAAATTGGGAGAAGGGCGTTTTATTCTCATCTTCTTCAAATGATGAATAAATATTGTATACGGCAGTCCACTCTCCTACGGGGTCTACTTCATGTTCGTTAAGGAATCTGATACCACTGGTATGCAGAAAAATCATGGGGTGTGGAAAACTGTTCCAATCTTCCTCAAAATTAGCGAGCATAAGTTGTTCTGGCTCAATGCGATTACTCACATACCAATCAACGATGCTCATGAACATATCTTCGGTGAGTCCATCATTGCGAAGCACGTCAGGGATAGATGATGGGTCTGTGACGCAGAACTCACTACGAGTTCGTGTTTGCGTTGTATTAGGAACGGGATATTCCCTTGTCATTATTGTTCCTTTCTTTGTGCCTGTATAACTTGCCATAACGGGCAATGGTCTTCGTGCTTGACGCTCATCACAAATATATTTGCACCTTCGCTCTTCATTTCGGCGTCGGCTGTGCAATACGGGCAGACTTTAGTTTCTTTATGTTCACCATCAAGGCTGTGTAAATACTGGTTAATAGTCACGGGGAATCAATCTTCAGTGTTGTCAAGCAATTTGCGATTATTTACGACTCGCACCCACTGACAACTGTCTTGGTGTTTGATGGTTATCACAAACTTATTACTGCCATCGTTTTTTATTACAACATCCGCAGTGCAATGCGGGCAAATTCTGTCCTTTTTGCGCTTGCCATCAGGGATGAGTAAATAATATTGGTTCATAGGAGCAGGGGATATCCCAAGGGCAATGTCTCTGAACTCTTTGAGGTCTGTAATTTTGGGTCTCATAGTCATAGAGGATGAAGTTATCGGATGCACTTAATTTCTGCAACCAAGTCAGAGTCATAGGGAAACTCCGCAACGATGATGTCATCAACCAAAGTGAGAGTACTTGCCTCATCCCCTTTGTCATCACCCAACCGCTTCTTCATG
>Ga0209299_1000054_pt1 | contig 58344 bp, 68 predicted proteins | sample S_140806_MF_Meta_FD_187326 | JGI IMG/M metagenome (GOLD analysis project Ga0209299, IMG submission 187326) | Freshwater microbial communities from Lake Simoncouche, Canada to study carbon cycling - S_140806_MF_MetaG (SPAdes) (version 2) | ecosystem: Environmental > Aquatic > Freshwater > Lake ...
CTGATTACCGCCAGGACATTGGCGAAATGAAGGACATGCTGAAGGCGATCTTTGAGAAGCTGGATAAGAAAGCCGATAAATGACCCCCATTCAGGCGCAATACGTAGCAGCGGCCAGCACCCCCAGCGATATCAACGAACACCTTCCGACCCTTTTTGATCTGGCCAATGAATGTGATCATGTCACTGAATTTGGTGTTCGCTGGGGTTCAAGCACAACCGCTTTCCTGGCCTCCAAGGCGCAGCTTATGAGCTATGACATCTTCCAGCATCCTGCCGCCCTGCACCTGTTTGAACTGGCTTTTGAGGAGGGGAAGAAGGCCGAGTTTATAAAAGCCAGCACCTTAGAGCTAGGCTCCATCGCAGAAACAGACATGCTGTTCATTGATACTTTGCATACGTACAAACAGCTTCGGCATGAGTTGTTTACGTTTCACAATAGCGTTTTGAAATATATTGCTTTGCATGACACGGTGACCTTTGGCCAGACGGGTGATGATGGTGGCCCCGGCTTGATTCTGGCTGTGTGGGAGTTTCTTACGACATTCCCCGAATGGCGGATCAAGGCTCACTACTCAAACAACAACGGCCTGACAGTTCTGGAACGTGCATGATCCCGTTTGTCGTATGCACGATGGGCGGCCCTCACCTCTCCAGGCTGATGGAGACGGTGGATGAATATGCTCCAAACGATGTTGAAGTCTGGGTCTTTAACGGCACTCAGGGCAATTTTGGTGACGATTATAACCTCGCAATGCGCGAGGTGTTTGAGTGCCACGATGAGATCCTGATCGCCAATGACGACATCGCCCTGACGCCATCCACCATCCGAAAATTGATGGATGACGTGAAGGCGTTGAAGAGGATGGTGCCTCGCCTGGGGCTGGTGGCATCCAGGGCTGATAATGTGAGGGATATCCAAAAGGGTGACCCTCTAGGCCAATGGAAGCCGGTTGAGGCTTATGCCATCTCTCCCATCCTGGCCTGGATCAGCAAGGAGGCCTTTGAGGCCGCGCCATTTCCGCCAATCAACTGGTATTCAGATGATGTGCAGTGCGCGGATCTTCGCGCCCTGGGGTATCAACATTTTATCTCCCGCGCATTTGTCTTTCACGTTGGGTCGGCTACCATAGGTCACGATACGAAGCGCCATGTTGATGAGGCGCGACCATGGATTGTCAAAAACCGGCCCCAGTACGCATTGGAATGGGGTTTGATTGAGAGGCCCCGCTTGAAAATTGCAATCTACGCCATCGCCAAAAACGAAGCTCACTTTGTTGAGAGGTTTTGCAAGTCAGCCAAGGATGCTGATGTGATTGTGATTGCCGACACCGGCAGTACGGACGGAACAGCCGAAGAGGCAGCCCGGCATGGAGCCATTGTGCATGATATCCACATCAAGCCCTGGCGCTTTGATCTGGCCCGTAATGCCGTTCTGGCGCTAGTTCCGCGTGATATTGATGTCTGCATCAGCCTCGATCTTGATGAGGTTCTTGAACCCGGCTGGCGCGAAGAGATTGAGCGTGTGTGGCAGCCTGACACCACGAACCTCTGGTATCTGTTTGACTGGGGCAGCGGGCTTAGGTTCCCCCACCATAAGATCCACAGCCGAGCCGGCTATCACTGGCACCACCCGTGCCATGAAGAGATTCGGATTGATCCCCGCATGCAGGAAGTGGTGGCACGCACTGATGCGTTGCTGGTGACCCACCATCCTGACCCGACCAAAAGCCGTGGCCAATATATGGAAATCCTCGAGGCGGCAGTGAAAGAAGATGCCAGCGACCCTACTCACTATTTTTACTACGCCCGCGAGTTGACCTTCTACCGGCGGTGGCCAGAGGCTCGTGATGCCCTGACGCACTATCTGGGTATGAATGGTGCCAGCAACCAGAATGAGCGCTGCTACGCCATGCGCCTGCTGGGGCAGACGTATAACTCCATGGGCGATCAGGCTTCGGCAGAGAAGTGGTTCCTCCAGGCTGCCGGCGAGGGGCCAAACACTCGAGAGCCTTGGTGCAATCTGGCCATGCTGATGTACCAGCAGAGCCGGTGGCATGAGTGCTACGCCTACTCGTTCCGGGCGTTGACCATTACGGATCGTGCGTTGGTTTACACTGGTGACCCTGCTGTGTGGGGCTACTGGGCGCATGATCTGGCGGCTGTGGCGGCGTGGAACTTGGGGCTGAAAGATGTTGCCAAGGAGCAGGCCAAGCTGGCATTGGATCATGCGCCCAATGATGAGCGCTTGAGGGCTAATCTCGCATTTATGGAGAATAGTGATGTTCGCAGCGCTGATACCGGCACTATTACCGATCCTGGGCGACACGCTGAAGAGGTTCTTCCCTGACCCTGAGCAGGCGGCCAAGGTCCAGCAGGAGCTTACCATGGCCCTGCTGGCCAATCAGTCGGCTATGGATCAGGCGGCGGGTGATATCGTCAAGGCCGAGGCTCAGTCTGAGCATTTCCTGGCGGCAAGCTGGCGGCCTATTTTGATGCTGACTTTCGGGGGCTTGATTGTGGCTCGCTGGCTTGGTTGGTCGGCCCCTGGAATTTCTGATGCAGAAGTATTAAAACTGTGGGATATAGTCCAGCTTGGGCTTGGCGGTTATGTGATTGGCCGTAGCGCAGAGAAGATTGCGCCGTCTATTGCTAAGGCGATTTCGTCAAGAAACTAAGGGGCTGAGTAGATGACCACTGGACTGACATATGCGACATATGTGGACCAGATTGCCACAATGGCAGTGGTGCCGGCTACTGACCCCAATTTCGTGGCTATTTTGCCGTCGATGATCACGTATGCGGAAAACCGCATTTATCGTGATCTGGATCTGCTGACCACGGTATCTACCAATAGTAGCTACGCGCTGGCGAACGGCACCCGGTCTTTGACGTTCGCCATAGATGCCTTCATCACCATCCAGGAGGTGAACGTGATCACCCCTGCCGGCACGACTACGCCGGATAATGGTACGCGAGTGGCGCTGCTGCCGGTGACGAAAGAGTGGGTGAACCGGGTCTATGGCAGTTCGACCAACAAGACTGTGCCGAACTTCTTTGCCATGCAGACACAGAACACGCTGCTGTTCGCGCCCTGGTCTGATGGGGCTTATACGCTGGAGATCGTGGGCACGGTGAGGCCTGCCTCTCTGTCTGCCGCAAACACCACCACCTTCATCTCGACCTACCTGCCTGATTTGATGATCATGGCATCGATGATCTACATCGCGGCATTCCAGCGCAATTTCAGTTCCGCCATGGCAAACGATCCTCAGATGCCGGTGACGTATGAGACGCAGTACCAGACGCTGCTGAAGAGCGCGACGGTTGAGGAGTACCGGAAGAAGTTTGAGTCCAGCGGGTGGACTTCTATGTCGCCTGCTGTGGTCGCATCGCCGACCAGGGGGTAATCCATGCCGCATTCAACTCTTAAGCTAATCCCTGGCGTCGATGAAAATAGGACGATGGCGCTGAATGAGGCGGCGTTGTCCTACAGCAATCTGATCCGGTTTGTGCCCGATCGGCAGGGTATTGGCCTGCCGCAGAAGCTGGGTGGGTGGACCCAGTACGGTTCTGTCATAGGCACGCCAAGGGCTTTGCTGGCCTGGGAGGACATGAATTATGTGAAGCGGCTGGCAGTCGGCTGCCAGACCACCGGCAATGCCACTATTGGCGCTCCGCTATATGTTTTGACAAATGGAGTTGTGGACCCCATCACACCTCAGTGCGACACGCACAATGTGGCTGTGGCGGTGAGTACAACAAGCGGCTCTAATGTTGTTACCATCACTGACACCGGAAGCAACATTACGTCCTTTGATGCGGTGTTTATTAAGACACATATCAGCATTGGCGGCTTGATTTTGTTTGGGTTTTACGATTGCGTTTTCTTGTCTGCGAATCAATATCAAATTTATGCCACTGATGTTTTGGGTAATCCTGCGCCGGCAACGTCTACTGCCTCTGGTGGCACTGTTGCGTCGTTTGCGACGACAAATGGCAGTAATACAGTAACGGTAACATTGGCCAATCACGGGTATGTGGTTGGAAACACCTACCCCGTTCTCGTGCCAACTACCGTTGGTGGCGTTACCCTTTCTGGCAATTACGTTGTCTTGAGCGTCACAACCAACACGTTTACATTTTACGCGCAAAACGATGCAACATCGACAACCACGGTTAGCATTAACAGTGGCAACTCTCGATACCTGTACTACTACGGGGATGGGCCGCTTCCGACAAGCACTGGGTATGGTGCGGGTGGGTATGGTGCTGGTGGCTACGGCACTGGCGTCACGCCTACTGCGGCAGTAGGCACGACAATCACAACATCTGACTGGTCCCTGGATCACTGGGGCGAGATCCTTATTGCCTGCCCTACCAGCGTATCGCCATCCACTGACCCTTCCTCTCCCAGCGGTGGGGCCATTTACACTTGGTCGCCGCTGCTGAACCAGCAGATTGCAACGCCTATCGCTCAGGCCCCCTCAAGCAATGGTGGCATCTTCGTCGCCATGCCTCAGAGGCAGATTGTCGCCTGGGGATCGACGTTTAACGGCATTCAAGATCCTCTGCTGATCCGCTGGTGCGACGTTGAAAATTATGAAGTGTGGGCCGGGCAGGTTATCAATCAGGCCGGGTCTTACCGGATACCCAAGGGCTCGAGGATTATTGGTGCCATCCAGGGGCCGCAGCAGGGGCTTATCTGGACTGACCTTGCCGTCTGGTCGATGCAGTATGTGGGCCAGCCATACATCTACCAGTTCAATGAGCTTGGCACCGGCTGCGGCCTGATAGCGTCCAAGGCGGCCACCTCCATAGGTGGTGCTGTGTTCTGGATGGGCCCATCTCAGTTCTACATGCTTGCCGGCAATGGCGTGCAGCCCGTCTTGTGCCCGATCTGGGACGTGATCTTCCAGGATTTGGACCAAACCAATCTGCATAAGATCCGGGTTGCGCCTAACTCTCAGTTCAATGAGGTGACGTGGTACTACCCGACCATGAGCAATGGCGGTGAGGTCAACGCCTACGTGAAATACAACATTGGGTTAAACCAGTGGGACTTCGGTAGCCTGTCTCGCACGGCCTGGATTAACCAGTCTGTGTTGGGGCCGCCGATCGGCACCACGGCTGGTGGCATTATTTACCAGCACGAAACTTCTTATAATGCCGGCGATCAGGCCATGAACAGTAGCTTCCAGACGGGGTATTTCGCCCTGTCTGAGGGCGACATGATGACGTACATCGATCAGTTCTGGCCCGACGCAAAGTGGGGCACGTTCAACGGGTCAACCAACGCCAACCTTCAGTTGACGTTCTACGTCACGAACTACCCTGGCGACACGCCGACAACATACGGACCTTACACGGTCACGCAGGCCACGCAGTATATTGTGCCTCGTTTTAGGGGGCGGCTGGTATCCATTAAGGTGGAGAGCAACGACTTCAATTCGTTCTGGCGTATGGGCGCGATGCGGTATCGGTATCAGCCAGATGGGAAGTTCTGATGGCCAGTCTTGATGACATTGCCACAATCCAGAAGAACGGCGTCATTGGGGTTAACACCCTAAACCTGACGCTAGTTCGGCTGTATGGCTCTACCACCTCTGCCACGGCGACCACTACAACGGCCACGCAGGTCATCACAGGCTCTGGGAGGCTCGTGAACGTGTCTGTGACCGTGGCGGGCAGCGCCCCAGGCACCGTGTACAACTCAGCCTCTACGGGCGCTGTGGCGGCCTCCAATGCCCTTGTGACGGTGCCTAATACGATTGGCGTTCACCCGGTCAATCAGCTTTTCACCAATGGCTTGGTGATCGTGGCTGGCACAGGCCAGTCTCTCAACGTCACCTATTCGGTTGGAGGCTAAGATGCCCCTGGTTCCTGGTAAGTCGCAGCAGACCATCTCAAGCAACATTGGCGAGATGGTGAAGGCTGGCCACCCCCAGCAGCAGGCCATTGCGGCGGCGCTGGATACTGCCCGCAAGTCTGCCGTGGGTGGCTCTCAGATGATGCCGCGCATGATGCCACCTCCTGACGAGAAGCAGACGATGGCTGACGGCATGCCTCGGCTTAATGAGCGGCAGAACATGGCTGACGGTAAGATCCACTCTGGTGCCATTGATAGCCCCGTGGCTGGCCGCACTGACCACCTTCCCGTGCATGTGGCGTCTGGTTCTTACGTCATCCCGGCTGACATCATTTCGGCCATGGGCGAGGGTAATACGGCTGCTGGGTTTCGGGTGGCGAAGATGATCTTCGCCAATGAAGGTGGTTCAGCCCCAGCCGGCGATGAAATGCCTGTCCCTGTTGTTGTTGCTGGCGGGGAGTTCATATTGACCCCTGCGGAGGTAGAGAATATCGGTGGTGGGTCTATGGAAGATGGGCACCGGATATTGGATGAATTTGTCAAAATGTATCGGGCCAAGACCATTAAGACGTTGAAGGGTCTACCTGGACCTAAGACCAACTGAGGAGAGAGAGATGACTGGGGTAACTGTGCGGATAGGTACTCCTGCTGACGTTCACGATATCATGGACCTTGCCCTGATGGCTGTGGATGAAAACGGGTTTGTTAGGCCGAAGGCTGAACGCCTTCTGCAAGAGATTTGGCCGGCGCTGAACCTTGATAAGGGGATCATGGGCCTGATTGACGGTGAAGATGGTACGGTTGAGGCCGCCATTTTGCTACGCACCGCTGTCATGTGGTACTCTGACCAAGAAATCATTGAAGAGCGGGCGATTTTTGTCCATCCGAAGTACAGAAGTGCAAAGGGTGGAAGGGCGGCGAGGCTGTGCGAGTTCGCAAAAAGTGTTGCGGATAAGCTGAATTTGCCGCTAATGATTGGCGTCTTGTCAAATACACGAACAGACGCGAAAGTGCGACTTTACGAACGGCAGTTTGGCAATCCTTCTGGCGCGTTTTTTCTGTATAATGCCAGGACGGGTGACTGGAAGCCCGCCGACGAAACCAATACGGCATAGGGACATGTAGATATGGGTGGTAAGACCGGGACAACTACACAGCAATCCAGTGTGTCGATCCCGCCCGAAGTCCTGGCGCGATACAACTCGGTAAACGCGCGGGCTGAAAGGACGGCAGAGCAGCCGTTTACGCCATATAGCGGTGAGTTTGTTGCGCCCCTGACTGGCACTCAGCAGGCTGGCATTTCAAACATCAACCAAGCCCAGGGCATGGCTACGCCATATTACAACAATGCCGGGCAGGCCATGAATACCGGCTATCAGGCCGGCTCTGGCCTTGCTTTGGGCTCTGCCATGCCGGTCAATCCCGAAGCCCTGACCGGCCAAAACATCAACCAGTACATGTCGCCTTATCTGGGCAGCGTGGTTGATACCACCATGGCCAACCTGCGCCAGCAGCAGGGGCAGGAGCAGTCTCAAATCCTGGGCGACCAGATTAAGTCTGGGGCCTTCGGTGGAGATCGAGGGCGTATCGCCCAGGCCAACCTCGCGCGGCAGCAGGAACTGGCCACCGGCCAGACTGTGGCCGGCTTGATGAACCAGGGCTACGGGCAGGCCCTTACAACAGCCCAGCAGCAGCAGGCGCAGCAGCTTGCAGCCTCTCAGGCTAACCGTGCCGCCCTCGCTGGGGCCGGCCAGAGCCTGTACAGCATGGGGCAGGGCTACGGGCAGGGTATGGCAGGCCTGGGCACTCAGGCCCAGCAGGCGGCTCTCCAGGGGGCTCAGGCGCAGCTTGGCGCTGGCACTGTCCAGCAGCAGACGCAGCAGGCCAAGAACACGGCAGATTACAACCAGTTCCTGCAAAGCCAGGGCTATCCGTTCCAGGTCGCGCAGTTCCTGGCAAACATTGCCATGGGCACTGGCGCGCTGTCTGGCTCGACCACCAATGCTTCTACGACATCGCCGCAGTCGTTCTTCTCCGACCGCCGCCTGAAGGATGACATCGAGAAGATCGGTAAGACGTTCGATGGCCAGGACATCGTGCGGTACAAGTACAAGGGCGAACCCGGCACGCGGATTGGTCTGATCGCGCAAGATGTTGAGAAGCACCATCCTGAGGCCGTGGGCTTGGCTGGTGGTTATCGCACCGTTGATTATGACAAGGCCACTGACGATGCTGCCGAGCGTGGGCACTTTGCCGGCGGTGGTTTGGCTGGTGGGTATTCGTCTGAAGGCGGCGCTGTCATGCCAGAGATGGCAGGGATGGGTTTTGCCGCTGGTGGCGCGGCAGAAATGTCTGGACTGGGCTATGCTCGAGGTGGCGGGCCAGACATCAATTCGATGATGGCCGAGATCCTGAACTCCCACCAGGGGATGTACCCCTATGGCAAGGCTGGCCTGTATGGCCAGTCTGGTGGTCGGGCCGGCGCTTACGGCACTTCACAGATGCAGCTTCCCTCGCGGGGACTGATGCGTGCTGAACTGGTGCGCGCCGCTGAACAGCCTGGGGCTGGTGGCCAAGCCATGCAGGGGCTTAATACCGCTCGTTCGATTGGTAGCGCATACACGGAAGGCAGCAATGCCTTGTTTGGGTCCGAACCTACTACGGCAAACCCACAGGGTGGCCGGGGCTTGATTGGCCGAGGTGGTGAGTACAACCCCAGCCAGGGTGGCGTTGCAAATGCTGTTAACCGGCTTAGGGGGGAAAATACGCCAACGACACCGCCGGCAACCACCAATGCCAACACTACTTCCGCTCCGGTTACTCGGGCAGAACCGCTTTCAGAAGTAATCTCTTATGATTTTGGTAATGGCCCAGGTAGTGCCACGGGCGGCCTCGTGCGCGGCCATTACGCCATGGGCGGCCTGCCCTTCTCTGAGGTTGGCGGCTACATCCCTGACGCCGTTCTGAAAGATGACGATGCCGAGAAGAACAAGAAGGCGATGGATAGCTTTACGCCAAAGCCTGCTGGCGCTGGCCAGTCTGGTTCTGGCTCTGGCCCTGGCCTTCTGGGCACTTTAGGCCAGATTGGTGGTGCCATTAAAGGCGCGGAAGCCCTTGGCTCTGCTGCCGCAGGGGCTGGCGAAGGTATTGCCGCATTGGCGGCGATGCTGCCGTTCTCCGACCGCCGCCTGAAGGACGACATTGAGAAGATCGGCAAGACCTTCGACGGCCAGGATATTGTTCGGTATCGGTACAAGGGCGAGCCTGCCACCCAGATCGGCCTGATTGCTCAGGACGTTGAAAAGCACCACCCTGGCGCGGTTGGCCTTGCCGGCGGATACCGTACTGTTGATTACCGCAAGGCCACTGAAGACGCCGCCGACCGTGGGCACTTTGCCGGCGGCGGGCTTGCCGGCATGCGGCATGGGTATCAGACGGCTGGTACGGTTGTGGAAGAACCTGGGGTGGCTGCGGCAGAGGCTCCTGTTGATGGTTTAGTAATACCTCCTGAAGAGCTTGATGCTCGCATGAACCGCAGGCTGGTGACTGCTGGCCTTGTTCCGCAGCAGCAAAACGCCCCTGCCGTTAATGCAAATGCAGCGCCCGGCGGCCTAACCCCGCAGGAGGCACGGGATTATTCCGACATTGTAAGGCAGCGCGAAAGTGGCGGCAGGCCAAATGCGCGCAACCCGCGTAGCTCGGCAGGTGGTCCACATCAATTTATTGATGCCACCTGGGGTGATTTCACTGCGGCCCACCCATCATTGTTCCAAGGCATGACGCCCGAGCAGGTATCGGCAGCGCGAAACGATGAGGCCATGTCTCGCCGCGCCTCAGACTGGTACGCAGGGCAAAATGCGCCCGTGCTTCGTACTGCTGGTTATGCGGTAACTCCCAGCACTTTGGCCTTGGCGCATCGTTTTGGCGGAAGTGGTGCAAGCTCTCTTCTTGGCGCTGCGCCTGACGCATCCGTTGCGTCTGTGGTCGGGCCTAAGGTTATTAGAGCCAATCCCGAACTACGCGACATGACTGTAGCCCAACTGCGTGAGCAGTTTGATAACAATTATCGCAACGCAAGGCTGCCTGCTGGGTTGGATGGAACGGCTCAGGCTGCCACTACACCACCGGCTGGACTTGCTGTGGCGCAGAATGTTAGTGCAGATGGTGGCGACGGAAGTTCTAACCGCGTTGCAGAACGCCAACAGCGCTCTGGTGTAAACTTCACTTATCCAAGGGAGCGCGGCGAAGGCAACTGGTTGCAGCGCAACCAGGATTGGTTCGTTCCCATTCTAAGCGGCCTTGGTGCCATGGCATCTTCGCCCAGCCGTTACCTTGGCTCTGCCCTGCTTCAGGGCGTGGCTGGTGGCGCGCAGCAATACGCTGCAATGCAGAACAAGGCTGAAGAGCAGCAGGTTGCTCGTGGCCAGCTTGAAGTGTCTCAGGAACAAGCTCGCACGGCTGCAACGCGCGAAGAGACGGCTTCTCAACAGGCTGCGCTGCAAGTTTTGAACAATTTCGATCAACGCTACAGGCGTATTGTCAGGCCTGACGGCAGCATCGCGTTTATTGATCAAACTGGTGGTGCGCCGCTTACCGCTGAACAGCACGCCCAACAGCGCGCTACACTCTTCAATGCTTTGATGACAGGCAGCAGAAGCGCCAGGGCCATGTCTGACGCGCAAGCGCGCCCAACCGCTGAAGGAACCGTTGCGGCTCCTGCTGCCGGTCAGGCAGCGCCTGCTGGTGGAACCACTCCTCAGGCAGCGCCTGCTGGGGGGGGTAATCAACCGGCGGTTACTTCTGGGGCTTCTCCTATTGTTGCTCGCCCTGCTGCTCCCACGGCGGGTGCAAATGCGCCTCCTGCGGCAACGGGGACGCCAGATGTTAGTGCTGCCCCTCCCGCCAATCCGCAAGAAGCTGCTGCGCTTGCACAAGCAAACAGGTTCTTGGAGCCAATAGTTGCTGATCTCAATCGCACTTTGCATGAAATTGAAATTGCTGGCAATAATTTAGGCATAGGTAACATCCCTGCCGATTTAATATCGACTCGTGACCGTTTGCGAAATGAACTACGGGAATACCGTACTGGCAAAACACCCATTCCAGACCCTAATGGTGGGCCAGAGAATGACTTTTTTGTACAACGGCAAATAGCGCGTGATGCCCAACGTGCTAGGGAAGAGGCACTCGCTCGCGCTGAAGCGGAAAATGAATTTGCGCCATACATTGACCCGGCAACTGGGACTTTGGTTCAGCCAACAAGACGCCGTGCGCCGCCTTCTGGTAGTTCAGCGCCTGCGCCTCAAGGGGCTGTTCAACAACCCGCCGCTGCTCCTTCTCCTGCGGCTAATGAACAGCGCCCTGCTACTGCCACGGTGGCACCAGCGACCGCTGCTGTAACAACGGCTCTTCCAGCACCTCCTCCTGGTGGCGGATCACCTATTCCTCAAAATCTTCCGCCGGGTACTCAAATTCGGGAGCTTAGCCGCCCTGCTCAACAGGCAATTGAGCGCGATGCGGATATGAACAGCTACCTCACAAGTGGCCCCGTAATGGACGAGGCCATTAAGCGTTATCATTCTATGGCTCGCGCACTACAGTTGTTCCAATCTGGCCGCACTTCCGAAATGACGGGATTTGTCGCTGCATACGCGGCTGATTTGGGTATGCCTGATATTGCCAATGCGATTAATAGAGGTCAAGTTGATGCCCAGCAATGGCTTGGAAAAGAAGGTCTAAATGCTGCTCTTCAACAATTAGCCGCTATTAACTCTCGTTTTACTCAAGCTGAGTTTAGCCGAGTTCAGTCTTCTGGCATGCCGTCAATTACCAATACTCCTCAAGCAAATTATCAAATGCTCACCAACGGGCTTAGTTCTTTGTATCGCTTGAGGCAGTTCCAGACTGATTGGCAAGCGGCGCAGCAGCAAGGTTGGAATAGCCCGTCTGCATTTTATGATGCGTGGTCACGGGCAAACCCAAGCGAGGCCTTTACAACGGCAGCAGAGCGTAGGGTTGGCAACATTCGTGGTATGCAACTTCCACAAGATGCCCAGCGCAATTGGGTGCCAGGACAAACTTATGTGATGCCTGACAATGCTCCGCCGGCAGTGCAGAGGGCATTTGCAAATGTTCGGCCAGGGCAAGTTTTCCGCTTTAATGGGCTAGATGCAGAAACCCCTTATACTGTTCTGAATCGCGCACAAGCCTATTCGACAGGAACACAATAATGCCTGAAGAACCTTTCCGCCCTAACGCAAACGCAATTATTGAGGCTTTGAAGCCTCAAGAAGAGCAAAGGCCAAATCGGCCAACCAATCGTGAGGCATTTGTTGCGGCCCTAAATGAGCCCCAGGTTCCTTACGAGCGATCTACAGTTGAGCGGATTGGCCGAATTGCCGGCATGCTTCCTGCTGGATTTAATGAGGCTGTGTATAACACAGTTGGAATGCCTGTTGATTTAGCTACTGGCATTTTGAATTTGCCGTCTCGTGCCGCTCGACTTGCTGGGTATGATGCCCCTTTGATTGAAAATCCTGCTCTCGGTTCTGATTGGATTAAAACCCAGCTTGGCCGCATCGACCCCGGCCTTAATCCATCAAACATCCAACCTGAAAATAATATTGAAGCCTTTGCTCGCGGCGCAGGAAGCGGTGCCGGCTCTGCCCTGACCATGGCTGGCCAAGTGTATGGCTTGGGCCGCGCTGGCCTGGAGAGGCTTGCGCCACAGGCTTATAACATCGCCTCGCGTGCATTTGGCAATTTGGCCCCAGGCACCACAGCCGCCAATGTGGCATTGTCTGCGCCCGCGACTGGGGCCGGTGAAATCACCGAGCGCGCCATCCGTAGGGCTGAAGATGAAAACCCTGAGCAAGGCGGCGCATCGTGGGCCCCTTTGGCGCGTATGGCCACTGAGATCCTTACTGGTGGCGCAACCGCTGCCGGCTGGAATGCCGCTCGCGCAACAACACAAGCTGGCCGTGAATATTTGCGCCCATTTACTCGGTCTGGCCGCGATGCCGGCGCTGCCCAAGCAATTTATGAAAACTCAAGCGACCCAAATGCTGTAAGGCGGCGTCTGGCTGAACCGCGCCAAGAGCTTGTGCCAGGGTCGGAACCGACCATGCCTCAAGTGGTTCAAGATCCTAATCTGCTACAATTTGAGCGTTCTGTGGCGGGGCAAGCCCTAGCTATGGGCGACCAGTCGTTTGAAGCCGTGCGCCGCGCGCAAAATGCAGCGCGTGTTGAGGCATTGAATAACATTCAAACAACTGGCGATCCGCGCGATGTGTCTAAATTCATCAGAAATCAATTTGATGAAATTGACCAGCAAGAGATGGCTGCGGTTGAAAGAGCCCGTACTGAAGCGGCTGATCGCGCATCTAGGGTTGGTGGTGAATCAACTCCAGAAGATTATGGCGCATCAATTCGTAATAGTCTTGAGAACGCAGCAGAAAGAGCGCGTGAAAATCGCAAGGATCTTTATGATGCAGTAGACCCAGAAAAAAACTTAAACGTAGTTTCTTCTTCAGTACGCACTAGAGCCAATGAAATTTATGGCAACCTTGGCCCTATGGCACAACAACCTGAAGGCGCTGAGAATACTATTCGTGAATTGACTAGAAACCTAGAAGATGTAACATCTTTTCAAAATCTTCGTGATTTAGACACCCACATCACAGACGCAATGTCTAATGAAATGCGTACAAATGGCCGCTCTACTGCTTGGGGACGCCTTTCTCAACTTAAAACGGCTGTTGCATCGGCCATTGATAATGCAGTTGAAAATCAAATTGTACATGAGAGGGCGCAGCCTCCTGGTGCTGGCGGCTCTCAACTCACGATGGAACAGCGGCTTCGGCAGGTTTGGGGCCTAGAGCCGCCGCCCGCACAGACATTGATACCCAATATGACCGACGAAGCCTCGGCGGCTTTGGAAGAAGCAAAAAAAGCTCACGCCGCCTATGCTCAAACTTTTCAACAAGGTCCAGTTGGGGCAATTCTTCGCACTGGTGGATTTAGTGGTCAGTACCGAATCCCCGATCCCACCGTTGCTACTACGATGTTTACAAGTGGGCAGAAAGGATATGATCGGGCTATGGCATTTCGTAATGCCGTAGGAGATGACGCGGCTGCTATTGGCGTGATGCAGGACTATGCCACCATGTCCATGCTCCGCGCTGCCCGTGGTGCAGATGGTGTTATTGACCCGGCTAAATTTGAGCGATGGGCAACCCAACACCAAGATGCCCTTCGCGCTTTTCCAGAAATTTCCCGGCGTTTTAGCGGAGCCGTAGAGGCGTCAAATGTCGCCGCTGAAATGGCTGCACGCCAAGCTGAAGTTGCACAAAGAAATTCCAGGAATAGCTTGGCGCAATTTATAAACAGAGACAATCCTGACGCCGTTAATGTAACAGCAGAAGTTGGTAATATACTTAATAAAAGAAATTCTGGCCAACTTATAGGCGAACTTGCGTCTACTGTGTCTAATAACCCAGAAGCACGCGATGGTTTGCGCCGCGCCGTAGCTGATCATATTACAGAAACTTACGTTTCTCCAACATTTGGAGATAATGTCAACAACCTTAATTCTGCACAAATTTATGGCGCTAGGTTGCAAAGATTTTTACGTCAAAATCAATTAGCATTGTCTCATGTGTTTAGCCGAGATGAATTGAACTCAATTAACAATATTGCTGCGGATATTCGCCGCTCTGATATGTCGCTTAATTCCACTCGCATGCCTGGGCAATCCAACACTGCTGTAGATATGCTTGCCCAAAGCAGGCAAGATACAAACAACCGCAGTAAATTTGAGTTTTTCAGAACATTGCATGCGCGGGCTTTGTCAGGGTTTGGAACAGGTCTTGGCTTTGGGTATCAAGTAGGCAGTCCAATGTTGGGTGGTATCATTGGCGGTACATTAGGCGCACTGTATCACCCGATTGCCCTTGCCCGAGAGGCTGGCATCACAAGCATGCACGGCTTGATCCGCGAAGCCATGCTTAATCCTGATTTGGCCAACTCGCTTTTGCAGCGAAACCCAATTCGCCCGAATACCGGCAGTGACGTTGATCTCAGCCGGGCTCTTGCAAGGATGTCTGTGTATTCAGGCATTGGTGCAGAAGCAAATGAACCTGAGCGCGGATATGAAGTCAGAGCCACCCGCGCCTCAGGTGGCCGCATAACAAGCCACCACAGGGCGAAGGCGCAGGCGTTGATCAATGCTGCCGATCGGGCCAAGAAGGCTCATAACGGCAACACGAAGCCTATTCTGGATATGCCGGACGAGACGGTGGCGAAGGCCCTGTCTCTGGCTGATCAAGCGATCTAACGGAGAGATAGATGTCATACACCACGAACAAGGGCCTGGAGCTTCCCGCGTTTAACAGCGCTAGCTGGAACACCCCGCTCAACAGTGACTTCACGCTTATCGACACTGCCTTTGGCGGTGTGACATCGATCAACGCCACCGGCACCAGCGGCACCATCACGCTGACTGAAGCGCAGTACAGGCCGCCTTTTATCGATGTGAGCGGCACGCCATCTGCTGACGTGTACTACTCCATCCCTTCAGGGAAGGGCGGCCAGTGGACGGTGAATAACGGCACCAGCACCTTCTCAGTGTACATGGTGTCTGCTGCCGGCGGATCTGCTGTCCGCATCCCCAGGGGCTATCGCACCATTGTCTCCTGCGATGGCAGCGCCACCGGCATGCGGTTGAGCATCTCCACCCCTCCTTCTCCAGGCGGCACCAACACCCAGGTGCAGTACAACAGCAGCGACTCCTTCGCTGGTTCTGCCAACCTGACCTTTAACGGCACCACGCTGACGGCAAACGCCCTGACGGTCACGAATGCCGCCACTGCTGGTTCTTTGACTGTGACAGGTGCCACCAGCGCTGCTGCCATCACGGCAAGTGGTGCCGTCACGGCGACCGGAACCATAACAACCAGCGGCAATATTGTTCTAAATGGGCAGCAAGCCGGCGGTCCTCCGTATTTTAGCAACTTCATGATTTCTACGCCCGGTGGCTTCCAAAGCATTTTGCAGTTTTTCAATGACGGAACGACCTACGCTGGCGCGAGGTTTGTCGTTGGAAATCCTTCTACTGCTGAATACCAATTCAGGAATGACGGCAACGCAACTGCTACCACAGGCTGGATTGTCGCTTCTGACAAGAGGATTAAAGACAACCAGCAGCGGATCCAAAACTCCCTCGGAAGGGTCGCCCGGCTTACCGGCCTGACCTATACCCGCAATGACATCACTCAGATGAATGGCGAGCCGATCATCAGCGCCGGCCTCCTGGCGCAGGATGTTGCTGCCGTGCTGCCTGAGGCCGTAAGTGTCTCTGGCCCAGCGCCGGCAAACGACCCTGACGGCCCAGGCTTGATGGCGCTTAACTATGATGCGGTGGTTGCCCTCCTGGTGAATGCGGTAAACGAGTTGAAGGCTAAGGTGGACGCTCTTGAGGCTCGAGGCTGATGAACGAAAATTTCGAGAAGGCCTTCCGCAAGACCGTCAGCATGGAGGGCGGGTTTTCTGACCACCCCCTCGACCCTGGCGGGGCCACCATGAAGGGCGTGACGTTGAAGACCTACAGCGCCCACCTTGGCCGGCAGGCCACGGTGGAGGAGCTTAAGGCCATCCCTGACGAGCATCTCCTGGCGATCTACTGCCGGAACTACTGGGATAAATGCGAATGCGATGACCTACCCAGCGGCCTGGATGTCTGTGTGTTCGACTGGGCCGTGAACAGTGGCCCAGGGCGCGCTGTGAGGGCGCTACAGGAGCTTGTGGGGGCCAAGCCTGATGGTGATGTGGGGCCCAAGACCCTGGCCGCTGTAGCAAGCTGGTGGGGCTATTACGGGCCTAAAACTTGCATCGCCATGTACCAGAATGAGCGCATGGATTTCCTTGAAGATCTTCCGACCTTCAAGGTGTTTGGCAACGGCTGGACTAAACGTGTGATTGAGATGGAGAAGTTTGCTCAAACTTTGGTCTGAAGCAGCTTCTCCAAATGGGCGACACGCTTAAGGCAATTGAAGCGCTCTAGGCTGTCAGGGCCTGCCTGCTGGGCGATTTCCAGATTGGCCTGGAGCCTGCCACGCAACACTGCCGGCGAGCAGTGTGCGTCAATCCACTCAGGTGCCACATAGGGCACCTGAGAGCCTGGGGTGAAAAGGGGCTTATGCAAGGCAGCATGCCCTTTGGATGAATCGGACTTACGCAAGGTAGTATGCCCGTTCAATGTACTTGGTCAGGCTGTCCATTTCGCGCAGGATCTCATCCTGAATGCACTTGTTCGGGATCCGCTTCCACGAGCACTCATCAATAAGCTGGTTCAGCCTTTCGGAAGCCTCAATGACGCCGGGCCAAGTTTTGCCGCGCTCTTCCATCTCGCGGTCAAACACGAAGGGCTCATCGCGGTGGTAGTGATAGTCGTAGCTATCGACGCCGTGGGAGCCAATGGCGTTGCCGAAGAGCTTCTTGGCGCGTTCCTGGTCGGTCATGATCGTGATCTCCTCAAATGGTGTTAACGAGAGCATACTGTGGCACCGTGCAACGTCCGTCAACACCTTTTTTCAAAAAATTATGAGTGGCTAATTCCCCATTTCGCCAGCAGGGCAGCATCACACATGATTGATCCCCCAGCGCGCTAAGAGGGCTGCGTCTGCCCTACCGTCATCCTTCGCCCGGCCAAAATAGTTCGCCCCAGGCCAGTAGCGCTGGGCCATCATGCGGCATGCCCCCTTGTCAGCAGGGACGCCCGCCTGACGCTTCCAGACGGCTGGGCGCACCATCCTCAAGGGCACCTGTAGAGCGGCGCACACGCCCTCCAGAATGCCTGCTGAGTATCCAAAGTTGAACATGCTTACCCCTCCGTTGCCGGGCATCGCCCCCACCTCCTCCACCACCACCAGATCGGCCCAGCGGTCCTTCAGGAGCTTGGTCAGGGCAGAGGCATTAACCTTGTTCCTGCCGCTCACGTTGATGACCGGCATATCCTCGATGCAGATCAGGGCGTCCCCCTCGCTGCTGATCCAAGCGATAGCGCCACTGAGGCCTGGGTCAATGCCGCAGATGATCACTGGAACTTCGCCCACTTGGCCAGCAGAACAGTGGCATCAGCATCCCGACGCTGCACCATGATGATGCTGCCATCATCCACGGCAGGGCGGATCTTCACCACCTCATTCCCATCCATGAACCACTTCCATATCATGTACCTGCGGTGACACACGGCCACGATCTTCCACGAAAAGCTGAGTTCATTCAGCGAATGCGCCTCCACATTTGTTGAGATCACCGGGCCAGCGCTCAATCCAATATTATCAGCCATTAAGACCATCCTTCACTGCTTTTGCACCTGACACAGATACGGTTCTTACGTGGATCATAGCTTTCAAATTGCTTCAAGCACTTTAGGCATTTTGCCATGGCAAATCTTGATTTCTCCTCAAATTCAACCTCTGGCACTTCTGGGATCAGAACCTTTGTGGTCTTAGCCATTCGGCCTACCTTGTCCTTCACGCTGGTGTATGACCGCTTTAACTCGATTGCGATCTCACGCAACGCGCTGCCTTTTTTCATCATGTCGCACAGCTTCTTGGTTTCGGCCTTATCCCACCGGGCCTGACCGATTGCCCCTACCGGCCTTTCTGGCGACCAGCGCACACGCTCGCGCTTCTCGCCGCCCCTAGGGCGGCAGATCTTCAATTCAGGCGGTGTATACCTTGTCACCACGTTCGTACTGACGCCCACCATCCTGGCGATGTCAGGCTGAGTGCGGCCCTCCTTCCGGTAAGCTATGATCTGATCAATCTTCTCCTGACTGATTGGCTTTCCAATTTGGAACGTCCTTTCGACCAAGTTGGCACAGGTCTTCTGCGCTGATGCGCGCGAACAAGAAAATTCCAGCGCAATCTCCTCAAGAGATTTACCCGCCAGCCTGCGCTGGCGCATAGCCTCACGCTCCTCCTGCGTGATGGGGGCGCGACGGCTGGGTTTCATGGTTTGATGTCCCGGCCAATCGTGATGTTGTTCTGAGCGCGGATGTCCTTATTGCCCCAGGCCCAGCATTGTCCGTCATCATCGAACACCACCCAAATCAGATCATGTTCGATCCCATAATCAATCACCATTTGCGCCATGCCTTTGCCGTGCGGCGTGACGACGGGGATCGGTGGGTTGAGTTGAGTGATCATGGTTTTTCCTCCAGGTTGATGCCCCAGGCTTCAGCAGCCTGCTCCAGTTTTTTCTTTACGCGCTCGTGCGCTATTTTTTCAGCGCGATGTGTTGTAATGTCGCGCGAATAACCGGCATACATGTCCGCAAGCGCTCCCCGCAGCCTCGCGTTCTCGGCGCGGAGGGCGTCCGCCTCGGCTGGCATCAGGACTGGGCCTTGATAATGAAGTCCCATCTCGGCCACCATCCGCGCCGTCCAGGCATCTCCAACCGCCCATGCGCCTAGGTCTGCTACCCATATCACTGGATGTGGCTTGTCATTATCCGGGTTAAAAAGCCAATGAATGCCGTCCCTATCAGGGTTCAGCGGCACACCGGGCTTGTCGGGGTCAGGCCAGCCGCTCATGGCTTCATATCCTTCATGTGATTTCTGCGAGGGCAAAGCGCCCCCTGGCACGTCTGTTCGCTGGTGGGTGGGCAGATGCAGCCCATGACGCCGCTAATGCTGCGCAGGGCCGGGTGGATGGGCTGGAACATCGAGCGTCGTTTTTGAATGCCGGGGCAATCTTGATCCGAGCATGTCTGGCCAGGGCGCAGAGTGCATTTTGGACATGGCCAGTCGCTCATTCCACAATCCCCCAATGGCTGATGCTGGCAGGCTCTTCCGTCCCCGGCTCCCACCAGCGCAGCATGGACTTGATTGCTCGCGGTAGTTCCATGTCAGCATTGTAAAGGCGCATGTGATAAGGGTATTCATTGCGGTGGTAATACAATATATTAATTTCTTGTTCTAATTTATTGACTACTTGCTCCATCAGAGGGCGCACATTCTCCAGCCTCACACGCATCTCTCTGATCATCTGCATATGCTCGCGCAGGCTGCCGGTGGCACCCTCGATGTAATTTGCGGAGTCGTTCAGCAGAGCCGCATGGTGGCGCAGCACCTCCAGCCCCGCCAGAGCGCGCAGGTCGGTGACCATATCGGGGATGGTTCGCATGGTGTTCAATGCTTTGTCTCCCCATCTGTCTGGGTGGCAGCCAAAAGCTCATTCACCGCATGCGCTGCCGCCTCGCCAATCATATGCACCACATCGTCCACTTCAGCCGGCGTGAGGGCAGGGCCAAGGTATTTGGCGTTGCTCATAGTTTCTAAAGATACCATATCTCCTTGTGCATGCCCCCATTCGCACGTTTCCGCAAACCACATCCATGGGCATGGAAAATTCCTGCTGTTGGCCAGCCAATGCCAGCCATCAGTCTCAGGATCTACCGGGTAACCGGGTTTGTCAGGATCAGGCCAGCCGCTCACATCAACCCCCACGCCCGCAGGCCCTGCAAAGATGCTTTGAAGATGTATGGCGCGCTGACGCCAAGGATGAAGCCCGAGAGGGCGATGGTTATGGTGTTCATGGCTTGTCATCTTTCTCTACGGGTTCACGGCCATTGAATATGTGCCATTTGGAATACTCATGGTCCAATAGCCCGGCCCAATCTTGAATGGCATCTTTGGCTGAACTTGGATGAAGTTTGGTCAAGTTGCGCGACAGATAAACTTCACCCTCTCCCGCCTCATCATCCCAAACCAAAACGGCAAAGACCTGACCGGCTTTTGCGTCTTTACGCCTCTGCTTCATCTCGCCGTACTCTGGCGCAGCCAAAGGCCATCGCCGGAAAAATCCCGGCAACCCCACAAGATCTTCCATTATTCAGCCTCCTTGATGATGCTGCCAGCCATGTCGCTGGCCATGTCAGTGATCTGGGCGAGAAGATCGCGGCCAGAGAGGAAATCGCTGTTCAGCACGTCAGCGTAATGCGCCAGGGCGTCAAAGGCGCGCTGGAGGGCCAGGATGGCCTCACACTCGCGCTCATTGTTGTCATCGATAACGTCGCAGGCGTTGTCCCACGAGCGGATGATGCTGGAGCGCCATGCGGCAAGCTCGGCAATTTGCTGATTGCGGCGAATGGCGGCGGGGAACTCGGAAGTGGGCTGAATGTTCATGATCGTGATCTCCAAGAAGGTTTCAACGAGACGCATTATGCACGGGGCTAAAGCGGTGGGAAGTACCTATTTTCACTTTTGGCAAATTATTTTTATGAGGGCGCGGTTTTTCACGTTGTGTGAACCGGGCGGCTGGAGGATAACCACCTCATGAAACTCGCAGAATATAAGCTACTTAAAGGCCTAAGCCTCACCGCTCTGGCCGCAGAAATAGGCGTGTCAGTGCCTGCCGTTCACGATTGGATCAACGGCAAGAAGCGCCCATCCTGGGCTTCTATGCTGCTGATCGAGGCGGCCACTGGTGGCTCCGTCACCGCCAATGACTTCATGCCCGCCAGGGCTACCCAAGGAGAGAAAGCATGAACGCCTTTGAGCGCTACGGCATCGCCCACCTGTCGCCCTCCAGCCTCAACCTGTTTGCGGCTCAACCCGCCCTCTGGGTCATGGAGAGGCTGCTCAAAAAGCGCGGCTCAGTAGGCTGCGCCGCCCATCGCGGCACGGCAGCAGAGGCCGGCATTGTCCATGGCCTCCTCAACCCCACCGCCGAGATCTCAGTTTGCCAAGCCCTGGCCCTGGCCGAGTTTGATAAGCTGGCGGCGCTATCAGGTGACCCCAAGCGCCAGAAGGAGCGTGATGCCATCCCTGGCATCGTGGCCGTGGCCATCCCTGAGCTTCGGAAATATGGCGTGCCTGATGGCATCCAGGTGCGAGTGGACAAACGTATCGAGGGCGTGCCGATCCCCGTCATGGGGTTCATCGACGTGCGCTGGGGGCAGCATGGCATCACCCTCGACATCAAAAGCCAGCTTCGCCTCTCCTCCGAGATCTCCACCAGCCACGCCCGCCAAGTGTCTCTTTACATTCACGAAACCAACGATGAGGGCCGCATCGCTTACTGCACTCCGCAAAAAATCGGCGTTTATCGGTTGGAAAATGCAAAAGACCATCTTGCCAACCTCGCAAACATCGCGCAGCGTTTAGAGGCGTTCCTGAGCCTGTCACCCGACCCGAAGGTCTTAGCCTCGACGGTGGTGCCAGACCTGGATTCGTTCTATTTCAGTGACCCCCAGACAAGGGCGCTGGCAAAAGAATGCTTTGGGATTGCCTAACGGCAACCCAGACGTAGGCGTAGTGAGGCGGCCTTTTCAACAGCCCGCAAACGAAAGAGAGGACTAAAACAATGGCTTTTGGTATCGCAGGCTCCGACAACAGCGGCGGCGGCAGCAACGAGTTTCTTGGTCGCCTTCAGTTTGATGCCCGTTCGGGCCTTTGGAAGCACGTCACTCGCATGGAAGAGGGTGGCCGGTACTTTAATTCTGAATCAGAAGATTACATGAACCCGTCATTTTTGATGGATTTCGGTAGCCTGGAGGTTGGTTACGCCAAGATCAGCAGCCCCCCCTCATTCCTCATGGTTCCCTACGGCGCTGCCATTCCGCAGTGCCCGCAGGAACTGACCCCCGAGGGTAAGAAGGCCTTCAACCCCGCCGCCCGCATTAAGGTCATGTCGCCCAAGACGTTTGGCGATGATGCAGCGCGCTACTTCTTACTCTCGAGCAAGACCGGCCTGCCGGCGATGGAGGAGGCCTGGAATGCCTTCGCCGCGTCCCCTGAGGCTGCCACCGGCATGATCCCCGTGGCGCAGACCAGCACCAGGACGGTGGAAGTGAAGACCCCTCAGGGCCTGAGCAAGTTCAAGGTGCCGGTGTTCACCTTCACCAACTGGATTGAGCGCCCCGCCTCCCTGGGCGAGCGTGTTGTGCCGGTGCCGGCTGCTTCTCGCCCTGTGGCAGCCCCTGCCCCCGTTGCTGTGGCGGCCCCTGCCCCCACTAACCACGTCCCCGCCCCGGCCCCTGTGGCTTCGGCGGCGACTGCTGCCCCGGTCCCTGTGGCGGCGACTGCTGCCGCTCCCTGGTAGTATAACTCACGGGCGCGTCCTTCACGGGGCGCGCCCGTTTTTTTACCACGATCATACCAGGGGCGTTAAAAATTGATGACCGATAATTCCAGCCCACCATCTCCACGAGGCCCAGAGGGCCGGGTAACCACACAATTCAGCCTGCCGTCTGCCCTCCAGGTGCTGCGCCATCATGCGCGCTGGGTGGGTTGGAGATGGCAGCTAAAGCCAAATGGCGGATGGGATAAGCCCCTTTATTGCGTCAACTTTCCAGATTTTCACGCCAGCACTCAGAAGCCCAACACCTGGGCCTATCTTGACGCGGCAGAACGCGCCCTCGCGGGCGGTCAATTGGATGGAATTGGATATGTTCTTCGGGATGATACTCAGCACGTGTATCTGGACCTTGATGATTGCCGTAACCCTGAGACTGGTGAGCTAACAGAGTGGGCTTCTGAGCTAGTTGAGGCCTGCAACAGCTACACCGAGATCACGCCATCAGGCCGTGGCATCAGGATCATTGGCACTCACGGCGGGTTTCTCCACGCCCCGATCCACACTCCCTACAAGCTGCCCGGTGGCGGCAAGGGCGAGGTGTTCTTCAGGGCTGCACGCTATGTGACCGTGACCGGCATTCACCTGCCCGGTGCTGCTACGGCTATGAGTGACATCAGCGGCCCTGTTCTGGACCTCCTGGCGAAGGCAGGAAGGCAGACTGCCATCAAGACCCACGAGGGCCCAGCCAAAACCCGTGAGGAGGCTCACGCCCCTCTCCAGGACGTTGTGGCGGCACTAGCTGCCATCACCAACCACGATGTCGAGTATGACGACTGGGTACGTGTTGGCCTTGCCACATACGCCGCCACAGGCGGTGCCGGCGAGGGCCTGGAGGCATTCCAGCGGTGGTCGTGCAAGTCTCAAAAGCACCAGGATCACGAGTGCCTCAGGGTCTGGCAGAGCTTCCACAAGAGCCCTCCTCGCAAGATCGGGTTTGGCTCTCTTTACTACCTCGCCAGAACCTCCAGCCCCTTCTTCGTGGCCCCCACGTGGCGCGGGCGTGAAGTGGCTAGCGCTCCAACCCTGGAGCATGACCCAGAGACTGGTGAGATCATCGAGCCAGTCAAACCAACGCCACAGCCCCAGGCTCGATCCCGCGCCTTGAAGATCATGACCCTGGCCGAGGTCGAGGCCATGCCGCCGGCAGTGTGGCTGGTGGAGGGGCTGGTGCCGTCTCGCGCCCTGGTGATCCCGTGGGGGCCGCCTAAGGTGGGTAAGACCTTTGTCTGGCTTTCCCTGTCCCTGCACATCGCAGCAGGCCTCCCGTGGGCCGACAGGGCGGTTGTCCAGGGGGCGGTGGTGTATCTGGCCGGCGAAGGCTTAGGGGGCTTTCCGACCCGCCTCAAAGCGATGCGGCACCAGTATGGCATCAATGCCGACATTCCTTTTTACGTAATCCCTCGCGCCGTCAATTTCCGCGACCCTGCGGCAGTGGCGGAAGTGATCGAGGTGGTGAGGGCCACGGTGCCTGAAGGCATGGCTATCGCCATGGTGGTGATTGATACCCTTGCTCGCGCTATGCCAGGAGTGGATGAGAATAGCGCCCAGGAGGTTGGTTCTGTCATGGCGCAGTGCGATGAGATAAAAGAGGAACTAGGCTGCACGGTCGCGCCTATCCATCACTCGGGTAAGGATGTCGAGCGTGGCATGCGAGGCTCGAGCGCCATCCACGGTGCTGTTGATGCCACGTATGCCATCAAGGCCGCCGGGCCCCACCATGTTAGGTTGATCAATGAGGATCAGAAGGACGGTGAGCCGGCGCCTCCAATGATGTTCAAGATGGAGCAGATCGACCCAGGCTTTGGTAGATCAAGCCTCGTGCCGATCTATGAGCCCAACAAAACGGGCCAGCCAGGGCGGCCTGTAGACCCAGATGCACCTCCTCCAGAGGAGTGGCTGGCCCGCGTGATGATCGCCATGGGGAATAGTACCAAATTGCCGTTAGGCCGTGTGGCAGAGGGCCTTGGGCTATCCCGTGGGCGTCAAACAAAAGACCTGCACATGCTCATTCCAATTGGCCGCCAGCGGGCAGTGGTACTTCCAAATGCCCGAAAAATGCTTTGGAAGGAGATTGATGGCAACCACGAAAAGGCACCAATTTTCATACATATTGAGGATTTGAACGATGACGAATGACCTTCTCCAACCTTCTCCAGGGGCTTCTCCGAGCTTCTCCAAAACCCTTCTCCGACTTCTGGAGAAGCCACTTCTCCATAATTATTTTGGGGGGCTTCTCCAGCCCGGAGAAGCCCGGAAATCCGCCATTTTTGCTTCTCCGGTGGAGCTTCTCCATAATTGGTTTGAGAGACATTACGGAGAAGCCCGGTTTGCCTGCTTCTCCGCTTCTCCCCCTCCGGGGTGGCTCCCCTCTGGAGAAGGTCGCCCCCGGAGGGATGGCGAACCTACTTGGAAGGCTTCTTAATCATGGATTATCTTACCCCTCCTCCAGCCTCTTTGACCCAGCTTGATGACCTTGCCAATTTCATGGAACGCAAGTGGGGCATCGATCGGCTGACCCGGCTTGTGCCGCCTGAGGCTCAGGCCCGGTGGGTGGCTACCCTCGAGGCTTGCCAGGGCGAATGGATACCCCAGGCCCACAAGGACCAGATGATGATGCGGGCTTGGCGCGGCATGGACGCTGCGGCGACTGCTGCCGGCGCGGAGCCTCTTCCCCCAGGCCTGTGGGAGCAGAGGGCGGATGACGGCACCATCGTCATCATCTGCCACGACACCGAACACGCCCAGGTCGAGATCCTCCGCGCAAAGCACGATGGGCGCACCGTGGCGACATGGACCCTCGAGGAGGTGGTGCGGGTGGTGATGGCGGCGAACAGTGCCGTGATCAACGCGACCAAGGTGGCATTCCCTGGCGCTACTGTCGAAAGAGATAGGCCTAAGCCAGTTTTCGATGGTGACGACCCCGTGCCGAGTTTTGATGGTGATGAAACACTCATGGAGGGGGCGCTAGAGGCTTTAGAGGCTTCTCCGCACCCTACCCCCCAGACTGAGGCCAGAGGGCATCAGGCGGCCTTACAGGAGGTGCTACAGGGGCATTCTACAGCCGCACCCCCTCCGACGAAACGTGGCAGAAAAGGAACAGCCAAATGAGTATCAATTTTTTTTGGATTGCGTTGATCGGCGGCGTCGTGATTGCCGCCCTTTGCGCTGGAGTTGGTCTGGCGGCACAGTGGCGTGAGACAAATTGGAAGGAGGATGAGGATTGACCCCCTAAGCAATTTCCGCTTCACCAACCCCCTTCCGCTATCAGACAGGAATTGAAAAATGAGATTTATGGTCACGATGAATATGCCCAACAGCCGAGGCGAGGGCTACGTCCACCAGCTTATCATTGAGCATCCCAGCGTCGACTGCTCAGAGTTCTGCGCGGCAATGTGCGAAGATCCATTTATCCTGGCGCGTCAATTGTACTTTGACGATGACCGCCAAACCGGCGAGCGCGTCTGGATTGATCGAGGCGACATAGTCCTGAATTGCAGCCTGATCGGCAAAGTGATGCCCCACTATGCCCCGCCCGTGCATACTGTGACGCCCACCAGGAGCAAGCCGACCCTCTCCCTGGCGCGGAAGGACGGCTAATGACCGAAGAAGCCGCCGAGAAGATCGTCTACGCAATCCGCGTATTGGAGCAGCAGGCAAGGTTGCGTGACAGGCTCTACGGTGCCGAGGTGTCCCTGGGCAATGAAGATGCCGCCCAGGAATATGCCACTCAAGCCGAAGCCGTGCGGTTTACCGCCGCAGTGCTGACCGATCTGCTGGAGGAATGAGATGATCTACTCCTTCATCGCCCTCTTCATGCACTTCGCCGCCCTGTTCCTTGCTGCCGCCGGTGGATACCACCTGGGGAAGGACAAGGACGTGGAACTCCTGCTGTGGCTGATCGCCATCCTACTCAGTATTTTCGCCATGTGGGTGGCTCCGTGAACGGGACTAAGCGCATCACGGTAATTGACGTGTTCCACGATCTCGATCTGGAACCCATCCCCGAGGATACCTGGGCGGCAGGGAATGCCGCCCGTGATCTGTATGAGGCTACCACCGGCCAACTTCCACCCAAAGCGCTCAGGCCTAAAACCAATGGCCCAGGCAGCCACTGCTTCGCGGTCTACCCTGAAAGCTGGCGCGAGGAACTCGAGGAGATTGTGCGGCTGGTGGCGAAGCGCAGAGCCAACCAGCTTAGGCTGTTTTAAGGCCCGATAAAAAAATCATCGAGGGACGCATTTTCCTGTTGCGCCCCTCGCACAGTGCAATTATACGTTTGTTCACCGGCAGCGAGCCGGCACTCAAAATCAGGATCAAGACCATGTTTGACAATCTCACCCTCGCCGACCGCTTCGCCGCCCTCAAGGCCGAAGCCGACCGCATCACCAAGCTCCTCGATGCCGCCAAGGCCGAGATCAAGGCCACCGGCCTCTCCCTGGTCGAGGGCGAGATGGCTGACGTGACCGTCACTCTCTCCGAGCGCAAGAACCTCGACATTAAGCTGGTCACTCAGTTCCTCACCGCTGACCAGATCGCCACCTGCACCAAAGTGACCCTGGTCGAAACCCTCAAGGCCAAGCCCAAAGTGGCCTGCTAATCCAAGGCGGGGGCTTCACAGCCCCCGTTACTTTCACTCAAAAGGATCAAAACCATGACCATCGATATGGACGCCTACCTCGCAGCCTACACCCTGGGCTTCCACGCCTTCGAGCGGCATGTCGGCAAAGTCATCGCTGACATTGATGACCTTAACCCGTACCTCCAGAGCCACCTGCGTGACGCCTTCCGTGATGGCTGGCATCACGCTTGTCAGGCTTACTGGATCGATGCAGAGGAGTATGCACTGTGAGCAACGCCAAAAAAACCGCTGACCGCGCGGCCAGCTTGATCAAAAAGGCCCAGGCCTTGCTCAGCAAGGCGCAGCCCTTGCTTGAGCAGGCGCAAGAGATCGTCAGCGAAGACAACGATCTGGAGGATGCATATCAGCAGATCGAGGAGGCTATTGACCGGCTGGAAGAAAGCACTCTGGCTACGGATGAAGCGCTGGCTAATCTTGAAGGAGAGTTGTCATGATCACCCCCGCCCACCTGCGCCAAACCCTGGATGAGATCGGCTTGACTGATGCCGTCATCGCCAAGGTTTGCGGCATCAACCAGTCTACCCTCTACCGCTGGCTTGCCGGCAAAGTGCCCATCCACCCAGGCGTCATGCTGCTGCTGGAGATCCTCACGATTAATAGCGTTTGGTTGGATCAAGATGTCAGGAGAAAACTTCTCACCGCCATGCACAAAGACAAGTTGATCGCCGCCATGAAGGAAACTGCATAATGGAAGAAACGTACACGAATGATCCCACCGTCGAGTGGGGCTACTGGCTCAATGGCGAAGGCAGCACGTTCATTGTGTTGCCAAAGCTGCCCCTACAGCGCGCCGGCCTGACCCAGCCGCCATTTGACGTGACAAGGCCTGATGGGAAGGTTCTGCATGTTATCTCTCGCCCATCCATATGGGCAGGCCAGGAGTGACAGCCATGCACGCACTCGAGCGAGACTATCTTCGCAGGCTCTACCTGGAAGCCTGCCACGGCGCTGGAGCAGAACCGAGGTGGGAAGCCCGGCACCTAATCCAGAAATGGCTGGATCACAACAAGGTCACTCTTCGTGAAGCATTTGAGAACGCCGATCTTGACATGAAGAATTACCTAGCATCTCGACCAATTCGCAGTTAATGCGCGGGGAGCCATCCAGGCTCCCCTTTTTTTTGACCAGAGAGGTTCGATACCCCAATGGCCCAACCTTCATATAAATGGTCCGACATCGAAGAAGTTTATAATGCCGTTTTAGTACACGGCAATGTCACCGCAGCGGCAAGAGCATTCAATCCTCCGATAAGCAATAAAACAGCCGCCAATCATTATGAGGCGGCGATAAGTCGATTTGGTAAGCCTGATATCAGGAAACACCACAAGGCCGCAGCAGTGGCTTATGACCCCGACAATCCGCCTGAATGCGAACTAACACTTAAAATCACGCATCTTAACGCCACTGTAGTGGCATTCAGCGATGCCCACTGGACTAGCCTCCACCAGCCCCGGAGCCTTGCCCACGAGGCCCTCCTGCGCGCCATCCCCCTGGTGCAGCCTGACATCCTCTTGAGCGTGGGTGATCTGGTGGACATGGGCGAGCCCAGCAGGCATGACCCGATTGGCTGGAACAGGCGCATTAAGGTCAAAGACGAACTTGAGGCCGCCAAGCAGCACCTCGATGACATTATGGGCCTAGCGCCAAAAGCCCTGCGGTTCTGGGTCAGGGGCAACCATGATGACCGCTTCGACAAATACCTCGCCCTCAACGCCGCTATGTTTGAGGGCGTTGACGGGTTCGACTTTGCCGGTCAATTCCCTGACTGGAAGATGTGCCACAGGCTGGACCTGAATGATGCCGTCATCATGCACCGTTACCACGGCGGTATCCACGCCGGCTGGAACAATGCCGTCAAAGCTGGTGTATCATTTGTCAGTGGCGATACGCACAGCCTGGAAGTAAAGCCCATGGTGGACATGCGAGGGCGGCGGTACGGTGTGCAGACTGGCATGCTTGCGGATCCTCACTGGCCGTGCTTCGGGTACACGCAAGGTAACACTAGATTGTGGACCCCCGGCTTCGCGGTGCTGACATGGAGGAATGGAATGCTGATGCCGCCTGAGCTTTGTGAGATCATCAATGGCGTGGCTTGGTTCCGGGGCCAGGAGCTTGCCGGCAAGCCCCGTGTTCGTGTCCAGGCGGGGCGATCGGCATGAAGAAGGGCGAGAAGATAGACCCTAACGACTGCGCCATTGGCGTATCCGCCCGCAAGGCCCTGGATGAGGTTCTGTCACGTGATCCGTCTGTGCTGCTGATTGTTTATGAGACGGATAAACAAGTGGGCTACGCCAGCGTGCCAGCATCCTCTTCCGTAGCCATGGGGCTCTACATCGCCGTGGGGAATGTGCTGATGCCTGACCCGACGTAAAAATAATTTGCACAAAAGCGAGATAGGGTGTTGCGCCCTACCTCGCATGGTGCCATAAAGATCTCACGGCGCTGGTGCCGGTTTGAAGGATTATGAAGATGAACACTACCGTCACTGAATATACAGCCCGCCCTTGCAGCCGCTGCAGTGGCGCTGGCCGCATCGCAGCTTTCCAGCACCGTAACGGCGGTGAGTGCTTCCGTTGCGGTGCCACGGGCGTTGACCCCACGATGATCGAAACCACGCGCGAAATGACCGATGCTGAAGTTATCGCGGCACTCGATGCTCGCGGCTTCAAGATCGTCGACGTTTCGCCCGCACGCCCGGTCACTGGCGATTACCTCACTGACCTGTTCATGACCGACGAAGAGGTCGAGGCCAAGACCGCCATTATGGCAATGGCGCGCTCGCTGCTCGCAACCGCTTAACAACCCAAAGAGGGGGGCTTCGGCCCCCACCACCCTTTCATCATTGGAACAGGAACAGGAACATGAAATACGCAATCAAACTTAGCTTCAATGACGATGATGTTTTAACTCAAGCTGACCCTTATGAAGTGGTGCGCCTTATTAGCGATAAGACAATGGAAATCCGCAGCATGTGGATTTCTCGAGATGCTTCCAAGCCAGTGCCACCTGAATGCAGAAGCAATATGAAAAATTGGAAAGGCCAAGGCTGGGATGTTAGGAGTGACCCAGATTATTCTGTGATTCGCATTCGGAAGCGCAAAGACGGAGAATGGTACAGTCCGCTTAATTACTGGTTTAGGTTTTCTGATGAGCCAATATGTTTCTTCAATTTTGATGCGCCGGTCATTCTTCACGGTTTTAGATCTTGACCAACAAACCCCTGGCGAAAGCTGGGGGTTTTTCGTATATGCAGGGGCAGGAGATCATCAAATGCCCAACGCCCCTGCCCCCAAGCGCAAAGGAAAGCCAGCGAAGCCCGCCGCGCCTGCGGCGGTGGTGAAGGCTGTTGAGCAACCCAAGCGAGGCCGGCCTACGAAGTACACGCCCGAGATCGCCCAGCAGGTGTTTGACCTGATGGCGCAGGGCTACAGCCTCGATGGCGCTGCCGGCATGATTGGCCTGAGCCATGACAGCATGTACCGCTGGCAGCATGAACACCCCAGTTTTTCTGATGCCGTAAAGAACGGGCGCGTTGCCGGCACTACGTGGTGGGAGCGGCGCGTGCGTGACATTGCAGATGGTGCGCCTGGAAACATTACCGCCGCATTGTTCGGACTGAAGAACCGAAGCCGAGCAGCCCAAGGCTGGCACGACATCACCAAGACTGAGGTGACAGGCGCTGATGGCGCTCCCATCCAGACTGAGGTCAAAACCACGATTGACGCCACCTCTCTAGATCCCGAGGCTCGAGCCGCCCTGCGTGCCGCACTGAAGGCGGCGAAGGCCAGCGAGTGACCCGCTTGATCAAGATCGACGGCATGACCGTCGATCCCAGCGATGCTCTCCTCCAGCTTGATCGCGCCGATTGCGAGGAGAGCCTAGCGGCCTTTGTGCGCCTCGCTTGGCACATCGTGGAGCCTGGGCAGGCCTATGTTCATGGCTGGCACATCGACGCCCTGTGCGCTCACCTCGAGGCTGTCACAGCCGGAGAGGAGATCGATGGGGTCAAGCTCAACCGCCTCCTCATCAACATCCCCCCAGGCACGATGAAGTCGCTTTTGGTGGGCGTGTTCTGGCCGGCGTGGGAGTGGGGGCCGCAGCGCATGCCCCACCTGCGCTACCTATGCGCCAGCCACAGCCAGAACCTCGCCATCCGCGACAATGTCCGCATGCGCCGGCTGGTGGTGTCGGAGTGGTATCAGGCCTGCTGGCCTCATGTCTCCCTGGCCAAGGACCAGAACGCCAAGCTGAAGTTTGAGAACACATCCATGGGCTTCCGCGAAGCCGTGGCCGCCGGCACGATTACAGGCTCTCGTGGTGATCGCGTTATCATCGATGACCCTCACAGCGTCGAGAGCGCGGCATCAGAGCAGCAGCGGCAAAGCACCCTCGATTGGTTCCTCGAGGCGGTGCCCACCCGCCTGAACTCCCCGAAAAATTCCGCAATCATCGTGATCATGCAGCGCTTGCACGAGGAGGATGTAAGCGGCACCATCCTCGACAAGGCTCTGCCTTACACGCACCTGATGCTGCCCATGGAGTTTGAGGCAGACCGCGCCTGCTCCACCCCCGTCGAGTGGTGGCCAGAGTGGGAGGATGAGCCTGTCCCCTTCGCAGATCCTCGCACTACAGACGGCGAACTGCTCTTTCCGGAAAGGTTTCCGGAAGATGTGGTCGAGCGCGACAAGGCGGTGATGGGCCCCTACGCCGTTGCCGGCCAGCTTCAGCAGCGGCCAGAGCCTCGAGGCGGCGGCATCATCAAGCGCGAGTGGTGGCAGTTGTGGGAACACGACGCCTACCCGGCAATGGACTTCATCATCGCCAGCCTGGACACCGCCTACACCACCAAGTCTGATGGGGATTACTCCGCCCTGACCGTCTGGGGTGTCTTTAGCGGCGATGTCATGGCCCGCAGCGTCAAGACCGAGGATGGTGTCGAGCGCGCCTACAGCCAGCAGCACCCGCGCGTCATGCTCATGACCGCCTGGGCCGAACGCCTCGAGCTACACGAACTGGTGAAGAAGGCCGCCGACACTTGCAAATCCATGAAGGTTGATCGCCTCCTGATCGAGAACAAGGCCGCCGGCATCAGCGTGGCGCAGGAGATCCGGCGGCTGTTCGGCCACGAGGACTGGGCCGTCATGCTGATCGACCCGAAGAGCCAGGACAAGCTATCCAGGCTCTACAGCATCCAGCACCTGTTTGCTGAAGGCATGGTGTTTTGCCCTGACCGCACCTGGGCCGATAAGGTCATTACCCAGGTGGGCTCCTTCCCCCGTGGCAAGCACGATGACCTTGTGGACACGGTGTCCCAAGCCCTTCGCCACATGCGAGAGCTAGGCATGCTGACGCGGGGCGAGGAGTGGACTGCCCAGGTGCAGGAGAGCATGCGCCATATCGGCAAAGACCCTGCGCCACTGTACGGCGCTCCGTAACCATTTTCCTTCCACGCTATTGGATGTTGTGTGATAAGGCCGCCGTGGTTACTTTGCCGGAAAGCAAGGACTGTTAATCATGCCCCTCGTCCCTGGCCTTAGCGCCAATATTCGTGAAGAAGCAGCGCCAGCAGCGCCCCTGCCCGAAGCGGCGGATATTGAGATCATCGACGCTGATGAGGGCGAAGACGTGCCCGAGATGGATGACAAGGGCAATATCCTTCGCATTGATCACCCCGACGGCAGCATCACTGTCAGCCTGAACGGCAGCCCCGTTGCCGACGCTGAAGACGACGAAAACCCGCCCGGCTGGTTCGATAACCTTGTCGATAAGATTGATGACCTCGAGCTATCCCGCATCTCCGATGAACTGATGCGCGGCATCTCAGACGACCAGCAGAGCCGCCAGGACTGGGTGGAAGACCGCGCTACCGGCCTGCGCCTCCTTGGCCTCAAGATCGAGATCCCAGGCCTTCAGGGGGCCGCTGACGGGGCTCCTGTGGAGGGTATGAGCCGAGTTCGCCACCCCCTGCTCCTTGAGGCTGTGCTGCGCTTCCAGGCCAATGCCAGGAGCGAGTTGTTGCCCACCGATGGGCCGGTGAAGGTGCGGAACGACAGCAACAACGCCAACCTCGAGCAGGACAAGCTGGCCAACGCCCTCGAGAAAGATCTCAACCACTACCTGACGGCGGTGGCCACCGAGTATTACCCCGACACCGACCGCATGTTGCTGATGCTGGGGTTCGGCGGCACTGCGTTCAAGAAGATCACTTTCTGCCCCCTTCGCAACCGCCCGGTGAGTGAGACGGTGGATGCCGAAGATCTGATTGTGAACAATGCCGCCACTGACCTGAGCAACGCCAAGCGCATCACCCACCGGGTGTACATGCGCCCCAGCGTGGTGCGGCGCATGCAGATCCTGGGCGTGTACAAGGACATTGACCTCCACACCCCCAACATGGCGCAGCTTGACAGCGTGCAGCTTGAGAAGCGCAGCCAGGAGGGCATCGCCGTCTCCGTCACCAACCCTGACGACCGCGACCGCGAGATCTATGAGTGCTACTGCGAACTGGATGTGCAGGGCTTCCACCACAAGTTCAAAGGCAAGGTCACCGGCCTTGAGATCCCCTACCGGGTGACCATCGACGCCAGCAGCAAGAAGATCCTCTCCATCGTGCGGAACTACGATGAGGATGGCGAACTGCCCGAGGCGCGGCAGAACTTCGTCAAGTACACCTTCGTGCCCGGCTTTGGCTTCTACGACATTGGCCTGCTGCACATCTTGGGCAACACCGTCAACGCCATCACGGCAGCGTGGCGCGAACTCCTCGATGCCGGCATGTACGCCAACTTTCCCGGCTTCTTGATGGCTGAGACTGGTGCCCGCCAGAACACCAACATCTTCCGCGTTCCTCCTGGCGGTGGAGCGCTGGTGAAGACAGGTGGCCTACCTATCAGTCAGGCCGTGATGCCCCTACCCTACAAGGAGCCCTCCCAGGCCCTGATGGCCCTGACTGAGAGCATGGCCCAGACTGGCATGCGGATCGGCGGCACGAGCGAGCAGGCTGTTGGTGAGGGCAGGGCTGATGCGCCAGTGGGCACCACGCTCGCCATGATCGAGCAGGCCCAGAAGGTGATGAACAGTGTCCACAAGCGGATGCACGCCGCCCAGGCCACCGAGTTTCAACTGCTGGCGCGGTGCTTCAAGGAAAACCCTGAGAGCTTCTGGCAGAAGAAGAACAAGCCCTCCTACGCATGGGACGAGCAGACGTTCCTGGCGGCCCTGAACGACTGCGAGTTGGTGCCCCAGGCCGACCCGAACACGGCATCCCACACCCAGCGCATTATGAAGATCATGGCCCTAAAACAGCTTCAGGCGGCGCAGCCTGGGCTGTATGATCCAATTGCCATCGACAAGGCGGCGTTGCAGGCCATTGGCTGGAACAACCCCGAGCAGTTCATGGCACCGCCCAGCGCGCAGGGTAAGATGCCGCCTGAGATCCAGGAGAAGATCGCTGAGTTCCAGCTTAAGCAAAAGGAGGTTGGGATTAAGGAGATGGAAGCCCAAGCCCGTACTCAGAAACTGCAAGCAGACGCAGCACTCGACCAAGCGAAACTTCAGTTCGACATGCAATCTTTCGGTGCCGGCGGTCTGGCCGAAGGGTCAAAGGGTATGTCGCCGGAAGAACTGGAACTGAAGAAGGCAGAGCTTCAGCAGAAGGCCGAGAACACCCAGTACAACCTGATGAACTCCGCTGCTGATGCCCGAAACCAGGAGGAAGACCGCAAGGCCAAGATGCAGATCGAGGCCATGAAGCTGGAAGGCCAGCAGGCACGAGAAAGTCAGCAGCGCAGTCATGAATTTGATATGAAGCGCCATGACGCTGCTCTTGAGCAGGCGAAGATGGTGCTGGCACAGATTGCGAAGGGTGGACGGTAATGGGTGGTGGTGTTCCAGGGGCTCAGGCGGCCCCACAGTCTGCCGGCAATGACATCAGCACGCAGGTGATGCCTCAGTCTGGCACTGGCAAGTATGGTGGCATGGCGAACCAGGGGGGCGGTGGCAACCCGTTCCAGCAGTTCCAGCAACAGCAGCAGTTCCAAGGGGGCCAAGGCATCAGGCAGATGCCTTCCAGCAACGCCTACTATCCTCAGCCTCAACAACAGCCGAACATGGGCGGCCAGCAACAGTTCAATATGAATGGCCAGCCTGACTATTCCTCCCTCCTCCGCAGCATCGCCGGCCTGTTCGGCCAGCAGGGAGGCGCGCCGGTTAGCAACTACAATCCGGTGCAGAGTGCGAACGACTTCCAGTTGCGGAACACGTACCAGTTCAACCCTGCCGCTGATCCCTCAAGGCAGCTTGCTGACAAGACGTGGGCCGAGAACCACCAGCGGGAGCTTGATGAGACTGCGGCGCGTGAGGCGCGTGCTGCTCGCAATGAAAGCTACAACGGTGACTACACCGGCAGCGCCGGCAACGCCCGTGGCGGGCGGATTGGCAGCCCCGATAAGAAGATCCGCGCCGCCCTCCTGACGGCGAAGGGCGTTCAGGCGAAGGCTGTGCCTGGGAAGGCAGGGGGTGGTAGGATTGGCTATGCCGGCGGTGGTGGCGATGATCATATTGCACCACAGGCCCTCGACCTGACGCAGGGAAGCATGCTACCGCCTGTCGGATCAGTGCTTAACCATGGAGATACATATGTCGGTCAAAATGCCCCCACACATAGCGAAGCTGGCTCCCAAGCGGGAGAACTACCCTTCGGACGAAGCCTACCAGGAGGCGAAGGAGTCGTTCCTTCACAGCATCAAGCACCTCTCGAAGGTCTTCCCACGCGCATAAAAATCCCCTCCACGGGTGAGGTAATCACGGCTGGGCCTAACCACTTGGTTCGTTCCGTTGCCGAACAATATATGCGGGATGCCGGCCTTCCGTATAATCCACCGAAGAAATACGCCAAAGTTGATCTAACGCGCGGCAAGCGTATTTCTAATGAATACGAACAGATGGAAGACAATGCCAACCATCCTCTGGTGAAGGCAGCTTACGATGCTATGGTTAAGGAAACTATGGCGCAGTATCGGGCGGCAAAAGCCGCTGGGTTAAAACTTAGTTTTTGGAACCCTGAAAAAGAAAAAAACCCCTACGAAGCATCCCCGCGTTTGGTAATTAAAGACATAAATGAAAACCATCATATGTATGTGTTTCCTACGCAATTTGGGTTTGGTTCAAAAGAAATTTCTCCAGAAGATGTAAAAAGAAACCCTCTTCTTGCTCACACTGGAGAATATTGGAATGGCATTCCTGTCACCGTAAACGATGTCTTCCGCGCCGTGCATGACTACTTTGGCCACGCCAAAGAAGGTTCAGGCTTTCGAAGTGATGGTGAAGAAAATGCGTGGCGTTCTCATGCTTCAATGTATTCGCCCTTAGCTCGCCTTGCCCTGACCAGCGAGACGCGAGGCCAGAATAGCTGGCTTAACTTTGGCCCCCACGGCGAAAACAACCGCAACGCAAGCACAGAAGACACGGTGTTCGCACCCCAAAAGGTGGGCATCATGCCGGCCTGGACGGCGCATGAAGGCGCGGAAGACTTCATCACCCCCGAAGACCGGAAGGTTATGGAGAAGATCCACAAGCAGTATGGCCGCTCTTCGGGCGGCAGGATCGGATACGGCACTGGCGGCGGCGAAGATGATCCTGTTGTGCAGAAGGCTCTAGGCCTCACCCAGCAGGCGCAGCCAAACCCTGTGCAGATGGCGCAGCAAGTGTTGCCGCAAGCGCAGCCTGCGCCGCAGGCTAATTTGATGCCAAAGGCAGTTGCCGACCAGCCTGTAACCCAAACAACCGAAGACTTTAATTTCAACATTAACCGTGGCAAAAGAAAAGAAGTCAAAGCAAAGCTTGCGCCAGAAGACACGCAAATAATTAATCAAATTGCACAAACGCATAAACTGACCCCCGAAGAGGTGGAGTATTCTTATCGTAGACTAAAAAACCGTTTTCCAACATCAGAATGGGCCCCGTTTAACATTGTTGGCGCTCAAATAGATAATGAAAAAAAAGTTGTGCGAGATGCGGAAGGTTATCCAGAACTAAAAGTTCAAGAGCAAGCCTATAACTTCCACAAACCCAAAGACACTAAAGACCAGCGCACGGGCGCAACGGATTGGGACCCGGCCCATCTTAACCGTGTGACCAAAAACATTGTTAAGGCCGTCAAAGAAGTTGCTAATCGCGAAGATGCTGGAGATAAAAACGCTTCGGTGATCATGAAGGCTCGCAATTGGTACCGAGCTATGCGCGACCGGCTGCGCCAGGAGTACGGCGGTTTTGCCGACATCATGGCAGACACCCTTGGTGCCACCAGCGCGCAAACAGGCGTTCGTCAAAACTGGGATAACACCATCGAAGCGCTGTCTGAATTTTCACGCGGATCTTATGATCGCGCCTTGGGCAAGCTGCAAGATTGGGTTGATAATGGCGGCGAAATGGGAAGCGCATCCGTTGCCGCCGGCAAGGGGTACATCAACGGCCATTTGAATGACCTGAAGGCGGCACTGCCTGCTGCAACCGAGCAGGCAAGATCAGAAGGCTTGACCAATGAAAAGCAAATTCAAAAGCGTGCCAAAGACATTGCATTTCAAAAAGCCCAAGAAGGCGAATTTCCTTTAATTACAAAGGCTGATGGCAGAACGCTTTTTAATGCCAATACACCCGCAACTATGATGGCGTTTTTGGACAAATTTCGCGAACGGAAAGCTGGCGATAGCCCCAAAACCCCTAATTTTACCGGCAATTTGATTGGATATTCCGACAAAGCCACGATTGATTTGTGGGCTGCTAGGTTCCTTCGCCGTATGACTGGAATGAAACCTGTTCCTACCGCCTCAGAAAGCGGCGTTTCAGGCTCTTATCTGGCTGATCCTCTAAAGACTGGCATCCAAACTGGAGGAGAGTTTGGTTTTGGGCAGCAGGCGTTCCAAAACGCGGCTAAAGAGCTTCGTAAAGACCCGCGTTTTGCCGGCCTGGGCGATGATGATCTGCAAGCTATCGTTTGGTTCCTAGAAAAGGAACATTGGACTAAGAATGATTGGACCAACAAGACAGGCGAGGGCGGTTCTTTTGAGCAAGAAGCTAATTTTGCCGGCGTGCCTGATAGGGCAAAGCTAAAAGAGCTTCGGCAGCAATCTGAAAATGACACCACCGCTACTGATCGCCGGAAGATTTCAAATTTCTTGAGCGACAAGGCTCCGTTAGAAGCCGCCCAAAAAGCGTATGATGAAAACAAATGGATTCTTGAGCATGGCACATCCGCAAAGCAGCGCGATGCTGTTATGGAGCGGATGGGTATAACCGACAGAACCCAAGCGGTTGAGTTGGCAAAGAGCATTTTGGGCACTGCCAAAGCCGCCGGCAGCACAATCCAAAAGTATCCTGCTGCTGAACAGAAACTGGGTGCGCTTGAGCAGAAGGCGCAAGAAACACGCACGTCAGCAACGCAGCAACTGAACGATATGCAGGCTGTTGCGCGGCGTTTTGTTGGCGGCCTGTCACCTGACCGGGAAGAAAACCCTGCCACACCAGAAGTTTTTGCTGAAGGCCAGTCGGCCATTGGGCAGGCGGTCAATTCCACCCCTGGCGTCATAATGTCCAAGGCTACCCCGAGCCGTGGTCGCTACATTGACCCCACTGGGAACATCTATGATGAGAAAGCCTACGATCTTGAGTTTGTCACCAGACAAAATTTTGATCCGGCAAACACATGGAAATCCATTGTTGGCGAAGGCCAGCGCCGCAACCAGCAGGCGGTCTTTTTGTCTGAGGTTGTTTCTCCTGGTGCCGTAGAAAACGCCAACCCAGGCATGGAAGTTTACTTCACGAAGAAGCTCGATGATAAAGCGACTGAGTCGCTCACAAAGGTAATAAATGAGCTTGGCATAGACGCCGGCTTTACCTTTGTGACGGATTTTCGCGCAAAAGACAGGCTTGCCGGCGGCGCACCACACGGGCAATATGTCGGATTGCGCCTTCAGTACATTCCTGAACTAGGGGGTAGTCCTGGAGGCTCCGAAAAAGCTAAACGAGATATGCTGCGGGCTATTGACGAAATTACAAAATTTGATGGCGTATCGCATGCTAAATATGTTGAGTACGACACCCAAGTAGCAATGGAGGATGAATATGAAAGACACCTTGCTGGAAATGTACCAGTTGGCCGTCAAGCACAATGGCATAGACAGCGCTTCGGCGCGGGCGATGAAAACTCAACTGGAAGCCAGGGAGTTTCACAAGGAAGTCCCGGCGCACCGCCTGTTTATCGCAGGTGGGGTGGGCAAACAAATGCGCGCCATCAAACGAAACAAGCCAGCCTAGATCCCGGTCTGGTTCGCGCTTTGCAGCTAACAGCCTCAATGCGGCATAGGGGTTAACTAGTATGGCTAACGACATTGGCGTCTTCGGCCCCAAGTTAGAGATTGTTAAGACCCCTGCTGCTGGGCAGATCCCTATTGGCAATGGGGCGGGGTTTGCTCTCTCGACCCTGACTGCTGGCACCAATGTCACGATTGATAGCACCACAACGCCTGGGCGGGTGACGATTAGCGCTGCTGGTGGTGGTGCTACAGGGCCTACGGGGCCCACTGGGCCGTCTGGTGGCCCTCCTGGCCCTACGGGGCCCACTGGGCCTACTGGAGCCGGCGCTACTGGCCCTACGGGGCCTACAGGGCCTACTGGAGCAACAGGCCCCTCTGGTGGGCCAGCCGGGCCTACGGGTGCCACTGGACCTACTGGGCCAACGGGCCCCACTGGGTCTACGGGGCCTACTGGGTTTGGTGCTACTGGAGCCACTGGACCTACTGGGCCAACGGGCCCTACTGGGCCTACTGGCGCTGGTGCTACCGGCCCCACGGGGCCCACAGGACCGTCTGGAGGGCCTCCTGGGCCTACTGGCCCCACCGGGCCTACTGGAACTGGTCCTACAGGCCCTACTGGACCCACTGGGCCTACTGGTCCTACTGGGCCCACTGGACCTACTGGCACTGGTCCTACAGGCCCTACTGGACCCACTGGGCCTACTGGTCCTACTGGTGCCACAGGGCCTTCTGGCGCTGCTAATTTGCCCACTGGTCCAACAGGCTACGCCTATACCGGGAATGGGGCCACCGGCGCTACCTTTCAGGGTTTCTTGCAGCCTGGGACAAGCGCAGTCACCCGCACTTGGCAGAATAAGGCGGCTGATTTTGTTTCAGTGTTGGATTTTGGTGCGGTTGGTGATGGCACTACGAATGATTCAGCCGCCATCCAGGCTGCGCTGAACACGGGGAAGAACGTCTATCTGCCACCGGGTAACTACCGGGTGGTTACTGGCCTGACGATGGTGTCCAACGGCCAGAGGATCTACGGCGAAAGCGGCGCTGGCTGGCTGACGATCATTGAGTGGGATGGCACGAGCGGTAATGCCGTCATTACCATTTCGGGTTTGCAGCACTGCATCATTGAGTCAATCAATATCCGGCGGAAAACCGGTTCAAGCAATTTAACAAGCGGACACGCAGTTGTTTTTGAAAACAACGCATACTTTTGTGAAGTAAGAACATGCAAGATTACCGGCACGGGCAACGGAATCTCCATGTGGGGCACCGGAAACCAGATAGTTGACTGTGAGTTACGCGCCTTTTACGGAACCTACGGCATTAAATACTATGGAACTGTTGAGCTTGGTAGTTTTAGAGGCGTCATTTCTCGTGTTGTTATGGACAATTCTGAAGTAACAATTGGCTCAACCAGCTTTATACATCTTATTTACGATTCTTATGCCCACAGCTTAATTGTTGAAGCTTCTGCGTTTTTGTGGGGTGGCACTGCTGTCTTGATGCAAGACAGTGTAGGGGCACCATACACTCTTGAGTCTTATTCGTTCCCAACATGGTTGCATGCTTTTGATTTAGAGTGCGATCACCAATGGAATGACGCAATCCGCCTTTATGGCGGTGAAGGCTGCTTCCTTACCACAAGCTGGGTTGGTTCTAGTTTTACAGGAAATGGCATTGTTACAAACAACAGTTGGCGTAGCGAGCTTTTGGTCACCAATACCCGCATTTGGGGAAATGCTCAATTTGGCATTTTGTTAAATGCTGGTTTTGGATCTGGCATAAACAACAACATTATTACCCTTAATTCTACTGTAACTCCGGGTTGCGCGGGAGTTGGTGTTGGTTCCGGCATTTCTAAATTTTCCATTACAGGAAACAACATTACCAATGACACTTCGTTTACTGGCGTAGGAACCACTCAAGCCTACGGTGTTTTTGTTAATTCTGGCCCGTCTGATTATTATCAGATAGTTGGTAACGTCATTAACAACAACATTATTGCTAACATTTCCGATGGCGGCACCGGCACAAACAAATTTGTTCAGGGCATTACCTCTAGTGGCCCCACAGGCCCTACAGGCCCCACAGGCCCGTCTGGCGGTCCTACTGGTCCTACTGGCCCTACTGGTTCTGGTCCAACAGGTCCTACAGGGCCTACTGGTCCTGCTGGCGGCCCCACTGGCCCTACAGGCCCCACTGGCGCTCCTGGGTCTGCAAGCCTGCCTACTGGCCCAACAGGCTACGCCTACACCGGCAATGGGGCGGTGGCTGCAACCTTTCAGGGCTTTTTGCAGACTGGATCTGGCGCGACCACCCGCACTTGGCAATCTAAAGCTGCTGACACTTTTAGCGTGAAAGACTTTGGCGCTGTTGGTGACGGCGTCACAAATGACACCACCGCGATCCAAAACGCCATCAATGCAGCTTCTGGAGTGCTTTACTTTCCAGCAGGGTCTTACCTAGTAAACTCATTGACCCTTAAAGCAGGATTGATTTTGTACGGTGCGGGGCCTCAAGCTACCTTGCTTTTGTGCGCGGCAAACAACACGTCAATCTTCTATTATGCAGCGGCCACCTCCATAAAAACAGGGTTTGGCGTTGCTGGAATGAAGCTTTTGGTAAATTCAAAAACAAACTGCAACGCCATAGTTATTGACGGCACCTCCTCCGCAATCAGATGTTCTCAGATTAGAATAAATGATTTGAACATTGAAGGCGCATTTAACAATGGCGTATATTTACGGTATTGCGCCAACACTTACATATCAAACATGTTCATCTCCAGTGTCGTCAACGGTGTTTTTATCGACAATTGCGCCGACACAGACATTGTTTCTTGTAAAGTTCAAAATGGAAGCGGCAGTGGGTTTTATATAAATGGCGGCGCTGGGGCGTTTGATGAGGGTGTGCGCCTATCATCTTGCTCAACAAACGGCCAAAATGTTGGGCTTAATATCAATGGGCAGGATTGGGGAGACGCTGCCGCGTGTTCCTTCACCACATGCCCAGGCGGCGCATTGATCATGGCGTCATCGACAAACTGGAAATTTTCAGCGTCAGAGTTTGCCACCGCTGGGGCAAGCCCAGCTCAGCCGGCTGTTCAAATTAATGCTTCTTGCTCTGGGGTGTCATTTTCATCCTGCCAGATTAGCAACTCATATTTTGGAGCAGTGGTATCTGGTTCAAAACATTCATTTATGGGTTGCTATTTTGTCGCCAACACCAACGTTGATCTTTATCTTCTGAGTTCACTACAAGTTTCTGTGAACGGCAATATCTTTGATAGCGTGGCGGTTTCGCCTTCGGTGTTGGAAGCCTTTGGCGCAGATTACACTGCCTGCGTAGGCAACGTGGCAAATGGGACGATTTCGTTGGCTGGGGCGAACAGTATCAACGCCAACAACGTGTCATACTAGACCGCAATCCCAACGAGTGAATAAACTGTTGTTGTAAAACGTCAGAAAGCGTTATTGCTTTCTGACTGGCAATGCCAGAACGGGGACGCCCGTAACTCCATGGAGACTGCCAATGTCTGACACAAGCGCCAAGGCCGTTCGGGCCGCCAGGGATGCCAAGGCCAAGCGCCTTGGTTCTGCCGGTGACCCCAAGCAGAAGGTGGATGCTTCCACCTGGACGCCGCCCGAGATGATGAACACCGAAGCGAAGACAGGCCTGCGGCCTGTGTCTCGCCGGCAGTTCAAGAACGGCGGCAAGGTGGGCATGATGGCCGAGGGCTCATGCTCTGCGCCTCGTTCTGACCGCAAGCCCCGCAAGGCTGGTGGTTCGGTCAAGGAGTACGTTGACGCCAAGATCAACCGCAACGTGAAGGAGGCCAATGCCGAGCTTGGCAAGCCTCACGTTGGTGGAATGAAGCGCGGCGGGCGTATGAAGCGCGCTGACGGCGGCAATGCAGATCCTCGCGTTCTGGACGCTCAGTCCAAGGTGCCCACTGCGCGCATGGGCTTCCAGCCCACCAGCAGCCGCGTGGGCCAGATGGTTGGGATGAAGAAGGGCGGGAAGGTGAGCGAGATGGAGTGGGAACACTCCAAGGCTGACCTTGAGCAGGATAAGAAGCTGGCCAAGAAGCATGGCATGAAGATGGAGGCTTGGGAGAAGTCCAAGCTGGATGAGAAGCACGACCGGCAGCAGTCGGCTAAGGGCTTAAAGAAGGGTGGCCGGGCTCATAAAATGGGCGGCGGTGATGTCGCTCAAGATTTGCGGATGCGCGAAGCAAATATGGCTCGCGCCATGGCTTCGCGCCCCGATCCTTCGCGCCCTGAACGCATGTTTGCCGGCGAAGAAAATCCACTCGCGCCAAAGCCTCGCGGATTTGCTGGCGAACAGGGTGTTCTTGATGCTGCCGCCGCTCCTTCTGCCGCTGCTGCACGTCCCGCTCCCCCGCCGCCTTCCCGCCCTGCCGCTTCTGCGCCACGTGCGCCTTCCCGCCCTCGTGCTACTGCTCCGGCATCGCGCGAAATGTCGGCTGATGAATTGAATAGGCTTTATCAAGAGACAAACAAGCATGGTGGCCGCTTTGTTTCCACCATGGACCAATCCCCGGGTTCTCAAGGGGACATAATGAATAATATCATGAACCGGCGCGGGCAGCTTGCTCGTGAGGCCGGCCTTGAGGGCATGAAGCGCGGCGGCAAAGCCAAGAAGACGGCCAAAGCTCACGGCGGCGAGATCAACTACACTGGCGGCACTCGCCCGACTGGTGGCCGTGAAGCCCGCGCCTATGGTGGTGGCCTGTTTGGCAGCACCAAGAAGAAGCCTGCCAAGGGCGGCAAGGGCAAGACAAACATCGTTATCAGCATCAACGCTGGTGGCCAGCAGCCGGGCGCTATGCCGCCCCGCCCGCCCCAGGGCCTTCCTATCCCTGTTCCTCCTCCCATGCCTCCTGGCGGCCCTGGTGGCCCTCCTGGTGGCATGCCTCCGATGCCGATGCCCATGCCGCCTCCTGGTGGTGGTGGCATGCCCCCCATGCCTATGCCGCCCCCTCCTGGTGGCCCAGACGGCATGATGCCTCCCATTGGTCGTAAGGCTGGTGGCCGCATCTATCCGAAGATGCACGCTGGTGCCGGCGGTGGCGAAGGTCGGCTTGAGAAGATCGACGCCTATGGCCTGAAGCCCCCTGCTCGCAAGGCTGGCGGTCGCATCTACCCGAAGATGCACGCTGGTGCTGGTGGCGGTGAAGGCCGCTTGGAGAAGATTGATGCTTACGGGTTGAAGCCGCCCCGTAAGTAAGACCTTCGCGCGCTGACCCTCCGCACAGAGGCGCGCGAATGGGGCCGGGAAGGTGTCTCCTCTCCCACCTTCCCGGCCCGGCATCTATGGCGAGGGGCCAGAAGGAGAGATCTGGACATGCTGACCAACGCAGCAATGTTTGAAAAAGAGATAAATCGACTCATTTCCGAAGAGATCGAGAGGCTAAAGGAGTTGCTTGTAAGCACACCTATTAACCAAACCGGAAATGGTAGTATAACGTATGTGCAAGGTGCAATAATGGCACTTCGCAATATGGATGACTTGATTGGAGAGGCGAAAATTCGGTCTAGTCAGAGCAATCGGTAGGGGAAAAACAATGCCGTTTATGACCATGGATCATGTCAATGATCCTAAGGCCGGTATCCTGGAGGATATTGGCGATCTTTCGACCATTGAACTGTTTAATAATCAGGTTCTGGTTGCAATTTACGTGCGCCCGACAAAAACCAAGAGCGGGATTTACCTTCCTGACGCCACCGTGGCCGAGGATAAGATCCAGGGCAAGGTTGGGCTCGTGGTGAAGAAGGGGCCGATGGCCTTTGTCGATGCCAGCGAGCAGTGGTTCACCGATATTGAGGTGAATGAGGGCGACTGGGTGATTTTCCGCCCGTCTGACGGCTGGGGTATCACCATCAACAACCTGATGTGCCGAATTTTGGAAGATACGGCAGTGCGTGGCAAAATTACTGCGCCCGATCAGGTCTGGTAAGGGGAAAAATTCATGTCTGACGCCAAAGAAACCGAAGAAATTGAGGTTCAGGTTGATGAGCCTGTGGCCGAAACGCCTGATGTTGTTGTTGAAACTGAGGCAAAACCGGTCATTTCCGCCGAAGATGGTGTGGAAGAACTGCGCCGCCGGCTAGAAGTTGAGCGCAAGGGCCGTGAAGAGGCGGAATATCGCGCTCATCAGGCTACCTCGCAGGCCCAGCAGGCCCGTAGCGAGGTGGATAGCTCCAACCTTCAGCTTGTTCGCACTGCCATCGACACGATGAAGCGCGAAGGGGATATCCTGAAGGGTAATTACAAGCAGGCGATGGCTGTTGGCGACTATGATAGCGCCGCCGAGTACCAGGAGGCGATGGCTGACGCCCGCGCCAAGCTGCTTCAGCTTGAAAACGGCATGTCTGCCATGGAGGCTCAGTCAAGGCAGCCTGTTCAGCAGGTGCAGCATGCGGATCCGGTTGAGCAACTGGCTTCGCAACTGTCTGCGCCTTCTGCTGCGTGGGTTCGGGCCCATCCTGAGTATGCCCGCACGCCTCGCCTGACCCAGAAGATGATTGCAGCGCACAATCTTGTGACCGCTGACGGCATTGCATCCGACACGCCCGAGTATTTTGCTTCGGTCGAAAAGGTTCTGGGTATTGGCGCGCCAGTGGTTGAGCAGGAATCCGCCCTGTCTTCTGCTTCCGCGCCGGCACAACGTCGATCGGCCCCTGCTGCTGCTCCTGTGTCTCGTTCTGGCACGGCATCTGGCACCCGGCCTAATGTTGTGAGGCTCAGTTCCGAAGAGCGTGAGATGGCTAGCATGATGGGCATGTCGCCCGAGGATTACGCGCGCAACAAGATCGCCTTGAAGCGCGAAGGCAAGTTGCACTGAGAAGGAAATAGAACATGGAAGCTCCTATTCGTGGCCGGCGTGGCCGCCCCCGTCGCATTCTCCCCGTTGATGCCGCTGAAGGCGAAGTTCTTGAGCAGGCTGTAGCGCCTGAGCAGGAGGCTGCTGTCTCTCGCCCGGCCATGCGCCCAGCTATGCGTGAGGAAGACCCTCGTGCGGCTGCTGCTCGCCGCGCTGCTGAGATTATGCAGCACCTGGGCGGCCTGGATGAGGGCACTGACGACTTCTACATCGAGCCCCACAAGATCCCTGATGGTTGGAGCTATGAGTGGAAGCGCAAGACCATCTACAATCAGGAAGACCCTGCGTATCAGGTCCAACTGGCACGCGCGGGCTGGGAGACTGTCCCTGCCAGCCGTCACCCTGAGATGATGCCGGCCAACGGCAATTATCACACCATCGAGCGTAAGGGCATGCAGCTTATGATGCGGCCCAAGGTGATCACCGAGCAATTCCGCAACATTGACCAGCGCAATGCCAAGGAGCAGGTGAAGCACAAGGAGGCGCAGCTTGGTTCAGCGCCTGAAGGTCAATTTGGGCGTGACCACGCCCAGGTAAAGCCGAAAATCAGCCGTGGTTATGAGCCCATGCCAATTCCGCAGGACTGATTGTTAAGAAAACCGAATTTTCTTTACATAAGGGCAAATCGTGTAAGCGGTTTGCCCTTTTCTTTTACAAAAAATGCTGGCAATCATTATTCGCTTGGTCTTATAAGGCCAATATGTCCTTCCCCGGCGGAAGGGTAAAACGATGTCCCAGCCCTGAATCGCCCCGGCGTGCGATGATGCGCTTAGTATAAGGATCACAAACAGTGCCAAATACCAATGCACCGTTTGGTTTCCGGCAGTATCAGGGTGGGGCTGGTGGCGCACCGACCTTCGCTCAGACTGCCCGCCGAATTGCCGCTGGCAACACCACGGCCATCTATTATGGCGACCCGGTTATGCCGGTCGTCAGCACCGCCAACGGCTACATCACGCAGGCCTCGCCCGGCACGACCACGCTGGCCGGCATCTTCGTGGGTTGCAAGTATCTGTCCACGTCGCAGAAGCGCCCCGTGTTCAGCAACTACTGGCCCGGTTCTGATGCAACTGGTGACGTTGAAGCGTATGTGATTGATGACCCCAACACCCGCTTTGTGGTGCAGGGCAACAGCACCACGTTCAACATCAGCGGCACTCTCAGCACCTTCACCAGCAGCCCTGTTGGTCAGTATGCTCAGTTTGCCATTGGCACGGGCAACACCTCCACCGGCATTTCGGGTGCGTACCTGAACAGCCTGGGCACCACGGTCACCTTCCCGTTTGTTGTGGTCGATCTGATCACGCAGCCGCCCGGTGGTCCTGGCACTGATGTGAACTCCGCCTCTAACTGGGTGGTTGTTGGCTTCAACAATGAGTGGCTGCGCTCTAATGGCGCTGGCCCCACCGGCATCTCGTAAGGAGCAAGAACCATGGCTGTTAATCTTAGTGCCATTAAGGATCTTCTCCTGCCCGGCCTTCGCGGTGTCGAAGGCAAGTATGAGATGATCCCGTCGCAGTACGACAAGGTGTTCACCAAGCACGACTCGAAGATGGCCCTCGAGCGTACTGCTGAAATGCGGTACCTGGGCCTTGCGCAGTTGAAGACCGAAGGTGGTCAGACTGCATTTGACTCGGGCGCTGGTGAGCGTTTTGTGTACAACCAGGAACACACCGAAATCGCCCTGGGGTATGCTATCACCCGCAAGGCGATCGACGACAACCTGTACAAGACGCAGTTCCACCCGTCGAACCTCGGTCTGATCGAGTCCTTCCAGCAGACCAAGGAAATCTACGGCGCGAACGTGCTGAACACCGCCACGACCTACAATGCGTCGATTGGTGGTGACGGCAAGGCTCTGTGCGCCACCGACCACCCGATTGACGGTGGCACGGTTGCGAACCGCCCGACGACTGACGTTGACCTGAATGAAGCCACGCTGCTGAACGGCATGATCGCCGTTCGTACGAACTTCAAGGATCAGGCCGGCCTGAAGGTCTTCGCCCGCGCTCGCAAGCTGGTGGTTCCGCCCCAGCTTGAGCCGGTTGCTATCCGCCTGACCAAGACCGAACTGCGTCCTGGCACTGCCGACAACGATGTCAATGCAATCATGATGACCGCTGGCGGCCTGCCAGAGTCGTACATGGTGAACGACTTCCTCACGTCGAGCCGCGCTTGGTTCCTGCTCACGAACATTGATGGCCTCTCCTACATGGAGCGCATCAAGTTTGAGACGGATATGCAAGTCGACTTCGTCACGGATAACCTCCTGGTGAAAGGCTACGAGAGGTACAGCTTCGGATATTATAACTTCCGTGCAATCTATGGTAGCTTTCCAACCTAATGATCTAAAAGGGTTTTTGGAAAGCTCCATCCTGGAGTTGACAATCTTCCCCCTCTCTGGTTTACGGTTCAAACATAGTGAACCAGAGAGGGAAAAAATGAAGGGTAAAGCAAAGGTGCCTAGTTTTTCACACGAGCAAGTGCGGCAGGCGCTGGATTACAATCCAGCCACTGGCGCGTTTGTGTGGAAAATTAGCCCCGCCAAAAATGTGAGGGCGGGCAGTCGTGCTGGTGGTTCTGGCGATACCGATGGGTATCGCTATATTCGTCTTGAAGGCGAAGAAGTGACCGATGGGCGGCTTGCTTGGTTTTACATGACTGGAGAATGGCCGGATCGGCGTATTAGATTTAAAAATGGTGATAAAAAAGATTGCCGTTTTGACAATTTGCAGGTGTCACAAGGCACTGGCAACGTGTCGGAATTTGATACCCGTGCCGATTACATGAAGGCGCATCGCGAACAAAACCCTGTGTTTTGGCGCAAGACGCACCTTCAAAGGCGCTTTAACCTTTCGTTGGAAGATTACAACAAGATGCTTGATGCTCAAGGAGGCAAGTGTGCTATTTGCCTTCAACCCGAAACGCAAAAGCGTGGTGGGAAGCTGAAAGCTCTGTCTGTGGATCACAGCCACATCACTGGAGCAATCCGGGGGCTGTTGTGTTCAGACTGCAACACCGGGATTGGTAAGCTGAAAGATAGCACGGAGATCCTCATGAACGCAGTTGAGTATCTGAAGCTGCATAGTGAGGGTAACCCGAACGTGACGCTCTCCACCTCTTCAACAGAAAGGAACCACTAAAATGGCGGCTACCCACTTTAGCGGCCCGGTTCTGTCTGGTGATCTTCAGTCTGGCGAGACTAACGGCCCCAACCAGGGCTATGTGACCCTCATCCAAACTACGACGATCACTCAAAACAGCACCACTGCCGTTTCGTCTACCATCTACATTCCGGCTGGCTCGCAGATCATCGACTTCAACATTGACGTTCTGACGGCGTTCAACTCTGCCACGTCTGCAACTCTGAGCATTGGCACTGCCGCTGCTGGTACGCAGTATGTTGGCAGCGTAAACGCTAAGACTGCTGGCCGCGCTTCTATCACCTTCAGCGCCGCGCAGCTTGCGGCGATGAGCGGTGTGACTGTTCTCGGTGCTGCTGCTGCAACGTCAGCGCCGGTTGTTGTTACCGTCACTCCGGTTGGCGCTACCAGCGCCGGCTATGTGGAAGTGACGATCATCTACGCTCAGCAATAAGGAGACACCTCATGAAGGGTCGTAAAAATCGCGCTTCTGGTGGTGGGATGGACTCCCCCAGCATGGGCACTCGTGAGTATGAGCAGGACATTCGTGAGGCTCCTGAGAGCCGCGTGAATGCCCCCAAGATCACCAAGGCTGCTGAAGAGCGCAAGCGTGGTGGCAAGGCTATGGGCAAGGTGGCTGGCATGGCTGCTAAGGCTCACATGGGCCGCAAGCCCCGCAAGGCCGGTGGCCGCGTGGGTGCTGACAGCAGCCCCCTCTCTAGCGCCCACAGCGGCACGCCGGCCAAGGGTCGGCATACCGTCTCTATCGACTAATCAGGTGGGGGCTTCGGCCCCCATCTTTTCTTAGAGGGGGTTATGTGATGGCTGGTGCATGGACACGTAAAGAAGGTAAAAACCCTTCTGGTGGATTGAATGCAAAGGGCCGAGCCTCGTTGCGTGCTGAAGGTCACGACATAAAGCCGCCTGTTTCACGTGAAACGGCGAAGCATAGCAAAGTAGCTGCATCTCGCCGGGACAACTTCTGTTCGCGGATGGAGGGGATGCGTAAGCATTTGACTGGCGCTAAGACGGCAAATGATCCAAATAGCAGGATCAACAAGGCTCTTCGCAAGTGGGATTGCAATTGATGAAAAAGGCTTTCTGGGAAAAAGATGCTCCGAAGGACTCTGGTGATAAGCACATGAGCCGGAAGCAGGTTACTTCGGCCAAGGCTAGCGCTCGTGCTGCTGGCAGGCCCTGGCCGAATTTGGTAGATAACGTCACTGCGATGCGCGCTGGACGTAAGAAGGATAAAGCATAATGCCCACTACAGCTTGGTCGATTACCCAAAGTGGTCGTTTTGAGCCTTTTGAGCTTCAGGTGGCTCGAGGCCAGATCTCCTGGCATGAGCGGCTGTTCCAGTTTGGCACAAACACAAGCGTGGGAACGGCCCTCTCGACCTTGTGGCCGGGTGGCGGCACGCTTTACGCATACCCATCTGCGGCCACTGTCCTGAAGATCTCCAGCGCCAGCGCAAGTGACGCTGCTGCCGGCACTGGTGCCAGGACGGTTTTGGTTAATGGGCTTGATGCCGATTACAACGAAATCTCTGAAACCGTGACGTTGAACGGGCAGACGGCTGTTAACACTGTGAACAGCTACCTTCGGTTTCACTACATGGAAGTTTTGACGGCAGGTTCTGGCGGCACGGCTGCTGGCATTTTGTATGCTGGCGTTGGCACGGTTACGTCTGGTGTACCTGCGACGATCTATGGGTATGTTTCTGTTGGGTACAACGTGTCTGAGCAGGCATTTTGGACGGTGCCGGCTGGGTACACGGCCTACATCACTTCTTGTGCTTGGACTTCTGGAAACACAACGGCCAATGTCATAATTACTGGCTCTCTTAATTTAAGGAAATTGGGCTCTGTGTTTGTGGTAGAATCAACGTGTAAAATGACCGCTGGAAATTCTTTTGATCGCCATTTTGATACTCCAATTATGGTGCCAGAAAAAACAGACATTGAAATGCGGGCGACATCAAGCACCGCCGGCAGTGCTGTCACCGGCGAGTTCCATGTGATCTACATCCAAAACGACGCCAACGCTTAGGGGTAAACCATGACCACTAGCGGCACATACAATTTTGATCCGTCGCTGGGCGAACTGGTTCTGTATGCCTACAATCTGATCGGCATCCGCAACACCTCGCTGACCCAGGAGCATATGGAGTCGGCGCGTATTGCCGCCAACATGATGCTGGCCAACTGGTCCAACAATGGTGTGAACCTCTGGACCGTTGAGAGGATTTCTGTGCCGCTGGTGGCGGGGCAATCGACATACACGATTGATCCCAACACCGTGGTTATGCTGGACACCTACATCAGGATCGACAATGGCAATTCTAACCCGATTGATCGCATCATCCTGCCGATCAGCCGCACGGAGTATGCGAGCTATCCGAACAAGGAGCAGCAGGGCTTTCCGACAGTTTACTGGCAGGATCGCCTCATCAACGGCAGTGTTAAACTCTGGCCTGTTCCGGATGGCTACAGCGCTCAGTATCTGGTGTATTATAAGACGCGCCAAGTTCAAGATTCTAATTTCACGAGCGGCCAGAATGTGGAAATCCCATATTTCTGGCTTGAGGCGTTTGCTGACGGGCTTGCGTACCGCCTTTCAAAAGTTTGGGCCCCACAGATGGCTCAGGGGCTTAAGGCGGTGGCTGACGAAAGCTACAACGTGGCTGCGGAACAGAATGTGGAGACGGCGGCGCAGTACATCAGCCCGATGATATCTGGCTATTTCCGACCCTAGTGGAGGCTTTGCATGGCTTACGCCTCACAATCTGGCCGGGCTAGAACCAGCGCCACCAGCCCCCAGGCGCATGCTATCTGCGACAGGTGCGGGTTTCGGCAAAATCTCGTCAATCTTAGCTGGCAATACGACTGGGCCGGCGCATCGATGATCAACAAGCGGATCCTGGTGTGTCGGGTGTGCTATGATGACCCGCAAAACCAGTTGAGGGCTATCATTGTCCCTGCTGATCCCATGCCCGTCATTAACCCTCGCATTCAGGACTTTGTGACGGCTGAGACAAGCACTCGGGTTACCTCGGGGCAGAACACGGTGAATGCTCAGACTGGCATTCCTGTTCCTGGCGGCAATACCCGTATTACGCAGAACAACAAGAACCGTGTGACACAGCAGACTGGTGAGCCGCCGGGCGGTAAGAACCAGCAGCCGGGCACTGATCCAAATGCCCCTGGAAATAACAACCCAGGTCTGCCATACAACAATACGGAAGTACCGAAGACGGGACCGCTATAAATGGCCAATGTTCAAATCCCGAATTTGCCTGTTGCCACTTCACTGAGTGGCACTGAGCAGCTTGAGGCTGTGCAGGCGGGTACTTCTGTTCGCGTTACTTCATTGCAGATTGCCGGCCTAGCGCCTGGGCCGCGAGGCCCCACAGGCCCGCAGGGTGATGTTGGCCCCACTGGTCCTACAGGCCCCACTGGTCGCACTGGGGCGCAGGGGGCGCAGGGTATCCAAGGTCAGGCTGGTGCTACTGGCCCTACGGGCGCTACTGGCCCTACGGGCGCTACTGGCCCGCAGGGGCCTAATGGCCCCGTTGGCCCGACAGGTAATGTCGGCTTTACTGGCCCCACGGGTGCGACTGGGCCGCAAGGGCCGCAGGGGCCTCAAGGTATTGCAGGCGTGGCCGGTGCGACTGGTCCCACGGGCGCGACTGGTGTGACTGGCCCTACTGGCCCCACTGGGGCTACTGGTGCCACGGGAGCCTTGGGCCCTACAGGGCCTTCTGGTGGGCCTGTAGGGCCTACTGGGGCGACTGGTGCCACAGGTGCCACGGGTGCGACTGGGACGGCTGGTGGTGCCGGTCCTACTGGTCCTACCGGGCCTACGGGTGGCGCTGGTTCTAATGGTGCCACAGGCCCCACTGGGCCTACTGGTGTGGCGGGTGTTACAGGCCCTACTGGCCCTACTGGTGCCACGGGTGCTTTGGGCCCCACTGGCCCTTCTGGTGGGCCTGTTGGTCCTACTGGAGCCACTGGAGCTACAGGGCCTACTGGTGCCACTGGTGGTACTGGTGGTGTTGGTCCTACAGGGCCTACTGGCCCTACGGGCGCTGCATCGACTGTGGCTGGCCCTACAGGGCCTACGGGGCCTACAGGGCCTACTGGCCCAACAGGCTCTGCTGGACCAACTGGTGCCACTGGCGCGCAAGGCACTTCTACAAGTCTTTTCTTGTATAACGCTCGCGCAAACATCACGTCTGGTTATCCGGGCGATGGAAATATCTTATGGAACAATTCCACACAAATTAGCGCGAGCAGCATTAACGTTAGCCATTTAACCAGAGACAACGACGATATTGATATCTTTTTGGCTTTGCTTACTCAAACTGAAACTATTGTTATTCAAGATCAAAATGTAAGCGCCAATTTCCAAAAATGGACAATTTCTGGAACGCCAACAAACGTCAACCCTGGCGCGGCTAATAGCTATTGGACATATCCCGTCACGCTTATATCTTCAGGCGGCACGGGCACAACTAATTTTGCCAATGGTGTTGGTCTTTTCTTGGCGTTGGTGAATGGTGTTACTGGGCCTACGGGCCCCACTGGACCTACTGGTTCTGCATCGACTGTTGCTGGGCCTACTGGCCCTACAGGATCAACTGGTGGCACCGGCCCCACTGGCCCTACAGGATCAACTGGCGGCACCGGCCCTACAGGGCCAACAGGACCAACTGGTGCCACAGGTAATACTGGTGCCACTGGCCCTACAGGGCCTACAGGCGCTACTGGCGCAACCGGGCCCAACTCAATTACGGTTGGCACCACGACCGTTGCCAGCGGCACGTCTGGTTATGCCCTGTATAACAATGCCGGCACGTTGGGTAACACCAACACGCTGACCAGCTTTACCGTCTCCGCCGTCACCGTGAATGACGGCTACACCGAAGAGACGACCACGGCCAACACCACAACGGCTTATACGGTCTTGCTGTCGGGCGGCACATTCCAAATCCTGACATTGACGGGGAACTGCACGTTCACCTTCCCGACCGCCACTGCTGGGCAATCATTCATGATGTTCCTGAAGCAAGATGCCACAGGTTCTAGAACTGTGACGTGGCCTGCTGCGGTTAAGTGGCCATCCTCGACAGCGCCGACGATCACGGCGACAGCCAGTAAGGGGGATAAGTTTGTGTTCACCGCTGACGGGACGAATTGGCTCGGTTCAGTTGCTGGGCAGAATTACCTGTAATGTTTAGCGCGAATACAACTCAGGTCGCAGGCTTCACGCCAAATCTAGTGGCGTCTCGGGCGATTGCTGTGTGTGGCAGTACGACGGGCGTTTTTGCGTATCCGTGGACCAATGCCAGTGGGTTTGGAGCAAGGTATACTAATCCCGCCTCTTCTCCTGCTGGAACTCATTTTTCTGTAACTTTCAGCCCGACTGGATCGGCAATTGCTGTGGGTACAGACTCAAGCCCTTATATTCATGCGTATCCGTGGTCAGGTAATGGTTATGGAGTTAAATATTTTAATCCAGCGACGTTGCCGGTAGGCGACGTTCGGGGCGTCGCATTTAGTCCTGATGGCTCTGCAATTGCCGTAGCCTACATCAGCAGCCCCTACATAACAGTATACCCATGGTCAGGTTCTGGTTTTGGAACTAAATACTCCGATCCTGCAACTTTGCCAACAAACAGTAGCTATGGCGTAGCATTTAGCCCAAATGGCTCTGCAATAGCTGTCGCAAATGGTTCCAGTCCCTTCATTCTAGCATACCCATGGTCAGGCTCTGGTTTTGGAACTAAATACTCTGACCCTGCAACTTTGCCAACAGACACTGGCAGGAGCGTCGCATTCAGTCCTTCTGGAGCCGCAATAGCTGTCGCGCACGATGCCAGCCCCTACATAACAGCATACCCATGGTCTGGTTCTGGGTTTGGAACTAAATACTCTGACCCTGCAACTCTGCCGGGTGGATTTAATGGAAATGGCGTGGCTTTCAGCCCTAACAACGACGCTATTGCTGTGACAACAGACGCAACACCATATATATATGCGTATCCATGGTCATCAAGCGGCTTTGGAACCAAATACGCAAACCCATCCACGCTTCCCACCAGCACGGGGCGCGGCGTTGCTTTTAGCGGAGACGCTACAGCCCTTGCTGTGGCGCATAGTACCAGCCCCAACATTGCAGTCTATGCGTGGTCCTCAAGCGGCTTCGGGGCGAAATACGCCAATCCATCAACTGCCGTAAGCAGCGATGGTTATGCCGTCGCCTTCGCATCCGGCGGGTATCCGGCTCAGCAGATTGCTGTTGCTCACACTACAACACCGTTTGTTTCGGCGTATCAGTGGTCGTCAAGTGGGTTTGGGTCGAAATATACCAATCCGGCGACGGTGCCGACAGGCCAAGGTAACGGAGTAGCGTTTAGCCCAAATGGCTCGGCAATTGCTGTTTCCCATACCACAACGCCATTTGTGACGGCATATCCGTGGTCTTCAAGCGGCTTTGGCACCAAATACGCCAACGCTGCCACCTTACCAACAGGCAATGGAGATGGCGTGGCGTTCAGCCCAGATGGGGCTTCGGTTGCTGTGGCGCATGTCACATCGCCATATGTGACAGCATATCCATGGTCATCAAGCGGCTTTGGCACCAAATACTCTAACCCCGCCACCCTTCCTGCCAGCACCGGATATGGTGTGGCGTTTAGCCCTAGTAGCGCGGCAATTGCTGTTGCTCACGCCACTACACCATTTATATCAGCCTATCCGTGGTCAGGTTCTGGGTTCGGGACTAAATACTCTAATCCAGCAACTTTACCAACAGGCCAAGGAAATGACGTGGCGTTTAGTCCCGATGGGATTTCAATTGCTGTAGCACATTCATCAACGCCATTTGTATCAACATACCCATGGTCCGGCTCTGGGTTTGGAACCAAGTATTCTGATCCGGCCACATTACCGACTGGTACAGGGGATGGCGTAGCATTTAATCCAAGCAGTTCTGCAATTGCTATTGCCCAATCTAGCACTGCGCCATATGTTTCGGTTTATTCTTGGTCAGGGTCGGGATTTGGAACTAAATATTCTGATCCAGCCACTTCACCTACCGGTACTACGTTTGACGTTGCTTTTAGTTTAGATGGAGCAAGTATTGCTTTTGCCCACAACACAAGCCCGTATGTAACCGCATACCCTTGGTCTAGTTCTGGTTTTGGAACGAAATATGCAAACCCAAGCACCTTGCCGATAGGCAGCGGCCTTGGCGTAGCCTTCAACACAATCACTTAGGAGAGAGATAAGTGACAGATACCACCAAAGAAACACCGAAGACCCGTGAGGAAATCCTCGCCATCAACTTTGAAGCCCGCGAGCAAGAGGTGATGCATTACCAGATCAACATCGACAACTACACGCTGGCGCTGGCAACCATCGCCGCCATGAACAGCATTGACCGCGCTGAACTGTCTGGCTTTGTCGATCAGTTGACTGGCCTTCTCGCCTCTGAGCGGCTAGAGCAGAAGAAGGCCAAGGTGATGCTGGCGGTGCTGAAGCAGCAACTAGGAGACTAAGATGCTCTACGTCAAAGCCATCGACAATCAGATTGTTGCGTATCCTTACACGCAGACTGATCTGATGCGGGACACCCCTTCGACAAGTTTCCCGAATGGCATCCTGTCGCCTGCCAGTCTGGCCGAATGGAACGTGTTCCCGGTCCATTACTCGGATCAGCCGGTGGTTGATGTTTTGACGCAACGCATGGTTGAGATTGCCCCGGTTTATGATGGGCAATCCTGGATTCAGCAGTGGGCTATTGAGCCTCTCCCGCAGGATGAGATCGACGCCCGCAATGCCCAGCAGGCATCCTCAGTGCGCGCAGATCGGAATGCCCGTCTCGCCGCCACTGACTGGCGTGTGATCAAGGCGCTGGAGGATGGCAATGGTCTTAACTTTGACCTTGCAGCTTACCGGCAGGCTCTGCGAGATGTGCCAAGCCAGCCCGGCTTTCCCTACAACGTAATTTGGCCAGAGGTGCCGCGATGAGCCAACAAGATATCTTCAACGCCATGATGTCACTAGGCGTTGCCGGCTTCGGCTGGCTGCTCAAGACAGTCTGGGATGCCATTGGTTCGCTGAAGGAAAACCTTATCAAGCTAGAGCGCGAGATGCACACTTCGTATGTCAGCAAAGCGGATTACCGCCAGGACATCACCGAGATGAAGGACATGCTGAAGGCGATCTTTGAGAAGCTGGATAAGAAAGCCGATAAATGACCCCCATTCAGGCGCAATACGTAGCAGCGGCCAGCACCCCCAGCGATATCAACGAACACCTTCCGACCC
>Ga0209299_1000056_pt1 | contig 57062 bp, 34 predicted proteins | sample S_140806_MF_Meta_FD_187326 | JGI IMG/M metagenome (GOLD analysis project Ga0209299, IMG submission 187326) | Freshwater microbial communities from Lake Simoncouche, Canada to study carbon cycling - S_140806_MF_MetaG (SPAdes) (version 2) | ecosystem: Environmental > Aquatic > Freshwater > Lake ...
CACCGGCCATCTCGGGGGGGTGGATGTGGGCAGCTTCGATGGCCTCACCGTGACCTATGCCCGCGACTGCGGCGCCAGCGTGATCCTGCGCGGCCTGCGGGCCCTGAGCGATTTCGAGTTTGAGCTGCAGATCGCCCACACCAACAAGAGCCTCGACCGGGACCTGGAGACCCTGTTCCTCGCCACCGCCGTGAACCACAGCTTCCTGAGCAGTTCGGTGGTGAAGGAGGTGGCCCGATTCGGTGGTGATGTGAGTCACATGGTCCCGGAGGGAGTGGCGCAGGACCTGAGAAGGCTCTTTAATCGGCCATGACTTCCCCGATGACATGAGCGAGGCGCCCATCACCGTTCTCGACCAGCTCGACCAGCTCGAGGACATCGTTCTCGAAGGCAGTCGCATCCCCTTCAGTGGCGGCCGCCTCGTGAATGAGCAGGACGCCATCGAAGCGATGGACGCCCTTCGCGCTGCCCTGCCGGTTGAGATCGCCCAGGCCGAGGATCTGCTGCATCAGCGAGAAAGCTTCATCGAGAAGGCCCGCCAGCAGGCTGAGGAGATCCTCAGCCAAGCTCGACGCGAACGGGAGGGCCTGATCGCCTCCGCTTCCGTGCTTCAGGAGGCCGAGCGACAGGGGAGTGAATTGCGCGAGCAAGCCCGTCAGCATGGGGAACAGTTGATCCTCGCCGCTCGGCAGCAGGGAGCCCAGGCGGAGCAGGAGCTGCAGACCCGCATGGCCCAGATGGAGCAGCAGTTCGCCGCCCGCCGCCAGCAGCTGGAACAGGAGGCCCAGGCCAGGCGTCAGCACCTCGATCAGGAAGCCGCCGATCGAAACCGCCAGCTGCTCGAGCAACATGAACGCAGCCGCCATCAAGCGATGGCCGAGCTGGAAGCGATCCGCCAGGAAGGCAACCGCATCCAGCGCGACAGCCAGGCCGAAGCGGAACGGCTCCATAACGATGCCCTCCAGTTCCGGCAGCAGACCCAGCAGCAATGCGAATCCCTGATCGCCCGGGCTCGCCATGAGGCCACCACGGTTCAGGAGGGGGCCAACCACTACGCGGAACAGGTGCTCGGAGAACTGGAAGGTCGGCTGAAGGAACTCAGCCAGGTGGTGCTGGGTGGAAGGCGGGAGCTGGTGCGGCTCCAGACGGTCGACACCAAGCCGGCGAACCGCTCCGCCGATCTGGTTCCGGCCGACCAGGAGGAACCGCTGGACCGGGCGCGCCGGGCCGCCGGCCGTCTACGCCGGGCCGCTGCCCGCGGCCTAGCCAGCTGACATCAGGGCCTCCCTCAACGCCGGCCAGCGTTGGGGGGAGCTTCAGGGAGTGGGGAGACCGGCCGATGCGGTGCTGCTGGCGCAGAGAGACACGTTCTGCACCTGTTGCATCACCCTGCCGATCGTGCGGTTCGGTGTTGAGGCGCCATTGGAGATCGCACTCACGAAGCGGGGGCCATCGGTGGTCTGGAGAACACCACTGATCGCCCGAACACCGGTCAAGGTTCCCGTCTTGCCGTGGAGCATCCCATCAAGGGAGGTGCCATTGAAGAGATGGCGCAAGGTGCCGCGCTGGCCTGCGACGGCCATCGATCCCACGTAGTAGCGGGCATAGGGATGCTGATCCATGCGCAGCAGCAGGGCGGTGAGGAATCGGCTGGTCACCCGGTCGGAGCGGTCAAGACCGCTACCATCAGCCACCCGCACGCCCTGAAGGGGGAGTCCCTGGCTCTGGAGCCAGGCGGTGGCCCGCAGGGCCGCTTCCTGCTCATTCCAGGTGCCGGCGGCGGAGCGCAGCAGCACCTCGGCCGTGAAGTTGTGGCTCTCGGTATTGGCCAGGCTGAGGAGCCCATTCATGGAGGTGGAGGGCTCTTCGTGCACCAACGTGGCGTTTTCTGGGAGTGGTTCGCGGGCGGAGATCACATTCAGGGTGATCGCCCCGGGTGCCTGGATGGCGACGGTGCGATCCAGGAGGATCCGCAGCCGGGCCGGTGGATTCATCACCGCGTCATCAATCGAGTTGCTGGTGATCGCCAACCTGGTCACCGGAGCGCCATAAGCCATGCCGCGATCGCCCCAATTCCAGCCCTGGGGCCACCAGACGCCGGCGTCCTCCTCGGCCAGTTCAAGCCGCACAGGATTGGTGGCGGAAGCGCCGCTGCTGAGGGCCGTCATGCGCACAATGCGCTGCAGATGGGGAAGGGCGAGGTCGGGGTCACCCTGGCCCGTGAGCCGGAAGCGACCATCGGGTAGACGCCACAGCCGGGTGGCCAGACGGAAATCAGGTCCGAGGCGATCGAGGGCGAAGGCCGTGCTGATCAGCTTCTGATTGGAAGCCGGCGTCCGCGGTCGGGTGCCGTTGACATCCGCCAGCAGGCGCCCGCGAGCATCCGCCACGCTGACGCTCCAGACCTCGGCCTCTGCACCGATCACAGCCGCCACCCTCTGTTGGAGCGCCGGGCAGCTGATCTCGGCCTGCAGAACCGGTTGGGCCACCGCTTGTGGCAGGGGAGGCAGGGTGGCGAGGCGGGGGGGCAGACCCCTGACCCGTGCAGGAATGGCGGGGCTGTAGGCCTGGGCCAAGACCGCTCCGCCGCCAGCGGGCAGCAGCACACCCAAGCAGGCGAGGCCTCCGAAGAACTGCAGCTTCAGGCGTGCCCCTCGAGGCTTAGCCAAGCCGTGAATAGAGCTCCGGCCATTGGGCTCGCACAGGGAGGTGGGGGTGGTCATGCTCAGTTGCCTTGCATGCGGAGGTCGGTCACGGTGCCGTTGAAGCGGTAGTTGTTCCCCTCAAGCTCCACGGGAGCACCGATCTTGAGGCTCTGGTTGCCGAACACCACGCCTCCGGAGGAGCGCCTGCCCTCACCCTCCAGCACAAAGCGACCATCGAAGGTGCCAAAGGTCTTCTGGTTGGGATCCGGAGCTGAAACGAGCTTTCCATCGGGCGTGAGGATCGTGAGACGGCGCTCCAAGGGCAGGATTTTCAGCAGCTTCACGCTGCCGTGGGGCTGGTTGCGGATCACGATCGCCACCTTGCCCTCGGCTTCGGCGCCCTTGAGCAGGCTCAAGGGATCAGCACTGGGCACGCCCCGCACATCCACGGTCACGGTCACGGGCCTGAGGGCACCGGTGGCCTTGGCTACGGCCCCACTCAGCTTCGGACTCCACACCACTCCAGCGGCGGCCAGTACCACGGCGGCTGCCGCCGCTCCATCCAGGAGCGTGAATGAACGGCCGGGTTTGGAGGAGGAGGTCATGGCAGCCGGAAAGTTCGCGAAGTGTAAGCAGATCGCCTGGAGGAAACCAGCCCGCAGAAGGGCAGGGCCAACGCCCGTTAGGCCGAGCTCCCAGGGGCTTGTCATCAACGCTGCAATCCATCCAGCAGACGATCCACCGAGCGCAGGGTCATCGCAATGCCACCGGATCCATCACCCTGCAGGGCTTCATCCCGTTCCTCTCCATCGGGTCGATGGTCGAAGATGGCCGCAAATCGGTAGCCATCGGGATCCAGGCGGAAGAGCTCCCAGTCGAGGGGATGGGCGCGCCGCAGAGCGGAGCCGGAGAGAGGAATCAGGGCGTAGGCCGCCTCCCACTGGGCCAGGAAGCCCCGCCGCCGTTCACGGCCCACGCTGCCGATGCCCACGGCGCCATCCTCAAGGCCCGGATTCACCAGCACCACGCGGCCCGCGTGGGCCTGGCAGACGCTCTCCACGGTGCCGTAATCGGCCTGGCTGGCGCCCACCAGGATCAGCACCTCAGCGCCGCTCTGCCGCAGCCGCAGATGGTCGCTGAAGGTGGCGATGCGCTCCGCCAGTTCCGGCCCATCGCGGCGGGCCAGCGCGGCGGCGCCGGCATCCGGGAACAGGAGCCGGATCCCCGGGGCGCTCGATTCGAGCTCCCCGACCAGCCGCAGCACCACCGGCAACAGCCGCAGCCCCTCAAAGCGCAGTTCCAGGGTCCAGCGGCCGCGCGGATCGCCCGCCAGGGCCGAGCGGAGCGAGGCCAAGGCTTCGGTCTCGGCCGTTCGAAGGTCGGGGGGAAGCATCGGCCGAGCCTCGCAGAAGTCTGGACCTTAATGGCCCGGGGCGGAGGTCTCCAGCTCACGCCGGGCCCGCTCCAGGGCCCCGGGCACCCGTTCGAGATCGGCGGGGCAGAGCCAGGGCCCAAGGCTGATCCTCAACCCACTGGCGCAGTGGGATTCGGGGTAGCCCAGGGCCCGCAGCACCGCGCTGCCTCCACCTCGTGAGCCGGGAGAAGCGATGGCGCTGCAGGCGGAGCCGCTGCTCACCGCCAGACCCTGGCGCCAGAGTCTGCGCACCAGCTCTCGGCCGGGCAACGGGACTCCCGCCTCGCTGGTCACGACCAGACTGATGTGGTGGGGCAGACGGCCTTCCCGATCCTCCGGGGCGGGACCGCTCAGGCTCACGCCAGGTAGTTCGAGGAGGCGTGCCAGCAGAGGGTCGCGCAGACCCGCCAACGGATCCAGCCCACCGAGACTGAGCAAGCGGTCGCTGGCCTCCTCCAGCGCTTGGGCAAAGCCTGCAGCCAGGAACCCCGCTTCGGTACCACCCCGCAGCCCACCTTCCTGGCCGCCGCCGATCTGGGGGAGCAGCGGAACGCCGCGGCGACGGAGTAGCAGGCCAATCCCCCGAGGGCCCCCCAGCTTGTGGGCGGTGCAGCTGAGCAGATCCACGCCGAGGGCGGCGGCGTCCACCAGCCGGTGACCCACCACCTGCACCGCATCGACATGCAGGGGGATGCCAGCGCTTCGGCACAGGCGACTCACCGATTCCAGGGGCTGGAGCGTGCCCACCTCGCTTTGGCCCCAGATCAGCGACACCAGGCGTGTGGGGGGCACCAGGAGTTCGCTGAGAGCGATCAGGTCGATCACGCCGCGGCGATCCACCGGCACCTTCGCCACCTCCCAGCCCTGCCGCAGCAGCCTGTCCGCCGCCGCAGTGGTGGCGGGATGCTCCACCGGAGAGATCACCAGCCGCCCAGGCGGCAGCATCCCCGCCTGCCCCAGCAGCGCCAGGTGGATCGCCTCACTCGCGCCGGAGCAAAAAATCAGATCGTGCTGGCTGGCTCCCAGCAATTCGGCCAGGCGCCCACGGCTGCGTTCGAGGAGTTCGGAGGCCCGCAGGCCGAAGCCGTGGAGGCTGGAAGGATTCGCCCAAGCGCAGCGTTGGGCCGCCGCCATCACCCTCATCACCCCCTCCGTGGGGGGGCTGGTGGCACAGGCATCGAGATAGCCGGAAAGATCCTGCGGGGTTTCAAGCGGCGTCTGGGTTTCAGGCGGCGTCATTAGGGCGAGAACCCTCCAAGAGGCGCCGTTCTGCAGTGGCCGTGGCGAGGGCCACCAATTCGTCGAGGGAGCGCCCCGCTAGCAGAGCCTCCACCCGGGCCCGGGCCTCGGCGCTGCTGCAGGCCTCAGGCCGCAGGCAGCCATTGCCGCAGGCGGTGGCGCAATCGATCACCGGCAGGGCCGGGGTACGGGCGGAGCTGCCGCTGGCAACGGCGGCCCCGGCGGCTGCGCCGCGGGACAGGGGGGTGGCCGTAGCAACGCTTTCCGCCGCCTGCGGCGGAGGGACAGCCGCCGGCTCGCCCAGCAGGCCGGGCACCACCACGCCATCAAACACCGCCTCGGCGGGGCCGCTCATGATCACGGGGGCCCCATCGCCAGCCCACTCGATCCACAGCGGTCCCCCCGGCAAATCCAAGCGGGCACGGCTATGGCAAAGACCCAGGCGATGGCAGGCCACCAGGGTGGCGCAGGCACCGGTGCCACAGGCCAGGGTGGGGCCGGCGCCGCGCTCCCAGACCCGCATCACCAGATGCTCTGGGCTGAGCACCTGCACGAAATGCACATTGGTGCGGGCCGGGAAGGCGGGATGGCGTTCGAGGGCCGCACCAAAGCGCTCCAGCGGGACGGCTTCCACATCCTCCACGGGAATCACCACATGGGGGTTGCCCATGCCGGCGGCCGCCACCGTGAAGGTGTGACCGTCCACCTCCAGCTCGCCCTGGGGCAGGCCGGCCGGTCCCAGGGGCAGGGTGGTGGGCACTGCTGCCGGCTCGAGAAACGGCGGTCCCATGTCGACGCGAATGGTGCCGTCGGGACGGAGTTCCGGCACGATCCGACCCGCCAGGGTCTCCACCTGCCAGGTGCGGCCGGGTTCGTCGCCATCGCTGTCGGCCAGGAAGCGCGCCAGGCAGCGGATGCCGTTGCCGCACATCTCCGGTTCGCTGCCATCGGCATTGAAGATCCGCATCCGCAGCTCCCCCCCCTCGCGGGGCGGGAGTGCCAGGATCACCCCATCGCCGCCAACGCCAAAGCGCCGGTCGCAGAGGCGACGCACCGCCTCCGCATCCAGCCCGAAGGCCCCATCGCCATCCTCCTGGTCGCGGCCATCCAGAAGCAGGAAATCATTGCCGAGTCCCTGATACTTGCTGAATTGGAGCACCGATCCATCCCACCGTCCGACGAACCGATCCTATGCAGAGCTTCTTCGAACACAGGGGGCCGAGGCTCGACACCACCTCCCCCAGCGTGCGCCACCTGCAGGACCTGATCCGCCACAGCTCCCCCGTGCACATCGAGCTCGAGGGTGGCATGAGCCTGCAGGGCACCATCCGCTGGCAGGACCACGATTTCCTGGCGATCCAACAAGATCGGGACCTGCCCCTGCTGATGGTGAACCGCACCAAGGTCGTGCTGCTGCGCCTGCTCAGCTGATCCCCTGTGGGACGATCGGGGTAAGACCGTTTCCATCCCTCCGTGACTGAAGCGAGCCGGTACCGGCCCGAGCAGATTGAAAGCCGCTGGCAGCAGGCCTGGGCCGAGCAGGGCCTCGACCACACCCCGGAGGGAACGGATGGCAACAGCTTCTACGCCCTCTCGATGTTCCCCTATCCGTCGGGGAACCTGCACATGGGCCACGTGCGCAACTATGTCATTACCGACGTGATCGCCCGCACGGCGCGCATGCGCGGCCACCGGGTGCTCCACCCGATGGGCTGGGATGCCTTCGGCCTGCCGGCGGAGAACGCTGCCATCGAGCGGGGCGTTGAACCCGGGGATTGGACCGACCGCAACATCGCCTCGATGCGCGAGCAGCTGCGCCAGCTGGGTCTCTCGATCGACTGGGATCGGGAAGTGACGACCTGCCACAGCGATTACTACCGCTGGACCCAGTGGCTGTTCCTCCAATTCCTGGAGGCGGGGCTCGCCTACCGGCGCGAAGCCACGGTGAACTGGGATCCGGTGGACCAAACGGTGCTGGCGAACGAGCAGGTGGATGGGGAGGGTCGCTCCTGGCGTTCCGGCGCCCTCGTGGAGAAGCGGCAGCTGCGGCAGTGGTTCCTGAAGATCACCGCCTACGCCGACCAGCTGCTCGATGACCTCCCGAAGCTGGAGGGCTGGCCGGAGCGCGTGCGCACGATGCAGGCCAACTGGATCGGCCGCTCCAGCGGCGCCGAGCTTGATTTCGCCTTGGTGGATCGCGAGGGGCAGCCGAGCGGCGAGGCGATCACCGTATTCACCACCCGGCCCGACACGATTTTCGGCGTGAGTTATGTGGTGCTGGCACCGGAACATCCCCTGGTGGCCCGCCTCACCACGCCCGACCAGGCCATCGCCGTGCAGGCCTTCTGTGATCTGGTGAGTCGTCAGAGCGACCAGGAGCGCACCGCCGAGGACGGCCCGAAACGGGGTGTGCCGATCGGCGCCCGGGTGCGCAACCCAGCCAATGGCGAGTTGGTGCCCCTCTGGATCGCCGATTACGTGCTGGCGGAGTACGGCACCGGCGCCGTGATGGGCGTGCCCGCCCACGACCAACGCGATTTCCTGTTCGCCCGCCGCTACGAATTGCCGGTGCGTCAGGTGATCATCCCCGAGGGCAGCGATGAGCACGCTTTCGAGGGCGGCGCCTGGACCGAGCCCGGTGTGCTGATCCACTCCGGCCGCTTCGATGGCCAGGCCAGCTCCAGCGCGAAAGCGGCGATCACCGCTGCCGCCGAGAGCGAGGGCTGGGGTCGGGGCAAGGTGCAGTACCGCCTGCGCGATTGGCTGATCTCTCGCCAGCGCTACTGGGGCTGCCCGATTCCGGTGATCCACTGCGACAGTTGCGGCGTGGTGCCGGTGCCGGCCGAGCAGCTGCCAGTGGAGCTGCCCCGCCAGGTGGCCTTCAGCGGCAAGGGGGCTTCACCACTGGCTCAGCTGGAGGATTGGGTGAGCGTGGCCTGCCCCTGCTGCGGCCAGCCGGCCCGGCGGGAGACCGACACGATGGACACCTTCATGTGCTCCAGCTGGTACTACCTGCGCTATAGCGATCCCCATAACACCGCCCTGCCCTTTGAGCGCTCCAAGGTTGACCGCTGGTTGCCGGTGGATCAATACGTGGGCGGCATCGAGCACGCCATCCTGCACCTGCTGTACTCGCGCTTCTTCACCAAGGTGCTGCGGGATCGGGGCCTGCTCGGCTTCGATGAACCGTTCACCCGCCTGCTCACCCAGGGCATGGTGCAGGGCATCACGTATAAGAATCCCCATAGCGGGCGCTACATCGCTCCGGCCGATGTGAGCGACCCCACCGATCCTCGCGATCCCAACACCGGTGAGGTGCTGGAGGTGTTCTTCGAGAAGATGTCGAAGTCGAAGTACAACGGCGTTGACCCCGCTGCGGTGATCGATCGCTACGGCGCTGACACGGCGCGCATGTTCATCCTGTTCAAGGCGCCCCCGGAGAAGGATCTCGAATGGGATGACGCCGATGTGGAGGGGCAGTTTCGCTTCCTCCAGCGGATCTGGCGGTTGGTGGAGGGGGCCTTGGCTCGGGGGCTCAGCCTTGCCGATGGGCCGGCTCTGGCGGTGCAGGTGGGTTTCGATGGGCGGGCATCGGGCTCAAGCCTGCAGGGGGCGGCTGGGCTCCTGATGTTCCCCACGGCGGCGGATTGTTCTCCGGCCGAGCGCGACCTGCGCCGGGCCGTGCACATCGCCATCAGCGCCATCAGCGAAGACCTCAGCGGCGATTACCAGTTCAACACTGCCGTTTCGGAGCTGATGAAGCTCAGCAACGCGATGGGCGAGCACCTGGAGGCGGCTGGCGTTCCTGTGGCTGCCGAGGCCTTGTTCAGCCTGCTCATCCTGCTGGCTCCCTTTGCTCCCCATCTGGCCGAGGAGTTGTGGCAGAAGCTCGGTGGCACTGGCAGCGTGCATCAGCAACGCTGGCCTGTTGCCGATCCCGCGGCCCTGGTGCGGGACACCATCCCGCTGGTGATTCAAATCAAAGGCAAAGTGCGCGGCAACCTCGAGGTACCGGCGAACGCCGACAAGGCCACCCTTGAGAAGCTCGCCCTCGAGAGTGAGGTAGCCCTCCGCTGGCTGGAGGGCAAGGCGCCAAGCCGGGTGATCGTGGTGCCCGGCAAGCTGGTGAACCTGGTGCCCTAAGACGAGGGGCGATGAGTTTGCATGATGTAAGTGTAAATCCTCGATGAGGGCCGGGTTTATGTGGCCTGGGATGGCCTGGATGTGGATCTGGGAGCCCTCTGGCCCTTCCCCTCAAGCCTGTCTGGATGATGGCCCAGCAGGATGAATGAGGTTCAAGCGCTCGTCTTGATGTAATTCACCTCACAGCCCTTCACCATCCGGGCTTCCTGCATCACCGCAGCGGCATTGAAGGGAGAGAACTCAAACCATTGGAAGAAGTCCAACCCCCGATCGAGGGTGATCTTCCAGCCGTGGTCTGTGGAGATGCTGCGGGCGTGGAAATTGGGGCTGGCGTCGATCTCCCAAGTGAAAGGGGTACTGGTGCCCGCGAAGGAATCCTGGACCTGGCCAAGATTCTCTACCTGTTTCTCCATCGTCTCCTGATCCGCACCGGTGATGAGGTGCACGGTCACCTCATCACCGACTGGGGTGATCTCGCTCACCATGCGCAGGAACTCCACCAGGTTGCGGACCTGATGGAAAGCCCGGATGTAAGGGTCGCGGATGATGATGCCGCTGCAACCCTGGAGATAGTCGGCAAACAGGCGGCGGTAGCTCCAGCCCTTGGCGTTTTCCGGGACCACCAGATGCTGTTCCTTGAGTTGGGCGGCGGTGGCAGGCGGTCGGTGACTGGCTGACGAGCCAACATTGGCTTCTTCATCAGCAGGGGCCACTGAGTCAGCAGGTGCAACGGCTTGGGACTTGCCTGCGGCCTTTATGGCTTGTCCCGGTGAGGGCTCGGCTGCTGCTCCGGCGCCTTCCACGGCAGTGGGTTGCGCTTCAGTGCTGAGGGGGCGCAGTCCCGCAAACGCTGGATACTGTTGCTCTTCCGGCGTCAGCACCGTGACTGCATCCCCACCGGCCAGAGCCCGGTAGGCGAAGTCGTTGGCCTTGAAGGTGTCGTCGATGCGCAGGATCTGCTCGCGCACCCGGCGGCGGCACTCCATGGCGAAGTCCAACAGCTCGGCGATCTCCTGCGGCGTGGCCTTGCCATCGGGGTGGATGATCTTCATCAGGCCGGAGAAGGTCTTCTCAAAGCCCGTCTGATCACGGGTCGAGACCTCCGAGCTGATCTCGAAGTGGGGCTTGTAGAGGCCGGTGTAGTCCTCGGTGCGCAGGTGCTTGAGCATCTCGGCGATGTAGTCCACCACGAAGCCGTAGCCGGTGCAGAACAGCTCATGGCGTACCGGCTGCACCTCCCAGCCGGGGTTGAAGGCATGGATGCGGTCGAGGAAAGCGGAGTCGATGTATTTGTCGGGCAGCGGCTCGTAGAAGTGGGAGTGCTTGAGCATGTAGGCTACCGACTTCTGGGTGTTGCCCATGAACACCATCGAGGCCTCGGCCGAGAGCTGCTCGATGCCCCGCGAGAACGTGCGGTTGGCCATGTAGTTCTTCATGATGTCGACCAGCGTCTTGTCGACCTTCTTGTCCTTGCCGGCGAATTCGTCGAAGCAGATGCAGTCCCAGTAGCCCACCAGGCCGATCTTGCCGTTGGCATTGCTCACAAACAGCTTCGGGGCGGTGACCTCCGAGCCCGAGATCAACATGCCGTGGGGCGAGAACTCGGCGTACACGTGCGACTTACCGGTTCCCTTCGGACCCAGTTCCAGCAGGTTGTAATTGCGCTCGCAGAAGGGGATCAGCCGGATCAGGGTGAGCAGCTTGCCCCGGCGCGTGAATGGCTCGGGGTTGAAGCCCACGCTCTGCATGAGCACGTCCATCCACTCGTCAGTGGTGAACTGCGCCCGGGCATTGAGGAACTCGTCGTGGTCGACGCCGGCCACCTGGATCGGCTTCACCGATGAGATCTGCCAGGGGCTGGCCTTGGGATCGGCGGGGAGCTCGTACTCCACATCGGTGATCGCCCAGATGCCACCAACCAACAACTTTGGGTAGCGCTTCACGAAGTCCACATCAATCGGCACCTTCTTCAGCCCGAGATTGGTGAACTCCACCTCGTAGAAGCCGCCCTTCTCGTTGAGCTCCACGGTGAGCTTGTCGATCACCTTGTGGGTGCCGCGCTCCTTGATCGTGGATTTCACCAGTTCCGCCTGGTTGCGGTGCACGTAGTGCTTGGCGAGGATCCGCCGCACCGACTCCAGGCCTTCGCTGATCAGGGCTGGGTCGTCAGTGGCGCAGTGCTGCCCGAGCAGGTACTCCAGCACGTAGGTGGGCACCACCGCGTTTTGCTTGAGCTCCGTGGTGAGGTCCTTGCGGACCACCAGGCCTGGGAAGTGCTCAAGGATCTTCTGATCGAGTGGGCTTTGGACCGGAGGGGCAGCGCTGGTGACCATGTGGGGATCAGAAGTCGTCGAAGTCGCTGCCGAAGGGCCGCTGCAGCTTGAGCTCCACAGTCTTGTAGGGCACCGGCGACGCGACACCGTCGAGCTGCCGCTCCAGGCGCAGCTCCAGCAGTTGGTTGTTGTAGTCGCCGGCAGCGTTGGAAAGCTCCAGGACCACCTGCTGCTCCCGCTCACGGGCCTCGCTGGCCGCGGAATCGAGCAGCACGGTGCGATGGGCGCAGAGCAGGGCGCCATCGGCGTTGGCGTAGAGGCCGATCCGCAGCTGCAAGGGAAGGCGCTTTTTGGGCTCCACCGGCTCCAGCTGGAGGAGGCCGAAGGAGAGCTTGCCCATCGTGATCTTGGCGGGCACCCGCAGCAGCTCGGCCTCCACCACCCGGCTCTCGTCCTTGCGTTCGCGCTTGAGCCGGATCACCGGCACCACCACCTCCTGCAGGGAGGTGCCCCCATGCACGAAGCGTGAGCCCGAACCTGAGCGGGGGAAGCGATCAAGCCCCAGTGGGAAGACGGCCTCCCATTCACCAGTAAGACCCAACTCGCCAGAAGAAAACACCTTCTGGCCAGCGCTGGCCTTGATGCCCGTGCCCAGGGCAAAGCGCCTGTTCTTGAAGCTGAACTCCTTGGCAGTAGGGAACTGAGCGCGGTCGTTGGCATCCACCGGCTCCTGCTGAAACAGGAAGCCGTGATCGGCGGTGATCACCACCTGGCTGCCTTTGAGGCTGGCGATCTTGCGCAGGATCTGCTGCAGGTCGTCGAAGGTCTGCTCCACTGCCTGGCAGGTTTCTGCCTCGCTCTCGCGTTTGTCGCCGATCCGGTCAATGCGGTTGTGATAGATCACGATCAGGTCGTGATCTTTGGTGAGTTCGGCACCCTCCTTGCTGGTGGCGAGGGCCAGAAAATCCTCCGCCAGGATCGCCTTGGCGCGGCCATTGGCATAGGACTTGAGGAGCTTGTCGCGGTTGTCGGTGCCGGTGGCGCTCTGGCCATCCACTAGGGCGGTGGCATCGCTGGGGTTGAGGCCCAGCTGAGCACCGGGCAGCAGAGCTGCCATCCCCAGCTGGGTGAAGGTGGGCAGCACCCCCAACAGGGCATCCACCTCGGCCAGCCAGCCCTTACCAGCTTGGCTGTTGAGGCGATCAGCGAAGTCGCGAGCGGCCTCGTAGCGCAGGGCATCGGAGATCACCACGAACAGGCGCTTGAGCCCTTTGGAGGAGAGCGGCGCATGCACGTAGCGCATGTGGAACTCCTTCTGCCGCGGCAGGGTGCTCGATCCCCAGCTAGTCAGACCAGCCACCTGATCGCTCCAGCGGTTGGTGAGGGGCAGCAACACATTGTTGACGTACTGAGCTTCTAACCAGTCGCGCAGCGGTTTGAGCAGCCCGGGCTGTTGGTAGGTGCGGGCGTGGACGATGCAGCGGCGGTAGGCCTGATCCAGCCGCCACCAGCCGTTGCAGTAACGCTGCAGCCCCTCCTCGAAGCTGGGCGCCGACAGATCGGCCTTGGCCAGCAGGCCCCGGAAGGTGATCGCCTGCTCCAGGGCGCGGTAGCCGTGCTGGTGCTTCTCGAACCAGCAGGAGCTGCTGCGGTTGCGGATCGCATCCAGTAGATCGGCGTCAGATGTGACGCCCTGGAAGCGTTGCAGCAGGCGGCTAAGCACGAAGCGCTCGATCAGCTCATAGCTGTCGTCGTCGTCTGGGTCGTAGGTGTCTGGCGCGTCGTTGAGCTGGTGCTCAACCCGCAGCACCCCAGCCAGGTGATCACTCCACTGCTCAAAGGCCGGCCGTGAGCTGAGGCTGTCTTTCCAGATGCTCAGGAACACCCGGGCGTGGGGCAGCAGCTCGCCAGAAGGGCCGATGCTGCTGACGCTGTTGAACAGGGCAACGGCGAAGTCGCGCAGGTTGGGCTCCGGGCTGGTGTAGCCGAACTTCTCGCCAACCGCCCTCCAAAAATGACTGCTCAGCTGGTGGTTGCCGTAGAGGGCTTCCACCGGGTCATCGCCATCTGGGTTGGCCGGGTCCAGCTGGCTGAAGGCATGCAGCAGAAGTTTGTCGATGTCGGCTTGCTGCTTGGCCAGGACCGCCAACATCTTGAGCCGCACGGCGGCCTCATCGTCGTTGGGCCGCAGCAGCTCCTTGAGCTTGGTGTTGCGCACCGGCGAGCGGAAGAAGGCCTTGTGCTGCTGGGCCAGTTCCTTGAACTCCAGCGTGAGCCCGGCATCCTGGATATCGAGGGAGGCGCGATCGGCGGTGAACTCATGACCCGCTAGCAACAGATCCAGCAGCCAGTTGCCTTGCTCAGGAGGCTTGGCGGAGGGAATGTAGAGAAGGAAGCGCTTATTTAGGGGGGCGCGGCTGATCGCCACCTTTACGGAGAACTCATTGCGCTCCACCCGGAGCTTCTCGGCCGCAGCGGGCTGGTAGTCAGCGAACTCAGAAGCCCACTCACCATTGGGGTCGTACCAAAGCACAACGCGCTTGCGGGCCAGAGCGGTGTCGAGGCTCTCGTGGATGCGGCTGGTGGCGGCGGGGGATGCAGGCATCACAGAAGTTGGCGCTCAAGCAGTTGGCGCTGAAGCTGGCTGGCGGAGGTTTGCAGACCAGTGAACACCGGTTCGGCGACGGTTTGTGGAAAGTCAGCAGGCAACTGGGCCTGCACCGCAGCAATCACCGTTGGAGTCTGGGCGATCAGCTCGTTGAGGAGGGGTTGGGCATCACCCAGGCCAAGCCGTTTTGCGGTGAGCAGCATGCGGCGGCCTGTGATCTCCAAAGGCTTGGTGTAATGGCCTGTTTCACCAAACCAGGCCATCGCCATCTTGAGCTTTTGCTGGGGCCATTGGCCGCTGTCCCGTCCAATCACCGGCCAGGCGGAGAGCACGTCGTAGAGCGGGGTGAGCTGAAAGCGCCCGCCCGGCTTGAGAAAGAGGCTGAAGTTCTTGGCGTGGCCATCAATGGCACGCAACATCCAGAACAACACCTGCGCCTTGAAGAAGGTGGCCAGATCGCTGCGCTCGGAGGATTGAGCCAGTAGCTCGGCAATAGCCACCATGCCGGGGCCTCCGTTGTTTTCATATTTGTTGGCGGCTGGTGTGGAGGTGGCCTGGCAACAATCTTCGCAGGGCAGGCGCAGCCAATAGGTGCCACTGGCATGCAGGCGACGGTCAAAGCGCTGAACAATCAGACAGCGCTCGCCGTCGAAACTTGCCATCTCCGTAGAGGCCACTGGCAACCCATAGGCCTTGAGCACCTTGCTGCAGAGCCACTCGTTCTCCACCGAGGAGCTGAAATCAATCTGGCCCTCGCCGATCACACCCATCGGCAGCTTGAAGAGGTGGGTGGTGGGGGTACTGCCGAGTGGCAGACACCATTGGTTGTTGTGTAGCAGGAAGGCGGTTTTCTCCTGGGCACCGGCCACGGAGAGCCGCAGCTCATCGGACTCAGGGCCCAGGAATCCTGGAGCCGGCGCCGCCGTCACGGCACGCAGGCGCCGGCCGATCTCCCAGTGGCCCAGGGGCTTGGCCTCGATGCGATCGATGCCGCTGGGCATCTGATCTGGCGGCAGCAGCTGCACGGCTCCGGCACAGTCGCGTCCAACAGCAGCCAACAGATCGAAGGCACTGGTGCTGGCGGCCTGAAAACGGGCCTGGGCCCGGCGGCGGATGACCTCGCTATCGGGGAGGAGGTTGTCAAACCAACTCTCCACGGCATCGCCGCTGAGTGTTGAGATCCCAAGGCCCGCCGGCAGGGACAGCGACAACGGCCGGAACTGGCTGGAACGAAGCCAGGATTCGGCGTAGCTGAACTGCTGTGCCCCCCGGGCCGGAAAGATCCAGGTGCCGACCCGTTCCCCGTTCATCCACACCGCCAGGGAGCGCGCCCGCGTTGGCCTGCCCATCACCACTCGGCCGGCTCGTTGCCGCTCGGGCGCGGCCGCACCACCAGTTCGAGATCGAGCGCGGCCAGGATCAACAGCAGGCGCTCCAGGGTGAGACGCCCCGGTTGCAATTCGAGCTGGGAGAGCCGGGCCTGGCTGGTGCCACCGGCCTTGAGGGCTAGCTCTTGCTGGCTCAGGCCTTGCTGCCGCCGGGCAGCTCGGAGCAGCATCCCTAACTGCGCAGGGGCGCGGATCACCTGCTCGGCTGCGGCCATGGCCTACTTTAAATCTCAATAAACGCACGTTACCAGGATTCCCAATGAATGGCTTTTATTGGGAATCCGACTGAATGGTAATGGCCGGTGGGCCTGCTTGTCTCTTCTCCGTTAAACTGAAACTCAGTGTGCTTAGGTGACGACATGGGCGTTCAGCCCCTGCGCAGAGTGAGAAAGGTGAGGAGCAGCGGCAAGAGCGCATTCAGGCAATTGGTGTGGTTTCGCCAGGAGCGCACTCAACCTCGCCCATCTAGTGCAGAAGGTCTTGTGCTGTCATCAAGTGTGGTGGCGCAAGCAAGCAGCGATCAGGCACTGCGCCCTGAGATTCTCGAAATTGGGCGGTCTTTTATGGACCGATATGATCAAGCACTGAAACAACTGGCTGAGTGATCGTTGATCCGCTAGTCGTGTGTTGGCCGTCCACACTCATTCGACCCCGCAACCTACTGCTCTATAAGGATGATGCGACATTTCCTGATCTGGCGGCTACTCTGATTTACGGCTTGGCTAAGAACCACTGTTTTAATGACGGGAACAAAAGAGTATCCACCATTGCAGCAGGCATCTTTCTAGAAGCCAATGGAACCATGTGGCGACCCAGTGGCAATGATCTTGTCAATAGGATTTTAGTTATTTCCGCTAGCGCACCTGCCGAGATGGAAAGCCAGATCAGCAGGTTAACAAATTGGATCCAAAGCACTGTGCTCACAGGTGACTGATTAGAGGTTGGGCTTTCTTACCGCAGCCCCAGCTTTTGAGCCTCTGTGAGGCCAGCGATCGGGGATCGAAACATCCAGGCATGACTCCGCTGGCTTGGGCCGATCCCACAGTTTGTCTCTGCCCTTAGTGCCCGACTCTGCCCCTGAGTCGACGCAACGTGCCAAGCCATCAGCTCACTCCTCCTTCGCCGCCAGCCCCGGAATCGGCGCCAGCACGTCCTGCAGCTTGAGGTAGTTCACCTTCACGCCGTCATCAAGGTCCAGCTCGATGCGTTGCTGGGCCAGGGGCAGCAGGGAATCCTGTTCCCAGGCCTCACATTCCTTGAGCACCTTGGTGATTTTTTCGGCCTCCTTGCGGGCGGCGGTGCGATCGCGGGCGGGCAGGGCGTCGTTGAGTTGATCGAGGCCGAGCTGGGCTTGGCGGGCTTCGAGTTTCTGCAGGTAGGGGCGGAAGTAGTTGTTGAGAACGAGGTTGAGGGTGTCTTTGGTGTAGCGGTGCAGGTAGATCAGACATGAAAAACCTTTCTTGGGGCTCTGCACCAGCCAGTAGATCGGGCGTTTTTTGTAGGTTTGCAGGTGATCTTTGTAGAAGTCTGTGCAGAAATATTTGCGGAGGTCTTTGCCGAGGGCGGTTTCGATGAAAGCCAGATCGGTGTTGAGGGAGCTGGCGGGGAAGCAGACGCGCAGGAACTCGCGGCTGCGGGCGACGATGTCGTCTTCAAACCACTCGCCATCGAGCACGGGGATGATGCCGTCGCTGTCAGGATGGAAGGTGAGGTCGCCAGTGCTTTTGCCGACTTTGGAGACATACTGCTCCAGCGTGTCGCCGGCATTGGCGAGGATCAGGCCGGGGTGATCGAGGCTGTAGCGGCCCATCATGCAGCCGGTGGCGTAGGACAACAATTCCTTGATCGTGTCCTGGCGGAAGCGAATCCAGAGTTCGTCTTCGCTGAGATTGCCGCCGTAGCGGTAGGCGGGATTCACCGTGAGGGTGATCTGCTCGATCGGCACTTCGGGGGTGAGATCGTCTTGGAAGCCATAAGCTTCAATAAAAAGACTGTTGTTTTCTTCTTCCAGAGATTTAAGCTCTGCAGTGCTTTTTTTGTTATGGGACAACCAAGCAGCGTAGCTTTGTTCCATGGAACCTCTGTCATTAAAAGCTAATGTCAGTAAGGGGTGACACTGGAAGCACCAGGAGCGCTCGTATGAATCCCAGTCGGTCTTTGCAATGGCAATACAAGTACGTGAAATCTCGTTGGATTTATCGATCCAGAATCTTCTTGCATATGGAATTTTATTGAAGTAGCCAACGTCAAAATGGATGGTTGGACTAATTATGCCGATCGCAGTTTCGACAAATTTGGAGTTACAGTATGCCAATAGGGAGTCGCGCCACTCCTCGGATCCACCAAATGCTGAGTGTCCTACATTTCCGTGAATAAAGCCTGGCGGATAGCGCCTAAATGTATTGAAAGAGGATGTCACATCCGACCAGCTAACAGACGGACAAAAGTAATATGCTTCATTGCGAATCACTGAGCGCGGTCTAAAATTCTTCAGTTCATTGCCGTTATTTTGCCAATTTAGAAGCAGATCGTGATTCCCGTACCACTTTCGAGCCGGACCACCCTTGTTAAATGGAAACCACTTCTTAGCGCTTGTAGCGGCATCTTCTGAGCATGTTGAGTTAAATTCGCAGTTGTCAAACGAGACCTCGGGCCACCTTCTCGCAAAGCGTTCGTTGTCTGCGGTGGCCAATCCTTGCCTTGCCTCTGCATAAGCACCTAATTGATCGCTGCCTACGAATACCTCAATTGTCTTATCCGAAACACTATAGGCGATTGGGCTCCCTGGTATAGATTTAAACTGGCTTCGTTGCTTTAGGTAAAGCCGATTAGAGTTGCTGATCCTTTCAATGAAAAGGGATAGTTTGTCGACGGTTGCCGGGACGTCGCTTAAGTTAAGAAACTTGCTACATTCCTTGATGGGTAGCCTGGAAATCACGAAAGCGACGCCGCGATTGTAGGTATGACCCTGAGGAAAACAGTTCCATCCAATATGCACAAGACTTTCTATTGACTTCTGCGCGAGAAGGGATTCACGAAACGATGAAAAAGATGAAAGAAACATCCAGCCATCAAGAGTCACGCAAGCACTCAACCCATGGTCTCTTGTGAAAGCAGAATTGCGAGCAATAAAGCAGGCATAAAGATCGTTTTTGGTGTTGGTGAAGAGGGTGTCTGCAAAATGTTTGAGGATGGAGTTCATTAACTTGCTCCCCATATACGGTGGATTCGCCACTACGTCGTCATACCGCGCCGCCAACAACTCAGCCTGCCGCACCAGCAGCTCCAAAGTCTTCAGCGCTTCCGTCACAATCATGTCCTGCCCGTTAAGCTCACTCAACCGCCTCAACGCCGGCAACTTCTCCGCCAATCCATCGGGGACCTGAATCAGCGAACCAAAGGTGGTGGCGTGCTCAAAAAGTTGTTTCAGCTCCACAAGATCCGCCAGCTTCAGACCATGGTCCGCAAGGTTGACGGCATTGGCTAATGCCTCCACATCCAGCCCATCGCTGTTCACCAGCGCCATCACATTGAGCTGGATGCCGCGCTCAAACAAGCGCCGGTCATCGCCTCGGCCCTTCATCATCAGCGCAAAGCTGGTCAGCTGGGCCGCTCGTTCGTCGATGTCGAGGCCAAACAGATTTTTCTCCAGGATCAGCTGCGGAATCTCCCGCTGTTGATAGCCGCGTTCCAGATAGATCGCCTTGAATAAGTCATAGGCTTCTACCAAAATGTGGCCCGATCCGCAGGCCGGATCGATCAGGGTGAGCTCTTCGGGGTTGAGTGATTCCGGCGTGATTGCCGCCAACTGCGCTTTCACGTCATCGGTTTGCTCAGCGGGCTCGATGTAGTACTCCATCTGGCCTTTGAGCGCAGAAGCCGGGTAGGTGGCCAGCCACTGCGCCCCCAACGAGTTCTGCACCATGTATTTCACGATCCAGTTGGGCGTGAACAGCTGGGTGGCGGCCGGGATGTCCTCCGATTTCACCACCTTGCCGATCACCTGGTCTTTCTTTTCAGAGATATAAAACTGATACAGCCAGCCGATGATTTCCACATCCTCGCAATCGCTGTCGCTGATCTGGCTGCGGAAGCCGCCGGCAATCGAGCCATCACTGAGCAGGTCGTCCGGCAGCAACAACTCACTGGCATCATCCAGCCCTTCAAACAGATTCGGCAGCAATTGGTGATAGGAGCGGCACACCGCCAGGATCAGCTCGCGATACACCTCCCCCTGGGGATCGGCGCCGGCCATGGCCGTGGGGAGCCGGCCATCGAGCAGGCCCTGCAAGCGGGCTTCATCGGTGTGGGGCTGCAGTTCAGCGGGCAGGCTGCCGCTGCGCAGCAGTTTCAGTAATTCGGGCTGGGTTTCTGACTCCGTCTGCGGCATCAACACCCTGGCGCTAGAGGGATGCCAGAGCCGGGCATCGAGATAGCGCAGCGCCGCCAGGCGATTGAACCAGCTGTAGGCCACCCGCTCCAGTAGCTCCTGGCGGTTTTGCGCCTCCTGCTGCCGCAGCTCCTCGATCGGGCCGGCGGCGGTGGTCAGCGTGTCGGCGCTGGCCCGGTGCAGCAGCAGATCCAACTTGCGACCCACCGCCTCAATCAGCTGCCGCCGCATCGCCGGGGCGAAGGTCTTGAGGGCGGCGGTGTTGACGGGCATGGAGGGGGGGTTGGGGTGAAGGCTTTTGGGGGGCAGAGCGTGGAGTCCCTGAAGGACTACGGGCCAGACAGGCGCCTGGCGTGCCTGCCACCACTGGAGCCAGTAGGATTCTTACTGTTGTGGGCGCGTCGGGCCATGCGGATCACCAGCAAGGGGCAGGTCACCATTCCCCAGGAGATCCGCGAGCAGTGTGGCCTGTTGCCCCATACCCAGGTGCGCTTCCTGGTGGAGGACGGCCGGGTGCTGATCGAGAAGGAGCCTGCGGAAGGCTCCCCCGGCAGCGAAGGCCTGCAACGGCTGCGTCGGGCCCGCCTGCGCACTCGCCTCAGCACCGATGAGCTGCTCGCCCTCACCCGCGGCGAAGAGCGGCCCTGATGGTGTTCGTGGATTCCAATGTGATCCTCGATGTGATCACGGCTGATCCCCGCTGGCGGGCATGGAGTGAGCAGCAACTCAGCCGCTGGCTCGACCGAGGGCCGCTGTTGATCAATCCGATTGTCTATGCCGAGATCGCCTTCGCCTGCGAGGCGATCGAGACCGTGGATGACCTGCTGCCGGCCCATCTTTATGCGTACCGTCCCATCCCCCGCGAGGCCGCCTTCCTGGCCGCTCGCGCCCACGCCGATTACCGGGCCCGGGGCGGTTCGCGCCAGACCGTGCTGGCGGATTTTCTGATCGGCGCCCATGCCCTGGTGGAGCGGGTCCCCCTGCTCAGCCGCGACCGGCGCCGCTATCGCCAAGCCTTTCCGGGCCTGGAGCTGATTGCGCCATCGCCCGCTTGATTCATCCATCGATTAACCACAGGGCCTCGCGGCCGGTAGCCACTGCGTCGCAGCTCAGGCGGCGATCGAAGCTCACCAACCGGCCGCCGTGGTGCACCGCCAGGGCCAGCAGGTAGGTGTCGGTGAGTTGGCCTGCCTCCAGTAGCCGGGAGGCATCGATGCCGTTTGGATTGAGCAGGCTGATCGCATCGGGCCAGAACTGGTGCTGGGGATGGCGGATCAGTGCGGCCACCACGGGCGCCACCACCGCCGGCGGCCCCGGACTGTTGGGGTAGCGCGGCTGGCCCAGGATCCGCAGCACGGCGTTCTGGGTGAGCGGGCAAGTGGCCCAGCCGTTGGCCTGAGCGGCGGCAAACCAGCCATGGGCCGGCTCGTGATGGACATGGCGCCGATCCAGCAGGGCGATCAGCACGTTCACATCGAGCAGGGCAACGCTCAAGCCAATTCGTCCCGAAGGCTGTTGACCAACTCCAGATCCACCGGCGCGCCCTGGGCCTGCCAGGGCAGTAGGGGCAAGCCGTTGCGATGGTCGGATTCGGGGTTGCCAGGGCTGGAGCCAGGCGCCGGGGCCACCAGGGCCTGACGCGCCAACGCACTGATCACGGCACCCAGGCTGGTGTGCCGCTGTCGGGCCAGCACCCGGGCGGCAGCGAGCACATCGTCGTCGAGCTGCAGGGTGGTGCGCATCTGATGACTCCGCATCAAGCATCAAGCTTAGTCGGCCACGCCCGTGGGTCTGGCGTCCTGTCCTTGGCTCTGTGGTCCTCACAGGCTGATCCGGTGGCCCTGATCGAGCTCCTTGCGGACCGCAGTCCGCAGCGCCTCCAGCCACTGCCCCAGCTCCGCCTCGTTGGTGATCTGGCTGAGCGGGCAGTTCAGCTTCAGAGCGGAGGCTGCCACCACCGTGATCACTGCAGGCGGCGGGGCGTCCTTGGGAGCCGCCAAGGCCGCCATGCGCTGGAGCTGTTTGGGCACCTCCTCGGCTCGGTAGCGGTTCAGGCGCAGGAGCGCCGTGCCCGGCTTGGTCGATCCCTGCACATCGCTCTTGGCAGCCGCGGTGGGCGCAAGCACCTCCGCCTGCTGATCTGGATTCAGTTTCTGGAAGTCGGCATCAGCCCTCAGCCTTTCCTCCTGTTCGCTGATCTCTTGCAGGGCCTTGGCCTGGGCCTGCTGCAGCCGCTGCTCCAGCTGCTTCTGGAGTTCCGTCATGGCGTTGGTGGCCTGGGGAATCAGGCCGCCTGCGTAGGGCCGATCGCTCGCCAGCAGAGTCCGCAGCGGAGCCACCAGATCGGCTGGCAGGTCAGCCAACTCGTCGCCGTAGCGGGCCTCGAAAGCCTTCACCTGGTCGTAGACGGTCTTCTGGTTGCCGTTGAGGAACTGCTTCAGGGGGGTGAGCAGGTCTTCTTCGGCATCCAGCCAGCTGTCTTTGAAGGTGCCCAGCTGGTTGAGCAGGGTGCCGTCGTCCTTCTTGGCCATCGCCTCGGCTTGCTCGGCCCAGGGCTTCACGGCGGCCAGGAAGGAATAGCTACTGGCTTGTGCTGCCATTTCTCGCAGATCCTGGGCTTCTTCGGCCATCGCCATTCGGAAGGCCTCGCACGTGCTGCGGGCATCGGTGCCGACGCTCTGCACGTTGAACAGCTCCTGGTGGAAGCGCTTGAGAGCATTCACCGTGCTGGTGTCGAACTGCTCCTGCTTGCGCACACTCACGCCACCCAACCGGCGGCTGTTGGTGAGCGCCTCGATCACCTCGACGCTGCTGAGCAGTTCCTTCTCCCGCAGCTCCAGCTTCCCGAGCCGGTACAGCCGGGCGATGAAGGTGAGCGTGGCCCAGTTGCTCCAGCCATAGGGCTTTCGCTCGAAATAGCGGACCAGTGCTTCTGCGCTCAGTCGCTCGGCTTGGTTTTTGCTCCTTTCCACTTCCACCAGCACCTCTTGCTCCGCCTCTGAGAGCTGGATGGCAGAGCCATCCAACAGATCGTCCTGCTCCTTCACCACCTGGGCCACGGTGGCTTCGCTGAAGTTGCCGCGAATCATCTTCAGCTTGGGGAAGGCCGAGCGGATCAGCTCCTGGTAGGCCTTGCTGAAGCGGTTTTTCGGATCACCCTCGCCCACCGATAGGGTCTGGCCATTCACCACCAGCACGGCCGTGCGCAAAAGCTCCTCGGCTTGACGGGTGATCTCCTGGCGTCGCGCACTGTTCTGCCTGGAGCGCACCGCCAGGATGGCGTTGAGGGTCTCGTCCTCGCCGCCGCTGTTCTGGCGGATGTAGAGGTCGGTTTTGAGGTGGCTGCGGATCTGATCGAGCAGCCGCTCCTTTGCGGGCAGGATCGCCATCAACTCACTGCCGCCCATGTTGCGGCTGTGGAGGATCGCCTCGTTGCCGTAGTTGGGATGCTCCGGTGTCACCAGGTTCACCACCACATCGGTGTCTTTTCCCTTGATCAGGCCGTCGTCGATTTTCTGGGCGAAGGGGTAGTCGTTGCCATTCCCACTGCCTTCCCCTTCAAAGCGGATCTTGTTGGTGCGCAGCACATCGTCAAACACCACGCCGTGCAAGGTCTTGACCACCACTGAATCCGGCACCTCAACCCGCTTGATCTCCTGCTCCACATCTTTTTCTTTATCGGTGAGGAATTCATAGATCTCGCCGCTGCGTTGCAGGTAGCTCTGGCTCTCCAGATTGATCAGGGCGTCCTTCACCGCCTGCTCATGGGCGCGGATGTCGAAGTTGGGTGCCTGGATCAAGAGGATGGCAATGTTGCGCGCCGTGCTCTTGAACTGCGGCACCCACTTGAGCAGGAACAATGCCTTGAGGATGCGCAGCTCCAGCGGCCCCACCTGGTTCTGGGCCGTCACCATCGTCTGCTGCTTGTCGGCCCGAATCACATCGCGGATGCCGTCATAAAGCTGGTCAAAGCTGGCCAGCCGGCCCACCGGCAGTGCCTTGATCGCCTTGGCCACTTCCTGAAACACCGAGAGCATCGAGCGCTCGCCCACCGCCATGTTGCGGCCCTCAAAGATGCTATGGGTCGCCAGGCTCTGGATCGCCTGCTGGAACAAGCTCAGCTGATAGGGGTGGAAGGGATAGAGGCCGCAGAAGCTCTGGCAGTCGCCCCAACCCTTGAGCTGGATCGAGCCATCGCCGAAGCGATACAGGGTGGTGAAGTTGTCTTTCTCCTGCTCGTAGATCGTGATCAGTTGCTCCGGTTCATCCGGGGTCTTGGCCAGCAGTCGCCGCTGAATCACCTCCTGCACATCGGCGCTCGCCAGGGTGAGCTTGGTCTTGAAGCGGCCCTGGATCTTGCTCAGGTCGTCGGCCTGCTCGAATTTCACCTGGCCGAGGATTCCCTCCAGGTCGGCCTGGGAGGTGATGAACACCGTGGCCCGGCCATCGGTGGCGGTGGCCAGGCTCTCCACCACGGTCTGCAGGTTCAGCAGGCGGCTGCGTTCCTGGCCAATGAACTGACCCGCCTCATCCACGAAGAAGTTGAGCCGGAAGCCCGGCGGCTGGCTGTCGAGGTAATCCTTCACCCGGCCGGCGAAGCCCTCGATCGAGAGGCGGTAGCTGTCCTTGGCGTCACTGACGACTTGGATGGCGTCGTCTTCGCTGCCGCCGAACTGCGCGGCATAGGCCTTGGCGAAGCTGCGCTTGGTCACCGTGGCCAGCGCGTCGCGGTCGTTCTCCCAGCTGCGGCCGTTCACCCGCTGGTAGGTCTGCTTGAAGGCCTCGAATTGGCCGCGCTTGTTGAGGTCGTGCTCGAACTGGGCCACGTAGCCCTGGTTGCCGTAGTAGCCCTGCAGCTCATTCAGCACCTTCATGAACACCTCAAGGATCGGTGCCTCATGGGTGCCGCCAATGCCATCGAACTTCTGATCGATGTTGAACAGCAGACTGCGGGCCGGAATTCCAGCGGCCTTCTTGAGGTCGGCGCGGATGATCTCGTCCTCCACCTTCGGCAGCAAGATTTCCACCGGCCGATTGTTCTGCTCCCCCACCCGCTTCTCGCCATCCAGCATCAGCGAGAGCATCTTCAGCAGGTGCGACTTGCCCGATCCGAAGAACCCCGAGATCCAAACGCCGTTGGCGGTGGGGTTGTGCAGGTAGGCATCGGTGAAGGCACCCAGGCCCTTGCACACCTCGCGGGTCACGACGTACTCGTCGAGTTCAACCTGTAGATGGCGCTCGTCGTCGGCCTTGATCACCCCGTCGATCGGGCGGTCAACCGGTTTGGTGAAGAGCCCTTGGATGGTGGTGGCGGTCATGAGCTCTTGATGTCGAAGTAATCGAGGTTGGTGGCGCGGTAGTGCGGATTTTCGATCTTGTTGGCCGTCGTGGTGCCAAACAGGCGCAGGTAGGAGCCGCCGTCGGCGTCCTGGGAGTACTCCCCGGGGAAGAAGATCACCACCGGGTGGCGCACCATCGCTGGCTGCAGGGCTTCCAGGATCGTGTGGGTGCGCAGGAACGGGTAGATCCGCCCTGAGCCGGTGATCAGGCTGATCTGGGTGTCGTCCCCCAGGGCCTCCATCAGCTTCGGCACCAGGGCTGTGGTGGGTTCGGCCACGTTCTGCAGAGTGTCCAACAGGTCGCTCTTGCTCCAGCTCGCCTCCTCCTGCAGCACCACATCCAGGTAGCCCTTGGCCTCCAGCAGCTGCAGCACCAGCTCAAACAGATCCACGTATTTCACCCGCAGCCCCTGCTTGCGCAGGAACTGTTCAGCGCCCTTCACCACCACCCCCAGCGGGTCTTCATCAGCAGGGCTGTAGGTCTGGATGAAGATCGGCACCTCCTTGGCCACGCCCCGCATCTCCAGGAACTCGGGGCGTGTGAGCACCTGCTGCAGGCGCTTGTCGAGGCCGCTGACGCTGTTCACGGTTTTGCCCTCCGGGCCGGGGCGGCCTTTTTGGCTGCAGGCTTGGCGGCTCGCTTGGCTTTGGGTTTGGCTGGCGGATGGAGCAGGAATCCGGCCATCAGGGCCGGATCGTCGCTGGTCACCAGCTCCTGCGCCTGAGGTGAGAGGAGTGGCCGCTGCACCGTGCCAAGCGTTCCCCCTTTGCCCGGCTTACCGACCAGGAGACCGGCATCCCTGAGCATCTGCAGCAGGGCAGATCGCACCTTCTGCTGAGAGGAGGGTGCTAGCGCCGCCAGCTCAGGGTGATCGCGCTCGCAGTCCTCGTAGAACGCAGCCATATCCGAGCGACGCACTTCAGGGTCCTGGCTGATCAGCTTCCCTTGCAACACCTCCCGCGCCAATTCCGCCGCGATCTCAATGCGCTTGAGGACCGCCAGCCAGGCCATGGCACTTCGCTCATCGCTTGATCCCCTCGCCAGCAGCTTGAGTTGTGGTCCGTTGAGCCGCTGCAGCCTCTGGCGCAGCTCCGATTCCAGGCGCTTACCCGTGCTGGCGGAACGAGTCTGCAGGGCGTTGCGTTCCAGGACCGCTGCTTTGGTGCGAGCCCAGTCACCCTCCTCATCGATGTGGATACTCGCGATCACAGCAGCCAGATCTGGCCTCAGGCCTGCAGCCGTGAAGCTCAGGCAGTAGCGAGGCGTCTGCGTCGCTGAGCGGGGCAAGGAAATCAATTGGCAGCTCCGCCACAATCCTGGCACTTGGCTGGGGGCTATGACAGCCAAGTTGCCTGTCTCCGGATGGCGTTGGTAGCCGGAGCTTATGGCTGCCGGGGAGAGTTTGGTCTATCTCTCCTGCGAAGGAGCCGAACTATGCGCATGGTGCATAGAAATGGCCGTGGCTGGTAGCTGAGATACCTGCATTGGGTTTCCTCTTGGATAGGGCTCAGATGGCCTGCGTTGGCTATCCATCCCACTGCTCCGATCAGCTCCGGGCGGAGCTTATCGAAGCTGGCAGCGAGGGCAGCAAGGCCATCAAGATTTCAAGCGATCCCGTCCAACGATTGCAGGCGGGTGTTCAGCGCTCCCCTCAGCCGCCGACGTGCTGGAAGCGCAGGCTGGCGGGATCGCCCCAATGGCCCTCAGCCCGGTAACCGCGGCTGTTGTGGCAGAGGTGCCGGAGCGTCCAGAAGAGGGGTTCCGGACTGGCGAGCCCGAGGGAGGAGGCCAGCTCCTCGAGGGTTCTGGCGCTGCCATCGCTGAGCAGGGCCTCCAGCCGCACCTGCAGGGCCAGGACCTCGGCGGCGGCCTTCTTGCCAGCCTCCACACCGGGCTGGTGGTAGGCGTTGATGTCGATCAGTTCGGCGTAGAGGCCTACGGCCCGCTCGAAGAGGGCGATCAGGGCACCGAGGGCCGCGGCATCGAAGCGCCGCAGGCTGATGGTGAGGCTCTGGCGGCCACCCTCGGCCAGGGCCGCGCGGGTGCCCTGCAGAAAACCCTCCAGGAAATCCTCGGGCCGCTCTCCGGCGATCGGCCCGATGTCGGCGGGGTCGTCGAGGGCCTCGATGAAGGTCACGAAGAAGTTGTCGAGGCCATCGCGCAGCTGTTGCACGTAGGCGTGCTGGTCGGTGGATCCCTTGTTGCCGTAGACAGCCAGACCCTGGTGCACGGTCTGCCCCTGGCGGTCGCGGTCTTTGCCGAGGGACTCCATCACCAGTTGCTGGAGGTAGCGGCTGAACACCTCCAGACGATCGCGGTAGGGCAGCACCACCAGGTCGCGGCGGCCCTTGCCTTCGCCAGCGGCATACCAGGCGGCGGCCATCAGGGCGGCGGGATTGTCCCGCAGGCTGGGGCGGCGGGTGAGGGCATCCATGGCGGCGGCACCGGCCAGAAAGCCCCGCAAGTCGACAGCGATCAGGGCGGCGGGCAGGAGGCCAACGGCGCCGGTGATGCTGGTGCGACCGCCGACCCAGTCGGGAAGATCGAAGCGGGCCAGCCAGCCCTCCGAGGCGGCCAGGTCGTCGAGCTGGCTGCCGGCCATCGTGACCGCCACGGCCTGGCGGGCCCAGTCGCCACCGAGGGCCTCAAGGCGGGCCCGGGCCTGCTCCATGCCGATGCGGGGTTCCGGGGTGCCGCCGGATTTACTCACCACCACCACCAGGGTGGTGCGGAGCCGCTCGCCCAGGGCCGCCAGGGTGCGGCTGAATCCCTGGGGATCGACGTTGTCGAAGACATGAAAGGGAAGGCCACGCCCTTCCTGCTGCAGGGCGCGGATCATCAGCAGCGGCCCCAGGCCCGAGCCGCCGATGCCGATCCAGAGCACATCGGTGAAGGCCGTGCCGGAGGGGGAGCTGATCGTGCCGGCCAGCAGATCGGAGCCAAAGCTCTCGATCCGATCGATCTCACGGGAAATCAGGGCGCCCGCCTGGGGATCCGGCGCCAGGGAGGGATTGCGCAGCCAGTAGTGACCGACCTGACGGTGTTCGTCGGCATTGGCGATCGCTCCGCCCTCCAGGGCCTCCATGGCGGCGAAGGCGGCGCTGAAGCGGGGTTCGAGGGCCTCCAGATCGGCCTCGCCGAGGGCCATCCGACTGACATCGAGCCAGATTCCCAGATCCGGGTCATGCCAGAGGAGCGCGCAGAAACGCTGCCAGAGAGCAGCGCTGTCGCGGTCGTTGCTGAAGGACGGGGACGGCATGGAGGCGGGGGATCCTGGCTCTCCGGGGAGCCCTGCAGCTGCATCCAAGCCGATCCCAGGGGGGCTTGGGAAGATCGGCAGACGCTGAGGCGGGCGGCTGTGTGGTCCAGCCGACAGACCGAACCGTTCGGCCAGTTAAAGCTGAAGAATGTTGGAAACTGGAAGGAAGCATCCTTCGGCGTTCATTCCCTGGCCATGCCCCACCGGTTCCGCCTGCCCCCACGCAAATGGCGGCCCGGAATTCGACCGGCCACCAAGCCCTTGCCCCTGCTGGCACTGGCATCGCTCCTGCTGGTGAGCGGCCCCCTTCTGCGCCTCACTCTGAACGCGTTTTACAGCCCCGTTCTTTTCCGTGAAGCCCCGGCGATCGGCAGTACCCCCGTGGCTTCCCCCCAGTTGGCCTCACCCACGGAAGGCCTGCGGCCCGATCCGATCGACTTCAGCACCGAAGAGCTCCGGGCCCTCAACCGACGCTTCGGCGTTCACGGCCCGCAACCGAAGCTGGCTCAGCTCTTTACCGAAGGTCTCGACAACCTGCAGCCACTTCGCAGCCATACCCTCGACAGTATTGAGGCCCTGCGGCCGGCGATTCTGGCCGAATCGCGGCGGCAGCACATCAATCCGATGCTCGTGGCCGCCGTGCTCTTCGATGAGCTGCAGCATGCCAAGCCTGGCGAAAACACTCCCCTGGCTGCCCAGTCGGGCTTGTTCAGCACCCATGGCCCCGCCCAGCTGAGCCTCGGCGAGATGGTGAAGCAGGGATTGCTTTCGCCGGATGCCACGGAAGCCGAACTGGATCAGGCCCGGCTCGAACTGCTCGATCCCGAACGCAGCGTTGCCCTGCTGGTGGGTAAATTCGCACGCCTCATCAAGGACCTAGGACTTCCCGGGAACCGCCCCCTGATGGCCAGCTCCTCCCACCGTGATGCCAAGGGACTGGCCACCCTGGCCTATCTGCACAACGGCAAGCTCGACTATCCCGGTCGGATTCTCCGCTATATGCAGGATCCCGAACTGCATGCCTTGATCTACGGCAGACGCAACCGGGAGATTTCGCCACTCATTTGAGGCTGCCCACTCGCTGGATCAAGGGAGAGTCTGGATCCGCTGAGCGCGAAACAGATCAGCAGATCACGCCTAGAGCCGCCAGCCGACGCCGCAGTTGGCTCCAGTCAAAACTTCGGGGATCGGCTCGCTCGCGGCCCATATCGACGTGGCGATGGGTGGTGATCGCTTCCACGGGAATCGGATACTGCTGCATCCAGTCGGCCAGAACCACCGCCAAGGCGTCGTATTGGGCCTGGGTGTATCCACTGTGACCGGGTGCTTCGTTCTCACCGTCTAGGGGGGATTCGAGGCTGAGATGGAGGGCGAAATTGTTGATTGATCCACTCACCCGGCGGCTGGTCATCGCCCAGCGTCCCTGGAAGGCGGAGTAACCGGCACCGAAGGCGCGCTTGGAAGGATCCACCGTGTCGACCACAGTCCCGTCCAGCCCGATCAGGGTGTGGTAGCTCACCTGGTCGTCGTCGTTGGGATGGGCGGTCTTGAAGGTGTTGATCGCCGAAGACAGTCCATACACCGTTTCATGGAGCACCACGACCCGGGGGGTGGGATCGAGCCGGCTGCCGAAGACATCCCGCCGGAAGCGCTGGCCGTAGTTGGAGGGGTCGATCCGGATCCGGCGGCGGCGCTGATCGAGATCGTCCATCAGGTTCGCGAGCCGTTGCGGCAGCCCCGGCTCCCGGATCGGACAGGCCTGACGCAGGGGTGATACCCAGGGCTCGTGGGCCGGTGGGGCTGCTGCCCGTGGCTGGTTCTCCTGGTCCGTCGCCCTCTGGCGACGGGTGTCGTTGAGCAGTTCGAGGAGGGAGGTGCCCGCCGCCTGATCGGCGGGGATCAGCAGGCCCCGGGCCAACCAGGCCAGCCCGCCGACGCTGAGCACCGAGGCAGCGACGATCGCCAGCAGGAGGGGGCGGCGCGTCTCGGCGTTCATGGCAAAAGACTCAGCCAGCGGCAGCGCGCCTCGGCGGTGTGGGCGGCAGCGGCGGCATCGATGGAGAGCCGCCAGCGCTCGATTCCCGGCGGCTCGCAGGCCAGCTGGGTCTGCCTCACGAGACCATCGCGGCAATAGAGCACGGTGATCGCAGCCGCGGAGCCGCTGCCCATCAGCCGGCGGCGGACATCCTCGGGGCTACGAATCCGATGCCGATCGAGGGCCAGCAGCTCATCCCCCACCTGGAGCCCGGCCCGCTCGGCAGCACCAGCGCGGGCCACGCGGGCCAGGGTGGTGGCTCTGCCTTCAAGCTGCCAGCCGGGAGTGGGGTGGGGGGAGGTTTCCGCCAAAAGCACCAAACCCACATCCCCCAGGTAGTGATCTAGGGGTGGATCTTCCTCGCTTTCCAACCAGATCGGCAGCAAAGTGGACAGATCGGCGGCGTGGGCCACGAACGCAGCCAGCAGATCCGACCAGCGATATCCCCGCTCCGCCACGCCATGGCTGCGCCACAGATCCCTCAGCACCAGCGCCAGGGCTGAGCCGTGACGGCGCAGGTGCAGATCCAGCACCAAGGCGAGCACGGCCCCCTTGAGGTAATAGCTCACCTGGCAATCTCCCCCGTGGGGATCAGGGCGGTAGAGCTTCACCCAGGCCTCCTCGCTGCTGAGGCGCAGCGATTGGACGGCGCGGCCGGGGGTGAGTCGGTAGCGCGAGAGATCGGTGCCGAGGTCCTCCAGCAGGTCCTTCTCCTCACTGAGGCCAGCCACCAGGGGAAGGAGCTGGTCGTAGTAGCTGGTCACCCCCTCAGCGAACCAGAGGGTGGGAACCACCGTGGCGCGGTCGTAATCGATCGGGGAGAGCTCGGCGGGTCGCAGCCGCCGTACGTTCCACTGATGCAGGTATTCATGGGCCACGAGCTGCAACAGCTGGCGCCGGCCCTTGGATTCGGCCAAGGCCTGGCGGCCGAACTGGAGCACCGTGGCGTCATGGTGTTCCAGCCCGCCGTAACCCTGATCGAGCAGGTGGAGCACGAAGAGATAAGAGGGCGCCGCGGGCCTCTCCACCCCCATCAGCCGGCAGCAGGCGAGGCAGACCCGCTCCACGTCGGCCAGCCAAGCGGGATCGGAGCGCACCAGATCCTCACCCCAGCCCACCCACCGGTGCGGCACCCCGGCCACCGTGAAGGCATGGCAGGCGTGGGGGCCGGCCTCTAGGGGACTATCGATCAGTTGATCGAAATCTCGGGCTAGCCAGCCCCCCTCCCCATCGGGCGGCAGGGGAAGAAAAGGATCCCAGCCGGGCGGCAGGTCCAGGCTGAGACAGATCGGGGTCCAGCGCTCTCCTTCCACCTGGAGCACCACCCCGGCCAAGGCGAGAAAGCCATGGTCGGCATTGAGTTGGCAGGTGCGCACCGACAGATCGGTGGCCAGGATGCGCCAACGCACCTCAAGCGGGGCGCCAGCGGCGGAGCGCACCTGCCAGCAGGCCGGCTCCAGCCGCTCCACGGCAAGCCGCTCCTGGCCCTGCCACACCTGCAGGTCTTCGAGGGTCCGCACGTAGTCGCGGATCAGGTAGGAGCCAGGGGTCCAGCCCGGCATCCGCAGGCGAACGACGGGGGTGCGGGGGGAAAAGCGAAGGGTGGCCCTCACCAGATGCTGATGGGGTTCCCGGAGGTCGAGGTGAAGCTGGAGCCGCTCGATGGGATCAATCTCCGACGCAGACCAGGGCGTCGCTCAGGTGACGTCGGGCCTGCCGCAGGGCATCGCGGGCCGCATACTCCCGTGTGATCCGGCCGAGCAGGGGCTCCAGGGAGCGCGAACGGCTGAGGCGCTGCAGATCACCGACCAGGGCCAGGGAGCCATCGCCGCACCGGCACCAGCCCAGGGCGATTTCAGCATCGAGCTGAAGCATCACCACCACCGCTTGCTGCTCACCGCCGAAACCCTGCAACAGAGCATCGCGCTGGGGGCTGAGCCCCATCGAACGCAGGCAGGCCTCCAGCAGATCGGCATCCCGAAGCACCGTTGGCAGGATGGAGAGATGGGACACAGGCTCCATGACCACTAGGGATGACGGTAGCGAGGCCATGCAGGCCATCCAGTGGCCAACGCCACACTCTGCGAGCGAAGCATCAGAATCCTGGCCCCGGCAGGAGCGTCCCCTGCGGCTGGGGGTGATGGCCTCCGGCCACGGCAGCAACTTCGAGGCCCTGGTCAGGGCCTGCCGCAGCGGTCGCCTCGATGCCGACGTGGTGCAGCTGGTGGTGAACAACCCCGCCTGTGGTGCCCGTCAGCGGGCCGAACGCCTCGGCATCACCTGCCACCTCCATGACCATCGCGACCATCCCCAGCGGCAGGACCTCGACCGGCAGGTGGCGGCCAGCTTCGCCGCCTGTGACGTGGACCTGGTGGTGATGGCGGGCTGGATGCGGATCGTCACCCCCGTGCTGATCGGGGCCTATCCGGGCCGGCTGGTGAACATCCATCCCTCCCTGCTACCCAGCTTCCGGGGGCTCGATGCGGTGGGCCAGGCCCTGGCCGCCGGGGTGACCCTCACCGGCTGCACCGCCCATCTGGTGGAGGAGGTGGTGGATGCCGGTCCGATCCTGGTACAAGCCGCAGTGCCGGTGCTGCGAAGCGATGACCATGCCAGCCTCGCCGCCCGCATCCAGGCGCAGGAACACCGGATCCTCCCCTACGCGGTGGCCCTGGCCGCCCTTCGGCTCGATCAAGCCGGGGCCGCCACACCGGCCATTCAGGGGTAAAAGGGCAGCTGGGGTAATCCGGTGTTGGCCTCCAGGCCCGCCAGCAGATTGAGGCACTGCACCCCCTGGCCGGCCTGTCCCTTGATCAGGTTGTCGATGGCGCTCATCAGGATCAACTGGCCGGTGCGGCGGTCCACCTGGACCGAGAGCAGGCAGCGGTTGGTCTGGCGTACCCACTTGGTGGAGGGATAGCTCCCTACCGGCAGCACGGTCACGCTGGCGTTGTTTCGGTAGGCCGCCGAGAGCAGGGTGGAGCAGTCGTCCGCGGTGAGGCCCGGATCCCGCAGGCGGGCATACACGGTGGCCAGCAGGCCCCGCACCATCGGCATCAGGTGGGGGGTGAACTGCAGCTGGATCGGTTGACCGGCGGCCTGGCCAGCGATCTGCTCAATCTCGCTGGTGTGCCGGTGGCCCACCACGCCATAGGGGGCCACCGCCTCGGATGCCTCGGCCAACAACAAGTTTTCTTTGGCGGCCCGGCCGCCGCCGGAGGTGCCAGTCTTGGCGTCGATCACAATGCCGGCCGGTTCGATCAGCCCCTGCTGGAGAAACGGAAGCAGAGCCAGCAGGCTGGCGGTGGGAAAGCAACCCGGGGCCGCCACGAGGCGCGCCGTGCGGATGCGGGTCGCCTCCCACTCCACCAGGCCGTACACCGCCTCCTGGCAAAGGGCCTGGTCGCTGCGGGGCACCTCCCGGGCCTCGGCGGCATAGACCTCCTGCCATTGGGCCAGGGAGCGGTAGCGGTAATCGGCCGAGAGATCCACCACCTTCACGCCCCGCTCCAGGAGCTCGGGCACCAGGCCTGCCGCCAAGCCATTGGGGAGGCTCAGCACGGCTAAATCCGCTGCCGCCGCGATCGCTTCGGGTTCGGGGGTGCGCACCACCGGATCGCCCGGCAGGGGCAGGAAGGGCACCAGATCACTCCAGCGGCGACCGCTGCTGCGCTCCCCGCCCAGGAAGGTCACCGTGAAGGTGGGGTGATCCTGGAGCAGGCGCAGGGTCTGCAGACCCCCATAGCCGCTGGCTCCGATCACCGCGACGTGTGTGCCTGTCATGCCGGGGCGGAGGGAACGGTGGATCGTACCGGGCTCTATAACTGCAGATCATCCCGAACCCCGTAGCCCTGGCCCAAGCCGCCTCCACTCCCCAGGCCCTGAGCCCGGAATCCGCGGCGCCCTCTACGGCGGAGAGCGTCTTGGCCCCCGCCGTGTTGCGGTTCGATTCGATCGCCGATGGCCTGGCGGCGATCCGCAACGGCGAATCGATCGTGGTGGTGGACGATGAAAACCGCGAAAATGAAGGCGATCTGATCTGCGCCGCCCAGTTCGCCACGCCGCAACAGATCAACTTCATGGCCACCGCAGCCCGGGGCCTGATTTGCCTGGCGATGGAGGGGGAGCGGCTCGATGCCCTGAATCTGCCGCTCATGGTGGATCGCAACACCGACAGCAACCAGACCGCCTTCACGGTGAGCGTGGATGCCGGCCCAGAAAACGGCGTCAGCACGGGCATCTCCGCAGACGACCGGGCACGGACGATCCAGGTGGCCATTCACCCCGAAAGCCGCCCCTCCGACCTGCGGCGTCCGGGGCACATCTTCCCCCTAAGGGCCCGCGATGGCGGCGTGCTCAAACGGGCCGGCCACACCGAGGCCGCCGTGGACCTGGCCCGCCTGGCAGGGCTCTATCCGTCGGGGGTGATCTGCGAGATCCAGAACCCTGATGGCTCGATGGCGCGGCTCCCTGAGCTGGTGGAGTACGCCCGCCTGCACGGCCTGCGGTTGATCTCGATCGCCGATTTGATCCGCTACCGGCTCGATACCGAACGCTTCGTGCGCCGCCATGCGGAGGCCGCCATGCCGAGCGCCTTCGGCAGCTTCCGGGCGATCGGTTTTCGCAACGAACTCGATGGCAGCGAGCACGTCGCGATCGTGAAGGGACAACCGGAACTGGCGGAGGGGCCGGTGCTGGTGCGGGTGCATTCCGAATGTCTCACGGGGGACGCCTTCGGCTCGCTTCGCTGCGACTGCCGCCCCCAACTGGAGGCCGCCCTGCGCATGATCGAGGCCGCCGGTGAGGGCGTGGTGGTGTATTTGCGTCAGGAGGGCCGGGGGATCGGCCTCATCAACAAACTTCGGGCCTATTCGTTGCAGGATGGCGGGCTCGACACAGTGGAGGCCAACGAACGGCTCGGCTTCGCGGCCGATCTGCGCAACTACGGGGTGGGGGCCCAGATTCTGAGCGATCTGGGGGTGCACCGGTTGCGGCTGATCACGAACAACCCGCGCAAGATCGCCGGGCTCGGCGGCTACGGGCTGGCCGTGGAGGACCGAGTTCCCCTGGTGATCGACCCCGGTGACCACAACGCCGCTTATCTGCAGGCCAAGCGGCTCAAGCTCGGGCACCTGATGGGGGCCGATTCCGGGGTCGCCGAGGGAGGTGGCCCCCATGGCCTCAGCGCGGTGCTGGCCTGGTGCGGCGAGGCCGACAGCCGCACCGTGGCCGAACGGATCGAGGCGCTGAACCAATGGGCCGGACTGCGGGGTCTCCTGCTGGAAGAGGAGGAGCATCCCCGGCTGCTGGCTCTACTGGACCAGCCCCGCCTGGCTCTTCTGCTCACGGCTGCCCCCAACGGCCAGCTCTCCGCCGCCGATCTGGCGGGCCCGCTGATGGTGATGGCCCGCTGGGAGAGGACCCTGGCCGTGGGGCTCCTGCTGACCCCCGATGTTCGACGGCGCAGCCACCCCAGCGCCGACCTTGAGCCAGAGGCTCGGGCCCTGGCCGATCTTCAGGAGAGCCGTGATTCGGCCCGCTGCCCCCTGCTGAAGCTCACCCCCGGCGCCTTCATCCGCTGGCGAGCGTGAGCGCATGTCGATCGAAGCCTCTTCGCGCAGGCCGCACTGAGCAAGGTGGCCTTTGCCCTCAGCCTCTGCAGCAAATGCCTGTCTAGATCACAAGCAATTTACCTACACATCCTCACGAATCACTCAGAATTCTTCAGCCTGACTCCGATCTGCGCGACTTCGGCTGCAGCCTTGATGATGATCCATCCCCTAGCTGCGAGTCCTCGTCGTAATGTGACAATCCGGATGTAGCCCTTCCGCCAGGCCCGCGAGGCCGTAGGACGTGAACACGTCAAGTCACCGATGCGCATCCACGCATCGCAGCAAAAACACCTCCCTAATGCTGAGAGATGCGATGATGTGCTGTTGCCTGGCACCTCAAGATCAGCAGCCTTTCAGAACTCACCGATGCCGTTTCCCTCAAAAAGGATGGGAGCCGGGTTTCGCTTGAAGGCGTGCTGACGGGTGCTGCATTCGGAATCGTGTTCCTGTACCTGCTCGATGCGGGTCAAGAGGCCCTTGCTGGGCAGCGACGCCGGCCAACGGGCCCCGTGATCCTTGGGGATGACGGGGAGCTGGGGCCGTTTCGAACCTCGGTGGGTCGGATCCCGATCGCGCCCCTGGGAGAAGTGGAGGTGGGGCAGCCTGGCCGATCGGCGACCAACCTCGAAACGGGGGGCCTCAACCAACCCCGGCAGACAGTCGGATCTGGGGAAAGCCTCGCTCCGCCGCCCAGGCGACCAATTGGGCTAGCCCAGTATCCATCTCCCGGTTATGGAGGGTCTGGAGGTTTCGAGGGACTGTCAATTCAACAACCGTCGGGGTCGGGGAGAGGCCTCGCTGCCAAACAGATTGGGCCGACCGAATCCGGTACCGTCTCGGGGAAAGGCATCGCTGGCAGGCAAGTTGAGCCGACAGGTCTCGGCCCTGTTCCACCGTCAGTCAACGAACTGGAACCTGTCGGGCTGCCTCAGTTGCTGTTGGTGCTGGTGCGGGTCAACTCCCAGAGCAACGCAATCAGTGTGGAAGGAAAGGCGATCAGCCAGAGCCTGATCGACCAGCACGCCGTGGCCGATAGTGTCGTGGATATGCGTTATCAAGCCGTGCCAGGCTTTGAGATGCGCAGTGAATTGAAATTACCAGGACTCGCCAATTCACGCCTCTCCGATGCTGATCTGCAGGTGATCTCGCAGAACGTGGGGATCGTGAACAGCAAGGTTCTTGGCGGAACGGCCAGCGAGCTGCTGGTGATCGGCGTGCAGGATCTTCTATCCCTGGTGGTGATGACACCCAAATCCGGCTCGGCATCAATCAACAGCCGTACCACTGGCTCGGAGCAGAGCACGTTTGATATGGGTGATGGAGCGAACGTGCTTGATGTGGAAGCCCTGCAACGGCTCAGCTTCACGGCGATCGGACTGCCGGAACAGGCGAAGTTAAGTTTCAACCTCTTAACCGAGGGGCTGAAATCAAGCTTTGTCAAAATGGGTGTAGGCAGTGACAGCCTGTTGATTAACAGCGGTTGGTATGGCGGAAATCTGCCAGAAGACACCCCACTGTTTCGAAAACGGCAGGATCTCGGCATCAGCCTCGATCTCACTCAACTGAGTGGGATGGCTAATAACTCTGACCTGAGAAATGTTTCCCTGAATGCCACAGCGATCGGCATGGATGCAAGCGCGGTGGATCTTGGTGGAGGAAATAACTACATGGCGATCAACACCCGCATCGACCAAGATCTCAGCAATCAGCTCGGCCTACTCGGACCTGGTGGCACCAGCCAGCTGGGGCTCGATCGAATCGGCATGCGCGATTCCAGCATCCGCATGGGTAGCGGCGACGATACCTTGATCGTGAATGGAAGAATCCTGAACTCAACCATCGATCTTGGTGCTGGTCGCAATCGGCTGCTGCTTGAAATGGCGCCTGACGATCGCAGCACTATTGTGAACGGGAGTGGCAGCAATGAGATCACTGTGGCCAACATTGTGGGCAGTGCGCTGCAGGCTGGATCAGGAAATGACACGCTCTCTATTAGCGACTCCCAAGCCTATGGATCATTTGATGGTGGTGAAGGGGATAACAGCCTGATCTCAGCCTCCGGCTCGGGATCCAAGCGCGATGTGGTGACCGTGACAGGTCCCGATCAGGGCTATATGAATGCTTTCCATTTCAGCAATGTCGGAACGCTTGATACGGGTGGGAGCAACGACGTTGTGATCATGGAGCTGGGAAGCAGTCTCACAGGAAAGCTACTTGGTGGCGCTGGGCTCGACCGACTGGAGTTTCACAACTGGAGCCTACCGGTCACGGTGGACCTGGACATGGGCTCGTCAACCGCGATCAGTGGCGGTGTACCGGGCAGTCTGCAGGGATTTGAGAAGGTGATCGGGGGCAGCGGCAACGATGTTCTGGTCAGTTCCGGGGCTTTCATGGGCATTGATGGCGGCCTCGGCGATGATGTGCTGTATCTGCGTTGGACCCCGTGGCTGTCGTCAAATGAACAGGGAATCCAGGTGAATGGAGGTCCCGGCAAGGATTTATTCGTCTTCAGTGGTCTCGATGGGGAGAAACCCTCCCGATGGGATGGCAAGTCGGGCCTACCAAACCTGACAGATTTTGATCTTAGCTATGACAACAGCAGAGGGATCGGCCTCACCGATCGAATCGGTGTGTTGCAGACAACCCTTGCAGCCGATGGCAGCCAAAAGCAGCTGTTCACGGAATTGACACCCAGCGGCCTGACAGGAGTCGGCAACGTCAAGCTGCTGCCCATCGCCCCGATTGAGCAACTTGTCTCGGGCATGACCGACAACACCAAACAGCTGGCGATCAGCTTTGATCCCCTCTCCAACCGGCTGCCGGATCTGGTGATGCTCGGCAGCAATGGCAAGGGAAGCTTCGGAACGGTTGCACATCTACAAATCAACCGAATCGAACCAACCTTGATCTAATCAGCTTGGCACCAGCGACCGAGGCGTATCGCTTAGCGGATCGAGCGCGTGCTATCGATGAAACTGTTGAAGCGATCGCTCACCAGGCTGATGGCGGGTCTGGAGCCGATCTGCACCAGCGCCTGAACAGACATGCCAGCCCTGAGCGGGTAATCCTTCCCCGCATGCCCCAGGCTGGTGCGTGAGAGAGCAACCTTGGCCTTGAAATATTGCTGCGGCGTTTCCTGATCGGCAGGAAAACGATCCTCACTGATCCGGGTCAAGGTTCCCTTGATGGAGCCGTATTCGGTAAACGGGAAGGAATTGATGCGCACCTCAACTGGCATGCCAACTTTGATCCAGCCGATATCCTTATTTGTGAGATGAATTTCAGCCTCAAGGCCATTCTGGGGAATGATCTTCAGAACCGGCCGGCTGGCCAGGGCCACCTCAGATACACGGGCCGTGAGATCGAAGATCTTACCAGATCTTGAGGCCGTGATTCGCCCCAGGACGAGTCGATCCTCGAGATCGGCAACGCGATTGTTGGCTTCGATCAACTGCTGGCGAGCGTTGTCATAACTGGTGAACAGCTCCTTGGCATTGGCAACACCAATCTGATTCAACTTATAGCCCGATTCAAACTCGCGGCGCCCGGAGGAAGCCACTTCAAGCTCGGCTCGCTGCACGGCACTCTCCAGTTCAGCCAAACGCTCATGCTGACGGTCCACCTCTAGGCGGGAAATTGCACCTTGCGCCAGCAGCTGCTCCATCCTACGGGTGATATTGCGATCAATCACAAGCCTGATCTTCAAGCCAGCCAGATCCGATTGAGTCTGCGATGTATTAATGCGAATCCGCTGTTGCTCTTCCTTGGCCGATTTCTGACGCAAAACAACCTCAAGTTTTTCCAACGTGAGCTGTCGGTTGCTTTCATCCTGACCCGCCGGCAGGGCGGCAAGCCCTAGTTGATCGGCGAGCAGGGCGGTGCGCTTGCGCCACAGCTGCCGCTGCTTCTGCACATTCGCAAGTTGCTGGCGATTCACCTTTTCGCGCAGCACCACCAGCAACTGACCGGCCTTGACGCTTTCGCCCTCTTTCACGAGCACACGCTCCACCAAACTATTGAACGGCGGACTGATTTCGGCAACCCCCCCTGTGGGCCTCAGTTCACCATTGGCTGAAATCGAACTGTCGAGCTGGGCGGTGAAGCCGTACACGATGCTGAAGACTGTGAGCCCGATGAGGCTCCATACCGTGGCCCGACTCCACCCCCGGGTGCTGCGGGGCAAGGTGGTGCGCCGCCGCCGGTAGCCCCTTGGACGCTGTTCCTCTGAAGCCGGGCGCGCGGCAGGCGGTGGCGGAACACTTTGGTTGAGGGGATCGGAAGCGATCCCCTCGCCCCCAAGGTCGACGGCATCGGGATCCGGGGGAGGCGGTGATCGACGCCGACGGGCAGAGCCGGTAGGACCGGTGGTCATGGACGGGGCCTTGGTTCAGATGCGGCTGCTGGGGAGCTATCCCGCAAGGGCTGGGGCTACCGGAGCCGTGGAGGAGGAGGAGGAGGAGCCACTGGAGCGACCTTGCTGCCGGTACAACACATAGTAAGCGCCGCGGGCAGCCATCAATTCCTGATGAGTACCGGCCTCCAGCACGGTTCCATTGCCCATACAAACGATCAGATCGGCATTCACAATCGAGGAAAGACGGTGGGTGATGAACAACACAGTGCAACCCTTGAGGCTCCGCATCAGATTTTCACTCACCACCCGCTCTGTCTGATAATCCAGCGCTGAAGTGGCCTCATCCATAATCAGCATCCTGGGCTTTTGCAATATCGTGCGTGCAATCGCGATGCGCTGCCGCTGACCACCGGAGAGGCCACCGCCCCGTTCGCCCACCTCAGTGGAATAGCCGGCAGGCAAATCCATGATGAAATCATGCGCACAGGCAATGGTAGCGGCTTCAACGATCTCTTCACTGCTGGCATCGGGATTGGTGAGCGTGATATTTTCTTCCACCGAGCCATCAAACAGCACCGTTTCCTGAGGTACGATCCCGATTTGACGCCTCAGGGAATACAGCTCCACCTTGGAAATGTCGATGGAATCCACCAGCACCGTGCCGCCTTCCGGTTGATAGAGGCGCGCTAGCAATTTTGTGAGCGTGCTTTTACCGGAGCCACTGGTGCCCACCACAGCGACAAAAACTCCATGGGGAATCTCAAGATTGACACCCTTGAGCAGCAATGGCGATGAAGGCTTATAGCGGAATTTGATATTTTGGAAGGAGATTTGACCTTGGATTGGTGGCATCACAATGCGATTAGCATTGTCCGCTGGTGCTTCCTGGGGATTGTCGATCACATCGCTGAGCCGCTCCAGGGAAAGAGCCGTTTCTTGCACGGATTGCCAGATTGAGGTCATGCGCAGGATCGGGCCTGTGACATAGCCGGCAATCATCCGGAAGGCAATCAGCTCCCCCAGGCTTAGCTTCCCATCGAGCACCAAGGAGGCACCGGCCCAGATCAGCAGCAGGCTGGAGAGCTGATTGAGGAAGGATCCCAACGTGTTGGCGATGGTGCTGACGATGGTGTTATCGAAACCCTCGGCAATAAAGTCGGTGTAGAGATCCTGCCATTTCCAGCGGCTGCGTAGCTCAATATTCTGCGCCTTCACGGTCATCATGCTGCTCAGCACTTCAATCAAGTGGCTTTGGGTCTTGCCACTAGCAACCGCTCGTGTCTGCAGCTGCTTGCGCACAATCGGCGAAACCACCAGGGTGAGACCAACCAGAAGCGGAATCACCGCCAGGGTGAGGAGTGTCAACTCCCAGCTATACATCAACATGACCACGATATAAACCAGCGAAAACACCGCATCCAGAATGGTGGTGAGGGCCGTGCCGGTAAGGAAGCCCCTGATCTTCTCCAATTCACCGATGCGGCTGCTCACTTCGCCGACCGGGCGGCGATCGAAATAGCTCAGGGGCAGCCGCAGAAGGTGATCGATAATCTTGGTGCCCAACGAGAGATCGATTCGGTTGGTGGTGTCGATGAAGAGAAATGTTCGCAGACACAACAGCAGCCCTTCGAAGATGGCGAACACCACCAGCAGCAACCCCAGCACCCCCAGAGATTCGCGGTTGGAATTGATGATCACCTTATCGATCACCTGCTGGATCAACAGGGGATTAACAAGACCAAAAAGTTGCACAAAGAAGCTGGCCAGCAACACCTCCAGCAGCACGACGCGATGGTGCACGATTGAAGGGATGAACCAGCTGAAGCCAAACTTCTTCTGCGGCGTCAGTTCGTTCAGCTTCAGCGTCAGCACCTCGCCCTCCTCACCCCATTGCTCCTGAAACTCCGCCATGCTGAGTTCCTGATTACCAACCGCCGGAATGCCGATCACCACCGACTTGACCCCCGTTCGATAGATCACAGCCAGGCCATTGCCCCAGCACACCATCAAGGGCGGATCCAAGCGGTTGATCGCCTCGGTCTTCACCTCCAGCAACTGCGTGGACAAACCGAGCGATTCCGCCACAGCCCCGGCCAAGGGCAGGGAGGCTTCGCCATGGCGTTTGACATGGTCGGAGAAGACGCGCCGCAGCAGTTCGCGTCGGAAGGGCAGACCAAGATGCTCACTCACCATCCGGAAAGCTGCAATCGGGGAATCGAGCGGACCGGTGCCCCGGAACCAGGGATAGCTGCTGGCGCTGCGCTTCCCTTCCGGAGCGCTGTCCACTTCATCATCCTCCAACTCGGGCAGGTCGGGACTGAGCGGAATCGCCTCGACGCCGCCGAGTTGGCGCAACTGCTCCTGCCAGCGCCCGAGCAACAGCTCCTCGGTTCCCTCGCCCTCCTGAGCCTGGGGCGGATCCAGGAGTCGAGCTAGGGCGGCGCGATCCACACCCAGCACGCGCACCGGCTCATCACCGGGGGGAAGCTGAAGCGGCGGCAGCACCGTGCCCAGAGGAAACGATCCGGTGGAGGTCAACCAGATGCGCTCGTCGGGGAAGGTGGTGGCCCTGATCTGGGCGGGTGTCATCGCTACCGCCCGGGTGCCATCCGCCAGCTGCAGCGAAGCCTGGATCACCTCATCGCTGAGCACCCGGGGGTAATCGCGCAGGTGGGCATCCAGCACCGCGAACAGCTCCGCCGGCGCCACGCTGCCCTGCACCCTCTGGGCGAGGGGAGGATGGCTGGCCATGGCCTCCCGCAGGGCCGCATGGGGAATGGCCAACGCCACGAGATCCGAAGAGGCCAGCAGGATTTCCCGGTTCACCCCACAGCTGAGCAGCGACCAGCCCATCACCGCGCCGGGTTCCAGGCGCTGCAGGGTGGCCACCCCCTTGGCGAAGCGCGACGCCATCACCACCGAGCGGGCCGTGCCCTGCAGCAGGAAGAAGGTCTGCGGAGGGGCCTGCTCCAGGCGGCTGATCGGTTGGCCCAGAGCGAAACGCAGCAGCTGCCCTTCAGCCGCCAGGGCCCTGAGCAGAGGTTCCGGCTGGTCAGCCAGAAAGGGAAAGGAGCGAAGCAGATCGAAGATCTGATCCGGGTTGGCCATGGTCAGGTGGCCAGGTTGGAGGATGGGGGGGCCTCCATCAAGTTGGAGGTTTCTGGGGACGCCACCAGAGTCGGATAGAAGCCGGCCAGCAGGGCATCGAGGGTTTCATCCAGCTCCTGTTGCAGCAGTTCCTGCAGCAGCTGAATGCGGGTGGCGTCGTTGAGGCTGGCGGGTTGACGATGTTCCATCAACACCAGCAGCACCCAGGAATCGACACGGAATGGAGCATGCACTTCACCCACCTTGAGGGATTCGAGCACGGCCCGGATCGTGGGGTGGGGCTGGCTGATCAGCATCGGGCCCACCAGGCCATGGCTGAAGCGTTCCTCGCCGAGTGAATGGCGCCGGGCGAGCTCGGTGAAATCGGCCTTGTCGTCGATCAGGCGCAGATACAGCTCTTCGGCCGCCCCCTGATTGTGCAGCCGGATCAGGCCATAGACCACCTGTTCGAGATCCTTACGCCGCTCGAGGAAATAGGGCTCCAGGCGCTCCTGGTAGCGGGTTTCCATCAGCTTTTGCAGCCGCACCTGATCCCAACGCTGGCCCATGCCGAGCTTGAGGGGATCGGGGAGGTTGGCGATCCAGTCGCCCGCCAGGCTGGTCGGTGGTTCCCCATCCACCCCTTCCCAGAGGCGCTGGATGATCACCGGCTCCTCCGTGGCGCTGAAGCTCACCCCCTCCCGCAACTGGCGTAGCAGGAGCTCCTGGGCCATCGAGCGCAGGATGCCGTTTTGGAGCAGCAGCTCAGCAAGCGGACGGCTGGCAACGGCTTGGACTCCGGCCAGCAGTTCGCCTTCGAGGGCTGGGCAATCGAACATCAGGCACTGGCAGAACCAGACACACTCTCGGACCGATTGAGCAGATCGGTGAGCGCTTCAGCCCGCAGCTGGCCGCTACCGCCGAGATTGAGCACCACCGATTGCAGCGCCACGCTGCTGTTGCTGAGGCTGCTGCTGGCCTGGCCGGACACGGAGGTGGCGGAGGCCACCGATTTCTGGCTGGCCAGAGCGGCGATCTGCCCCTGATTCGCCACATTGATGCCCACCTGCACCCCAGAGTCGTCGCTGAGGATGCCTGAGGTGGTGGTGGCACCACTGGCCGTGGCATCGCCGGCCACCGACATGGACATGAGGTTGGCCAACCCTGAAGCCGTGGCCGTGATCCGAGCCAGATCGGCGCCGATCGTCAGGGCCGTGTCGCGGATACCGGCAAGGGTGGCGCTGCCGCCGCCGCCCGTGCTGCCCAGGATTGTGCTGCTGGCGCCGTCGGTGGCGGTGGCGCGCAGATCCACCACACCCTGACCCGTGGCGCCGACCGTGCCCAGAGGGCCGCCGCCAAACTCGATCAGTGAGAAAGTGCCAGGTGTGGGCGCACTGCCGAGGATGCCGCTGGCCTCCAGGCCCATCTGGCTGGTGGCATTGCCCGCACCGGCGGACACGGCGCTCACCAGCAAGGGGGCCACGCTGGTGCCGATGCTGGCGGTGGCATTGACGCTGCCTTGATCCCCGATCCTGATCGCGTTGGCGGCATCGAGCTGCAGGGCATCGGCCTGGAGCGTGGCCAGGGCATCGCTGTTGCCGCTCACGGTGCTGGCGGTGCTGCGGCCAGCCAGGCTGGCGGTGGCCTGCACATCGCCGTTTCCGCCGATGCGGATGGGCTCAGCGGCGAGCGTCTGGGCTACGCCGGTGGCGGAGAGGTTGAGATTGGCCAGGGCGTCGGCGCTCTGATCGGGCATGCCCACGGTGGTGGCATCCACCGTGACGCTGAGGGTGCCCCGGGCGGTGATGGTGCCATCGCTACCCGCTGTGATCGCCATGTCCTTGAGGCCGTCGGCGATCTGGGAACCACTGGCGATCGCAGCGCCGGCGGTGTTGGTGGCGGCCGCCGTGACCACGCCATTCGCCAGGCCAGAAAGGTTGGCATCCTCACCGGCGGTAAGGGAGCGGATGGTGCCGGCCTTGTCGGCCTGGCCGTCGATGCCGCTCACCACGGCACTGTTGCTCGCGTCGGCCAGGCTGAGCACAGTGTCCGCATCACGTCCGCCGGCGAGGGCAATGGCGGCGCTCGGCTGCAGGAGGGTGATGGGGGTGGTGCTGGTGCTGATAGAGGTGGTAATGGAAGCCTGGCGATAGGCCTGGCCACTGCCAATGGGCTCCAGAAGCCGGATCCGATCGGCATCGAGCAGGGTGTCGGCGGAGCCGACGGTGTCCGCCGTGAGGGTAACCGGCGAGCCGGCGGCAGATGTAGCGACCTCGAAGCTGGTGCCCCCGCCGAGCACGTAGTAGGTGGTGCCAAAGGTGATGCCGGAGCGGCCGCTGGCATCGTTGCCGTCGTTGTGGGCGGTGTTGCTGTTGAGCCGGAAGTGGATGACATCACCAGCGACGTAGCTGATGCCGCTGTTCGAAGTGAGCCTGTTGGTGGGATTACCAGTTGTTGGATCCAGTTCCACCGTGAAGCCGAGGCTGCCGGCCCGGTAGGTGGTGGAGGAGCTGAGGCCGGTGCCGCCGGCGGCACTCAGCCGGATCGGATCGCCATCGGCAAGCTCGTTGTTGGGGATCAGCAAGTAGCCGGCGCTGGAGGCAGAGGCCGCGGCAAGCGTGCGGCTGCCGCCCACGGTGGTGGCCACGGCCCTCTGCTCGCTGCTGGCGGTGGCCGTGATCGCCAAGTTGCCGCCCGCCTGCTGGCTGGCATTCACCAGACCCTTGCTGGCGCCGTAGCTGCCGCCTTGAGCACTGGTGGCATCCGGAACGAGGTCAACAGCCAAATCGATGCCGGCACCGGCACCGGCACCACTGCGGGCCTGGGCCGAGCCATCGGTGCTGGTGGCGGTGCTGCTGAGGCTATTGCTGGCGGCGGCCTTGATCGTCAGGGTCTGGCCGGAGAAGGTGCTGGAGCTATCGCTGGCCACCACAGCGGCATTGGCTTCGCTGTCAGCACGATCCGCCACAGTTCGGGCCTCTAGGCCCGCACGCAGGGAGGCGGTGAGGTCGAGGGAGGCCGGGCCGGCAGCTGCGGCCGAGGTGGCCTGCTGGGCCACCACCAGGCTGCGGGTGGCCATATCCATGCCCTCAAAGCTGCCGACCCGGTTGAGGCCTGCCGCAGCGGCGCCATCGACACTGCTGGCTGAGATGGTGAGCAGCTGGCTGGCATTGGCACTCAGCCCAAGGCCCGAACCCGCCTGCAGGGCTTCATTGCCCACGCCGGTGCGGGTGAGCTGCACGGCGGTGCTGCTGGCCAAGGCGTCGGCCAGGGCATCGGCGGGCCGGTAGCCCCCCAGGGCCGCATCGGCGCTGATCTCCACGGGTTCGCCGCCGGGGAAGGCGGAGATCTGGAAGGTGCCGGTGAAGGCGTTGCGGTTGAACACCCAGTAGTCCCGATCAGCCAGAACGCCGCCGCCGGCTGTGCTGAAGCGGATCCGGTCGCCGTTGATCAGGGGGAACTGGTCGCCGACCAGGGAGCTTTGAAGATAGTCGTTGGCGGCGGCGGTACCCGAACCCACCAGGTTGAAGGTGCCGATCTGATCGACCGTGGTGCCCTGGCTGAGCACATAGTTGGTGGCGGCCGCCTTGGCGGTGAGGTTGAGGGTCTGGCTGGCGGTGAGGCCGTCGGCGCTGGAACCAGGCAGGTTGGGATCGGTGATGCCGGCGCTGCGGCTGGCCAGGGTGGCCAGGGAGACACCCTGCACATTGCTGGCCTGCACGTCCTGGGTGGCGAGGCCCTGGGCTGTGAGGGTGAGGTTCTGGCCGGCGCTGAGGCTGCTGTCGCTGCTACCCACCACATCCACAGTGCTGGCAGCGTTGGCGATGTAGCCGATCGTTTTGGCCTTGGCAACGCCGTCGCTGGAGCCGCTCAGGTTCAAGTTGATGTTCCGACCGGCGTTGAAGTCGCTGAGGTTGGCGCCTGTGGCATAGGCGGAGAGCACCGTGTCGCTGCGATCGTCGCCGGTGATAGCGGTGGCGGTGGCCTTATTGGTGGCAGTGCTACCGCCGCTGAGGTCGGTGCCGGCATCAAGGCTCACCTTATTGGCCCCCATCACATCGTTGGCCTGCACAAAGGCCGAAACGATGTCCTTGGCTGAGGTGGCATCGGCCCCCGAGGTGGCTACTGCACTGCCGCTGAGGGTGAGCGCATCACCACTGGTGATGGTGGTTTCGTTAATACCGAAGACGGTGTTGAAGGTGATGGCGGCGGGGTCACCGGGCAGGCTGTTGTAGATACCGGGAGCAATGGCGGAGATGGTCGCCTTTTCGAAACCGGAGGCCTTCATGTCAAGGCTGGTGCTTTGCAGCACGTTGCTGAAGGGATTATCCAGGTAGGGCTGCAGATCGAGAGTGTATCGGCCGCCCTGGTTGAGCTTGCGGAAATCAGCGAAGGTGAAGTTGAGATTAATCGTGTCACCATCAAAGGAATGACCACCGCCGTCATACAGAACAGTCACCCCCTTAACGGTTGGGGCCGTAAAGACAACGTCATCGCCAGCACCCATATGGATGGCTTCGATATTCTTTAACGCCGTGGTGGTGAAGTTGTAGGTGTCGTCGACTCCAGTGCCTTGCATCGAGTCGTAGGTGGTGACATCCTTTTGAGTCACAGGATCCTTTTTAGTTACAGGATCACCACCGGTAAGGATGTTAATCCCCAGTGAGCCAGGGTCAAAAGTATTGCTTTTAAAATTGTTATCGTAGAGCTTGTCCGAACCATTTCCTTCCAGCTTGACGAAGTTTAAAGCCCGTTTGTCGAGGATGAACTGATCATTATCCATGTCATCTGATGTCGCTAAAATCGTGTTGATACCGCCGCCCGGCATGACCAGATCAGCGCCCGTTCCAGGAGTGATGAAGTCGTTGCCGGTACCGCCAAAGATCGTGTCATTGCCGGCTCCACCGGCGAGGCGGTTGTTGCCACCATTGCCAACGAGGATGTTGTTGGCTTCATTGCCCACGATGGCATCATCCCCTGCTCCGCCGATCACCACCTCAAATCCGGAGATGCCATTGGCACCCCCCTCAGCAGTGGAGCCGGTGGTCACGTTGATGCGGCTGGCCGCGTAGCCGTTCACAAGAGTGATATCACCCATCTTGAGCTCCTCATTGCCGTTTGAATTAACATCAAACTTATACTTTGAAGAACTCAGATTCACGTAGACGGGGCTCGAGGAATCGAAGCTGGAATAATCGAGAACATCCAGCTCACCCACGCCGCCATCAAGGGTGAGGCTTGAGCCAGCGCTGTTCAGGGGCAGGATCAGGGTCTGATCGGAGCTTTCTCCGCCAGAGGCATTGCCCCTGCCGGTGAGGTAATCATCGCTGTGGATACGCACCACATCGTTGAAATCACTGAGCACGATCTGCTGGATGCCGCTGAGCACCTGGGTGTAGTCGGTGCTCACCTGGTTGGTGGGCGCCGAGAGGGTCTCGCTGAGCGGCTGATAGTTGTTGATGATCTGATCGGCCGTGAGGCTGGCGTTGTTGTCGAGCTTGAGGATGGCGCCATCGACGCCACTGAGGTTCACATCGAAGCCCACCCCCAGCTCGGCATAGCTCACCCGGTCCACCTCGCCGATGGGAGGGAGGGATCCGGTGGCACCACCGCTACCGCGGATGGTGTCGTTGCCCCAGGAGGCAATGATCAGGTCATCACCGGTGCCGCCCTCAACCAAGTCATCGCCGCTGCCGCCGTTGAGGGTGTCGGAGCCGGCGCCACCGTCGAGGATGTCGTTGCCGGCACCGCCGAGCAGCAGGTTGGCGCCGCCATCGCCCACGATCTGGTCGTTGGCGCTGGTACCGGTGACATTCTCAAAGCTGCTGAAGCCCAAATCGTTGGCCACTAATCCCTCAGCGGCACCAAGGTTGATTGCGGTGGCCTTGCCCTTAGACAGATCCACCACCACACCAGAGGCGCTGTAGGCGCTGTAATCAAGCAGATCGCTGCCCTCGCCCCCATCGGCCGTGCCGGATAGGGAGCTGGAGCCCGTGATCCGCAGCACGTCGTTGCCACCGGCGAGATCGGCCTGCTCGAAGGAGCTGAAGGAGAAGCTGCCCGACCCGGCGGCATCAGCCAGGGTGCCGCTGTTGCTGCCGTTGATCGTGAGCACTTCGTTTGTGCTGCTGCTCTGGATGCCCCGCAGCACATCGGTGCCGGTGGCCCCCAACAGGGACTCGATGGCACGGAACTGGTCGGTGCCCTGGCCCGTCACCCCACCAGCCTGGTTGCTGTAATCGGTGATCGAGAGCACCACATTGCTCCCCCTCGCAAAGTTGAGGGTGTCGCTGCCGGCGCCGCCATCGATGCTGTCGTTGCCGACGTTGGAGGCGGTGATCAGCTGGGACCCATTGCCGGCGGTGATCGAGAGATTGCTGTTGGCATCCAGGCCGTAGAAGGTCTGGCCGTCGGTGTTGAGTCCCGTCACTAGCACCCGGTCGCCCGCCACACCGCCGCTCACCACCACGTTGCCCTTGCCGGTGGTGAGGGAGGCCGACTTGTCGTCGATGGCGGCGTAGCTGAGCTTGAGGGCAGCGGTGGTGTCACTGGCATTGGTATTGGCCTGCAGGTTCACCACCGTTTCCGCGGCACTGCCTGTGAGGGTGAGGGTCTTGTTATCGGCCATGGCGGCCGCGTCCACGCTGATCGTGTCGCCCGCACCGCTGGCATTGATGGTGGTATCACCCGTGCCGGTGGTGATGCTGATGCCGTTGTCGAGGGCATCACCGGCATTCACCGTGAGGCTGCCGCTGAGGGTCGTGGTGCTGGCGTTAGCGCCGGTGAGGTTGCCCACCAGGTTGTTCACAACCTGCTTGGCCGCCCCGAAGAGACTCAGCAGCCGGTTCTGGGGCAGGTTTCCGGCGTCCACAGTGAGAGTGTCGGTGCTGCTGCTGCCGCCCAACGTGGTGGCGCCACTGCCGGTGGTGATCGTGGCGGTGTTGTCGGCCACATCCTTGTAGCTGAGGCTCACCGCACCGCTGGTGGTGGCGGCATTGGTATTGGCCTGGAGATTGCTCACCGTCTCGGTGGCGCTGCCGGTGAGGGTGAGGGTGGTGTGATCAGCCATGGCATTGCCATCCACCTTGATCGTGTCGCCAGCGCCGCTGGCGTTGATGGTGGTGTTATTGGCGCCGGTGGCGATGTTGATGCCGTTGTCAGTGGCATCGGCGGTGGTCACGTTGAGGGTGCCGCTGAGGTTGGTGGCGCTGATATCACCCACCAGGTTGGTCACCACCTGCTGGGCGGAGCCACTCTCGCTGAGGCTGGTGTTCTGGGCCAGGGCACTGGCATTGATGCTCAGGGTGTCGGTGCCGCTGCTGCCGCTCACCGTGGTGGCGCCGCTGCCGGTGCTGATGCTGGCGGCGTTGTCGGCCACATCCTTGTAGCTGAGGCTCACCGCACCACTGCTGCTGGAGGAATTGGTGTTGGCCTGCAGGTTGCTCACCATTTCGGTGGCGCTGCCGGTGAGGGTGAGGGTGGTGTTATCCGCCATGGCATTGGCGTTCACCGTCACCGTGTCAGCCGCGCCGCTGGCGGTGATGGTGGTGTTGGCGTTGCCGGTGGTGATGGCGATGTCCTGATCGCCGGCATCACCAGTGGTGACATTGAGGCTGCCGCTGAGAGTGGCGGCATTGAGGTCGCCCACCAGGTTGGTCACCACATCCTGGGAGCTGCCATTGAGCGTGAGGGTGGTGTTCTCGGCAAGGGCGGCAGCATTGATGCTGAGGGTGTCTCCGCTGGTGGTACTGGTGACCGTGGTGGCGCCGCTGCCGGTGCTGATGGTGGCGGCGTTGTCGGCCACATCCTTGTAGTTCAGGTTCACCACACCGCTGCTGGCCGAGGCGTTGGTGTTGGCCTGGAGGTTGTTGACGGTTTCGGCGGCGCCGCCGGTGAGGGTGAGGCTGGTGTTGTCGCCCATGGCATCGGCGTTCACCGTCACCGTGTCGCCCGTGCCACTGGCGTTGATGGTGGTGGCGCCGCTGCCGGTCGCGATGTTGATGGCGTTGTCCGCAGCGTCGCCGGTGGTGACGGTGAGGGGGCCGGAGAGGGTGGAAGTGGAGCTGGTGGGAACGGTGAGATTATCGATCGCGTAGGACTCATCGCCGACCGCCTGATCCAGGGTGGAGCCAAAGCCGATTTTGGTGTTGTATTTGCCAGCCGGAATCTCAATCGTGATGGTGGCCGTCTGATCGGTCCATCCAGCGACACCGGCATAGGAGCCAAGACTGTCTTTGGGAGCAATCGTCCAGGAATAAGAATTCGTTGCACCTGTACCCGAAGCAATCGACACCCCGTTCTGGAACGTCTTCTCAAAAGCGATGGTGTCGTCGATATAAACCCTAAACTTCTCTCCATCCCAACTATCGACCCTGGCGAAGTCGAAGCTCAGTGTGGTTGCCTGACCACCGAGGTCGAAGGTTTTAGAAGTGTCCTGGCCATTCGTTTTGGTGCCATTGGCATAGAGGCCCAGCACGTTGCCGTAATAGCTGCTGCCGGAATAAATCGTGCCGTTGGTCCATCCGGTTGCGCTATTGAAGGAATCAACCCCCAGGGCTGATGTGGTCAAATAACCATTGAGATCCCCCACCAAGTTGGTGACGTCCGCCGCGGAATTGCCCTGCAGATTGAGGCTGCTGCTCTGGGCCATGGCAGCGGCATTGATCGAAAGGGTGTCGCTGCTGGCCGTGCCGTTGATGTAGGCGTTGTTAGAGCCGGTGGCGATGTTGATGCCGTTGTTGCCCGCATCGGCCGTGGTGATGGTGAGGGTGCCGCTGGAGTTGCTGGCCGCCACATCGCCCACCAAGTTGGTCACCGTCTGTTTGGCCGTGCCGGCAAGGGTGAGGCTGGTGTCCTGGGCCAGGGCGGCCGCGTTGGTGTTCACCGTGTCGCCGCTGCCGCTGGCGTTGATGGTGGTGCTATTGCTACCTGTGGTGATGCTGATGCCATTATCGACGGCATCGCCAGTGGTCACGTTGAGCGTGCCGCTGAGGTTGGTGGCGCTGATGTCGCCCACCAGGTTCGTCACCACCTGGTTGGCCGAACCGCTTTCGGTGAGAGCGGTGTTCTGGGCCAGGACGTAGGCGTTGACGTTGAGGGTGTCGGTGCTGCTGCTGCCGCTCACCGTGGTGGCGCCACTGCCGGTGCTGATGGTGGCGGCGTTGTCGGCCACATCGTTGTAGCTGAGGTTCACGGCGCCACTGGTGCCGGAAACGTTGGCGTTGGCCTGGAGGTTGCTCACCGTCTCGGCGGCGCTGCCGTTGATCGTGAGGGTGGTGTTATCGGCCATGGCATTGGCATTCACCGTCACCGTGTCACCACTGCCGCTGGCATTGATGGTGGTGTTGGCTGTGCCGGTGGTGATGGCGATGCCGTTATCGCCGGCATCGCCGGTGTTCACGGTGAGAGTGCCGCTCAGGTTGGTGGCGTTGATGTCGCCCACCAGGTTGGTCACGGCTTGATTGGCGGCCCCGCTTTGGGTGAGGGTGGTGTTCTGGCCCAGGACGTAGGCGTTGATGTTGAGAGTATCGGTATTGCTGCTGCCGCTCACCGTGGTGGCGCCGCTGCCGGTGGTGATGGTGGCGGCGTTGTCGGCCACATCGTTGTAGCTGAGTTTCACGGCGCCGCTGCTGCCGCTGGCGTTGGCGTTCGCCTGGAGGTTGCTCACCGTCTCGGCGGCGCTGCCGTTGATCGTGAGGGTGGTGTTATCGGCCATGGCATTGGCATTCACGGTCACCGTGTCGCCCGTGCCGCTGGCATTGATGGTGGTGTTCGCGCTGCCGGTGGTGATGTTGATGCCATCGTCGCCGGCGTTGCCGGTGGTCACGCTGAGCGTGCCGCTGAGGGTGGTGGCGCTGATGTCGCCCACCAGGTTCGTCACCGTCTGGTTAGCGAAGCCGCTTTGCGTGAGGGTGGTGTTCTGGGCCAGGGAGTTGGCGTTGATGGTGAAGGTGTCGGTACTGCTGCTGCCACTCACCGTGGTGGCGCCGCTGCCGGTGCTGATGCTGGCGGCGTTGTCGGCCACATCCTTGTAGCTGAGGTTCACCGCGGCACTGCTGCCGGAGGCATTGGTGTTGGCTTGAAGGTTGCTCACCGTCTCAGTGGCGCTGCCGTTGAGGGTGAGGGCGGTGTTGTCCGCCATGGCATTGGCGTTCACCGTGACGGAGTCGCCCGTGCCGCTGGCATTGATGGTGGTGTTATTGCTACCTGTGGCGATGCTGATGCCGTTGTCTGTGGCATCACTGGCGGTGACGGTGAGGCTGCCGCTCAAGGTCGTGGCGCTGATGTCCGCCACCAGGTTGGTCAGCGACTGATTGGAACTGCCGGCCAGGGTGAGGCTGGTGTTCTGGGCGGCCAGGCCGGTGTCGATGGAGAGGGTGTCGCCGCCGGCGCCGCCGGTGATCGTGGTGGCGCCGGTGCCGATCGTGATGCTGATGGTGTTGTCAACGGTATTTTCGGCGGTGGTCACCGAGAGGCTGCCGCTGGTGCTGGTGGCCAGCAGATCGCCCTTGAGGTTGCTCACCACAAAGTCGTTGCTGGCGCTGCTGCCGCTGAGGGTCACGCTGGTGTTGTTGGCCAGGCCGTTGGCATCCACCGCCAGGTCGTAGCCGGCGATGGTGGTGCTCACCGTGGTGGTGCCACTGCCGGTGAGCACCGTGTCCACGCCCACGGTCTGGGAGGCGGTGCCGAGGTTGAAGCTGCTGGCGCCGTTGAGGGCGACCTGTTCAACACTGGACACGTTGCTGAACTGGGATTCGTTGATCGTGCCCGCGGTGCTGAACACCAGCGTGTCGCGACCGGCTCCGCCCTGAACGGTGTCGGCGGTGGTGAGGCCGCTGATGGAGAAGCCGAAACTGTCGTCGCCGTCGTTGCCCACCAACAGGTTGGCATCGCTGGTGCTGGCGATCAGGGTGTCGTTGGCGCTGCTGCCGATCACCCGCTCGAAGCCACTGATGCCACTGGTGCCGGTGGACGACCCGGAGGCCAGGTCCACACTCACGCCACTGCCGTAGCTGGCATAGTTCAGGACATCGGTGCCGGCGCCGCCACTGAGGGCGCCGACGCCAAGGGCGCCGGATTGGAAGGTGATGGTGTCATCACCCGCACCGAGATTCAAGGTTCTCAGAAAGTCAGGAGACTGGCGATAGATTTTGATATCAAGACGACCCTTGTCATCAGCATTGGGCTGCAGGCTGTCGTTGACGTAAAAATCAGCGGCAACGCCAGTTCCCAGGAATTCATATTGATAGATATGGGACGAATTATATGCCCCCCAGAAATCATCATTACCCCCACCGAGGAGATTAGAACTCAAGCCGAAATCAGCATTGCCCCATTGGGCGTCTAGATCGCTAGCCGAGCTCCAATTGTTACGGCTGACATATTTTGCGTCAGCGAGCCATGTCCCCGAGGGATAGCCGTAGCCTCGGTCGGGGGTCCAGATACCAGAAACGACGAATTTGTACCAAACCCCTTGGTCCAGGGAGATGGAGGAAGCCCTGGAGCCCGTTGATTGGGTGTTAACACTGGAATCGTCGGAAATAACCAGTGTTTGAAGAGGGTCCACCACGTAGGTAGCCCCACCACTACTTCCCTGTTGCCCGGCCGCCCTTCCCGAGGCAACGACCGTGTCATTGCCACTGCCAAGGCTGACCGATTCCGTCGTGGTGTAAGTGACATTTCCCAGGGTGCCACTACCACTGTCGGTCAGGGTGAGTGAATTGTTGCTTGTATCGCTATTGGCAACATTAAGGCTATCGGTACCCGTCCCACCATCGATACTCATGGTGGTGGAACTGCCGGCATTGAGAGTGGTGGTGTCATCGCCGCCAGCCAGGTTCAGGGTTTCAAATCCTGAAAAACTGGTGCTCCCATCGCTCCCATCGCCGCTGCCGGTGACGGTGACACTGTTGTTGGCAGCGTTGAAATTGAGCGTGTCAGTCCCACTGCCACCGGTCAGGGAGCTGGCCCCGCCGCCGTTGATGGTGGCGGTGTCGTTGCCGGCTCCGAGGTCGATCGAGCCGTTGAAGGTGCCGCTGAGGGTGGCCGAGTCGGCGCTGGAATCGTTGTTGGCGCCGAGGTTGATCGAATCGAAACTGCTGAGGTTGAGGCCATCGAGGCTGGTGGTGCCGCCGGCCGCCACCACCAGGGTGTTGCTGCCGGATGCGGCATTGATGCTGTCGCTGCCGCTGGTGCCGGTGAGATTCTCGAAGCCGCTCACCGCACCCATCACGCCCGGGGCCTGGCCGGCGGCAAGGGATGTGGCCGTGTTGAGGGTGAGGTTGAGGGCCGTGGCGTAACCGGCATAGCTGAGGGCATCGGCGCTGCCGGAGCCGAAACTCACGCTGCCGCCGATGCTGGAGTTTGTGCTGCTGATCAACAGGGAATTGGCGCCGCTGCCCAGATCCACATTGCCGAAGATGGTGCCGCCGCTGAGGGTGATGGCGTCGTTGCCGCTGCCGCCCTGATAGGAGCCCACGCTGGCGTTGCTGCCGCTCACCGTGAGGCTGTTGCTGCCATCACCAGCATTCAGCGCCCCCGTAATCGATCCGCCCTGAAGCAGCACGGTGTCGCTGCCCGTGCCACCGGTCACGGAGGCCAGGGAACCGGCGCCGGCCTGGAGGGTGAGGCTGTTGCTGTCGTCGCCGAGGTTGAGGTTGCCGGAGAGGGAGCCGCCGGCGGCCACCGTCACCGTGTCGTTGCCGGCAGCCAGGTTGATCGCCTCGAAGCTATTGAAGGCGGTGCCATCGACACTGCCGGAATCAGCTCCGCTGAGGCTGAGGCTGTTGGCGGCGCTGTTGGTGTTGAGGGTGTCCGTGCCGGCACCGCCCGATAGCGCGGTGGTGCTGCCGCCGGTGTTGATCGTGGCGGTGTCATTGCCGTCGCCCAGTTCCACCGAGCCTGCAAAGGCGCCATTGAAGCTGGCGCTGTCGTTGCCGCCGAGCAGATTCACCGTTTCAAAGCCCGTGAAGGTGGTGGATTGGCCACTGCCGGATCCACTGGCACCGAAACTCACGCTGTTGGCTGAGGCATTGAAGTTGAGGGTGTCGGCCTCACTGCCGCCGGCGATGCTGCCGGCGGAGCCGCCGCTCTCGAGGGTCACTGTGTCGGTGCCGGCCCCCAGGTCGAGGGCGCCACTGAAGCCACCCTGCAGGTTGGCGGTATCAACGCCAGCACCAAGGTTGATGGTTTCAAAGCCGCTCACCGTGAGGCTGGAATCGAGGTTCGCCACTCCGCCGCTGGAGACGGTGAAGCTGTTGCTGCCGGCCTGGGCGG
>Ga0209299_1000057_pt1 | contig 56920 bp, 54 predicted proteins | sample S_140806_MF_Meta_FD_187326 | JGI IMG/M metagenome (GOLD analysis project Ga0209299, IMG submission 187326) | Freshwater microbial communities from Lake Simoncouche, Canada to study carbon cycling - S_140806_MF_MetaG (SPAdes) (version 2) | ecosystem: Environmental > Aquatic > Freshwater > Lake ...
CGTGGGTTTGGTAGCCGTGGGTTTGGTAGCCGTGGGTTTGGTAGCCGTGGCCCGTGCGGTCTTGGTCGGTGCGGTCTTCTTCGGTGCGGTCTTCTCCGGTGCGGTCTTGGTCGGTGCAGTCTTCTTCGGAGCAGCCTTGGTGGCTCTGGCCGGGGCGGCCTTGGTGGCTTTAGTTGGCGGCGTCCTGGTGGCTTTGGCGGGCACAGCCTTGGCTGGCGCTGCCTTGGACGGAGTGGCTTTAACGGCCTTGGCCGACGCCGCCCCAGCGGCCTTCTGGGGCGCTGCGGGGCGTGCTGCAGCCTTCGTGGCGGGAGTCTTGGTGGCGGTGCGCTTCACCGGCTTCGTGGTTGCCGGGCTGGCTTTTGTCGCTGCCACGTGCACCCTTTCGGTCGTGCTGGCGTTCGGCGGGCACGAACATGCCCCACCGAAAGCGTCGGCTGTGTGGAATATCGGCGTGATCACGTAGTGGATGCTCGCCGCTGTCCGGTTGGCGGCCGCCGCAGACCATTGTAACGACTAACTGGGAGTCCGCTGTACAGGCGCGGGGGAGACTAGTTGATGAGGTCCGACCGGCTAGCCATCGCGGCGCCCACGATTCCTGCCTCATTCTGTAGTGCAGCCCCCACGACCGGCGTCCGGTTTCGCAGCATCGGGATCCACCGTTCGGCCTTTCGGCTGATGCCGCCGCCGGCGATGAACAGATCCGGCCAGATGGCGTTTTCAATCGCAATCAGGACCTTGGTGACCTCTTCGGTCCAGCGCTGGTAATTCCATTCCTTGCGTTCCTTGACCGACGAGGCTGCGCGATGCTCGGCTTCCTTGCCGCCCACCTCGATATGGCCGAATTCACTGTTGGGCAGCAGCACTCCGTTGTAGAGAACAGCCGAACCGATTCCGGTGCCGAAGGTCAGCAACACGATTAGACCGCTCTTGTCGCGCCCCGCGCCGTAGCAGCACTCCGCCAGTCCGGCGGCGTCGGCATCGTTGAGTACGGCGACGGTGCGGCCACCCAGGGCGGCGCTCCACAGCTCGGCGACGTTGGTGCCGATCCAGGATTTGTCGACGTTCGCGGCGGTCTTCACGACGCCGTCGACGACGACGCCGGGGTAGGTAACACCCACCGGCCCGGTCCAGCCGAAGTGATCCACCGCCTCGACCACCGTTTTCGTCACAGCTTTCGGCGTGGCCGGCTGGGGCGTGTCCAGCCGGAATCGCTCGCCGACGAGTTGCCCGGTGTCGAGGTCGATGATGGCGCCTTTGACCCCGCTGCCGCCGACATCCACCCCGAGGGCCTGGCGTGCAGTGCTGGGTTCGGTCGGGGTCATTGCTGCTCCTTTATCGCGGCGGGCGGATCGACCGGGTTAGACACTAGTGGGTGAGGCGCCCGCCGACGCCCGATTATGTTGCGATAGCTCTGTGATGGATATCGGGGCCCGAGAACTGCGAGCCGTCGCCGAGGATGTAGCCGCTCAAGCGGCGGCCTTCGTGCGACGCCGGCGGTCGGAGATCTTCGGTGTCGGAACCGGAACGGTCGAGCCCGCGCTGCGCTCGAAGAGCAGCCCCACCGACCCGGTCACCATTGCTGACACCGAAACCGAGCAGTTGATCCGGAATCGGCTGGCCGAACTGCGGCCGGGCGAGCCGATCCTCGGCGAGGAGGGTGGCGGGGCGCCGCAGCGACGCGGTGCGGTGCGGTGGGTGGTGGACCCCATCGACGGCACGGTGAACTTCGTCTACGGCATCCCGACCTACGCGGTCTCGATCGCGGCCCAACTCGACGGCCTGTCGGTGGCCGGCGCGGTGGCGGACGTCGCAAGCGGTGACGTCTACTCGGCCGGTATCGGCCTCGGCGCGCACCTGCTCACCGGCGGAACACGTCATCGCCTCCGATGCAGCGACGTCGACGATCTCTCAATGGCGTTGCTGGGGACTGGATTTGGTTATCAGGCGCATCGTCGCGCCGCACAGGCCGCACTGTTGGCCCGGATGCTGCCAGTGATCCGCGACGTTCGGCGGATCGGCTCTGCGGCACTCGATCTTTGCATGGTGGCCGCCGGTCGGCTGGACGGCCATTACGAGCACGGTCTCAATGTCTGGGATTGGGCTGCCGGCGCGTTGATCGCCGCCGAAGCCGGAGCGGTGCTGTTGCTACCCGACCCGGGCGAACCGGGTACCGAAGGTTCGCTGGTGGTGGTCGCCGCGCCGGGGGTGGCGACGCAACTCATCGACGCCCTGGAGCGGTTCGACGGATTACGCCCGCTGCCGTGAGCGCCTCAGCAGGTGCTGTGGTGAATTTTGGTCAGCAGGGCCGAGTCGGCCGGTTCGGTGGCACCGGGCTGCAGCCCGGACAGCACCGCCGCGATATCGTCACTGCTGGCTAATGCGGTGAAGTCGGTGCCGATCACCAGGTCGACCGAGTTGTCCGTGCGGTCGTCCTGGTATAGCTCGACGCACGGGGCCACCAGCCACGCCGTCGCGGCGCCGGCTCGGCCGTCCTTGCCGAAGCGGATCTGGCCCTGACAAGACAACCTGGTACCCGCGTAGACCGGATCGTTGGCGGCAGCCGGGGCCGCAAAGCCCAGGTCGCGCAGGGAACCCGCCACATCGCCGGCCTGACCGCCCTGGCCGCTTGCGTTGAGTACCCGGATGTTCGTCTCGGCCAACTTGGCCGGCGCCACGTCGATCAGAGCCGAACTCGACAGCCGGCCGCCGAGTCTGGGTGCCGCGGGATCGGTGGTCGCCGGCGGCGCATTGCACGCCGCGGCCTCACCCACGGTGACCGGCCGGGTCAACACGAAGGCCCACACCAGAGCGGTCAGGGCGAACATGGCGACCGCCGCGGCTATCCCGGGGCGGTAGTTGCGCCTGCGGAACGGGTTACCGGCTTTGTCGTAGGCGGAACCTTCGGTGATGTGAGCGACCACGTGTTGCACTGTAAAGGCAGCGCGGGACTGCAGGTAACCTGGCGTCGGCCGCCGATCCGGGTCGCACACCGGAAGCTGATGTGATGAAATTCACACCGGAACTCGGCACTGGGGGGCATTAACCATTTTGCGCAGACGTTCGACGCTGGTACAAAGCCTTGTGTTCGACGAGGGGATTGACTATGGCAACTGATTACGACGCCCCACGGCGTACGGAGACCGACGAGGTCTCCGAGGATTCGCTTGAGGAATTGACCGCGCGGCGCAACGAGGCGCAATCGGCCGTCGTCGATGTCGATGAGACCGAGTCTGCGGAGTCCTTCGAGTTGCCCGGTGCCGACCTCTCCGGCGAGGAGTTGACCGTCCGGGTCATTCCCAAGCAGGCCGACGAATTCACCTGCTCCAGTTGCTTTCTCGTACACCATCGCAGCCGTCTTGCCAGCTCCAAGAAGGGCGTGCTGACGTGCACCGACTGCGCGGTCTAGCTACGCAGGGCGGCTAGTAATCGGTCCGGATGCCGACAACTCACCAACCAGTACGGTGTCGGATCATCGGGGTCATCGAGGACCACCAAAGCCATGGGGCCCACCCAGGTCCGGTGCACGACGTAGGCGGCCGGATCCAACTGCCGCCCCAGCGCGGCTGACTTCGCGGTCCGGGGTATCTCGGCTGATCGGCGCACCGCCGACACCGGCAGATGCGCCGGGCCAGCCCGTAATTCCACGTCCACCCCGGCGGTGCTGACCTGCACTTCGGTTCGGCTGAGCCACAGCAGGACACCCACGGCAGCGGCGGCCGACATCGCGTAGGGCAGCCAGTCGGGCAGGGCACGCACGCCCATGTTGACCTCGGTGGCCAGCAACGCCGAAACCCCGAGGCCCACCAGCCACCACCACCAGGGCACCCACAACCGCTCGCGGTACCGCACGGTTTGCGAGGTCACACGCGAGCCGGACACTCGGCCAAGGGTAGTCTTTGGCCTCGTGTCCACCAGTCTTGCGGTGGTTCGTCTGGACCGCGATCTCCCGATGCCCGTCCGTGCCCACGCTGGCGACGCCGGCGTTGATCTATGCAGCGCCGAGGACGTCGAACTGGCGCCCGGGCAGCGCGCTCTGGTACCCACCGGTATCGCCGTCGCTATCCCACATGGCATGGTGGGTTTGATCCACCCGCGCTCGGGTTTGGCTGCGCGCGTTGGGCTTTCGATCGTCAACAGTCCCGGCACGGTGGACGCCGGATACCGCGGCGAGATTAAAGTGTCATTGATCAACCTCGACCCTGCCGCGCCAATCGTGATCAGGCGGGGCGACCGGATCGCTCAACTACTGGTCCAGCAGGTCGAGTTACCAGAGCTGGTCGAAGTGGCCTCGTTCGATGAGGTCGGACTGGCTGATACCACCCGTGGCCAAGGCGGTCACGGTTCCTCCGGCGGACATGCGAGTTTGTGATGGCATTCGGTAGACGTAAGCAAGACCGGGACCACAGCGCGGCCGAGGACGTGGTCGATGAGGTCGACGAGGTCGTCGAGACGGCCGCCGACACCGGCGACGACGAGGTCCAGGCTGTGGTCGGCGCGGATCTTTCCGACGGTGCCGGCGGCCCATTCGACATCGAGGACTTCGACGACCCCGACCACGCAGTCGTGGCCCGCCTGGATCTGGGGTCGGTATTGATTCCGATGCCCCCCGGTGGACAGATCCAGGTGGAACTCAATCCGATGGGCGTCCCGAGCGCCATCTGGGTGGTAACGCCCAACGGGCGATTCACCATCGCCGCCTACTCGGCTCCCAAATCGCCCGGTCTGTGGCGAGAGGTGGCCGGGGAGTTGGCCGAGGCGTTGCGTAACGACGGTGCTGCAGTCTCCATCGAGGACGGACCGTGGGGCCGCGAGGTCGTCGGCACCGGCGCCGGCGTCGTTCGTTTCATCGGCACGGACGGGTACCGCTGGATGATCCGGTGCGTCGTCAACGGGGCGCCGGAGAGTATTGTCGCGCTCGCATCCCAGGCTCGGGAAGCGTTGGCGGACACCGTGGTTCGTCGCGGCGACACCCCACTTCCGGTGCGGACACCGCTGCCCGTGCAACTGCCTGAGGAGTTGGCGGCCCAGCTCAATGCCGCCGCCGCGCAGCAGGCCCAGCAGGCTCAACAGGCGCAGCAGGCGATGTTCGCCGCGCAACAGGCCATGCTGGCCCAGCAGCAGGCGGCGCAGCAGTTGCGCAATACCGGCGGCTGACCTGCCGGTCTCAGTCGATCGCTCGCAGTGCCGCCAGGCTCGCGGCGCCCAGTGCCGAGGGGTCCGGGCCGAACTGCTTGAGTGTGACCGTTCGCAGTGCCGCGCGTGGCGCCGACGACGCCCACTCGAGGGCGATCGCGGATGGGTGGATCACATCGTCGGCTGCCGCCACGACGGCCATCGGAGTCGTCAGCCGACCCAGCTCTGCCGCACTCGGCCCCGGGTAGGCCGCGGCCTCGTCCATCGCGTCGGGAAGGCTCGGCCACTGCCGGCGCCACGAGCGGCTGAGCTCGTCTGCCAGCCATGCCGGACTCGACGACCTCATCGCGGCGGAGGTGGCGGCTAGTCCGTCCCGGCGCAGTTGGTCAGCGGTATGTCGGGCAGACAGTGCCGCCGGCGCGCCGTCCGGCGCTCCGGTCCACGGCGGCAACACGGCCAGGACGGCCATCGCGCGGCCGGGATGTGCCAGTGCCCACCGAGTGGCCGCGGCGGCGCCGATGGAGACCCCGCCGACGACGATCGGGCCGGTCGCCGCGTCCAGCGCCCGCAGGTACCCGGCAACCAGGCCGTCGGCTTCCGGAGAGACCGCCGTCAGGGTGATCCCGGCCTCCGCCAGTGGGCCCGCGAAGGCACGGCGCAGGTAGTCCTCGTCGGAACCCGTGCCCGGCAGCAGCACCGCCGTCACACCGCGCAGGTTGATCGCCACCCCACGATCGTGCCGGTGGCCGGTGGCCGACGTGCTCGCGGGTGTGCCTCGTGGCGCCGACGAACCAAGAGGTCTACCGTTGCTGTCGCAGTGTGATCCGACATCAGGAGAGACCCATGGCTACGGCCGAAGGTTTTGTGCGCCGCCTCACCCGCCGGCTGCTGGAGAGCCCCGAGGAGCGCGACGCGGCGGAACTCAGCGGTGAGGCCGCCAGCACCGGCGCACACCGCGCGATCGACTGTCAGCGCGGGCAGGAGGTCACGATGGTCGGCACGTTGCGCAGCGTGGAGACCAACGCCAAGGGTTGCTCGACGGGTGTGCGCGCGGAATTGTTCGACGGTACCGACACGGTGATGTTGGTCTGGTTGGGCCAGCGTCGAATCCCCGGTATCGACAGCGGACGCAAGCTTCGGGTACACGGCCGGCTGGGCATCCTGGAGAACGGCAATAAGGCAATTTACAACCCGCACTACGAGATTCAGCGGTGACGGCACTCCCACCCAATCGCTTCCGGGATCCAATCGCTTCCGGGTCACCGTTGTGACTGACGTCGAGCGGACCCCGGGCCAGGCGCTGCTCGATCAGATGGGTGGCGTCAGCGGCCTGATCTATTCCGCACTACCGGTGGCCGTCCTGGTCCCGGTCTCCACCGCGTTCGGTTTGATGCCGGCAATTCTTGCGGCCGTCGGCGTCGCGGTGCTGATCCTGCTCTGGCGGCTGTTCCGGCGCGACTCGGTGAAGCCCGCACTCGCCGGATTCTTCGGAGTGGGTGTCAGCGCGGTGATCGCCTGGCTGGTCGGTGCTTCCAAGGGTTATTTCCTGTTGGGGATCTGGACATCGCTGGTGTGGGCGTCGGTGTTCGCGATATCGGTGCTGATCCGTCGGCCGATCGTGGGCTATGTCTGGAGTTGGGTAAACGGTCATGACCGCGGTTGGCGGCGGTCGAGTCGCGCGGTGCTTGCCTTCGACGTCGCCACCCTGACCTGGGTTGCGGTGTTCGGCGCGAGGTTCGTCGTGCAGCATCACCTCTACGACGCCGACAAGACCGGCTGGCTGGGTGTCGCGCGCATCGCGATGGGTTGGCCGCTGACCGCTGTCGGTGCGCTGCTCACCTATCTGGCGATCCGGACCGCTCAGCGTGCGCTGCACGCCACCCACGCTGAGAGCCACCGTCCGGCAGCCGATGTCCCCGATGCCGACGTACCCCGGGCCGGCGTCGCCGACCTGTCCGGTCGGGACTGACGGGCCGGGACGTCAGGGCTGCGCGAGCAGATTCCGCAGATCGCCTTCGACCTCGGGCGCCGCCACGAACAACAGTTCGTCGCCGCCCTCGAGTGGCTCGTCGGGCTCCGGCACGATCACGCGCTGACCGCGCAGGATCGTCACCAGTGCCACATCGCGGGGCAGGGCGAGTTTGCGTACCGGCCGCCCACCCCACGGGGTGTCGTCGGGCAGCGTGATCTCCACCAGGTTGGCGTGGCCATGACGGAACTCCATCAGCCGCACCAGATCGCCGACCGCGAACGCCTCCTCCACCAGGGAGGCCAGCATGCGCGGAGTCGAGACGGCGACGTCGACGCCCCAGGCGCCGTCGAAGAGCCACTCGTTGCGGGGGTCGTTGACCCGGGCCACCACCCGTGCGACCGCGAACTCCGTCTTGGCCAGCAGGGACAGCACCACGTTGGCCTTATCGTCACCGGTCGCGGCGATCACCACGTCGAACTCCTCGAGGTGCACCTCCTCGAGCAGGCTCAGCTCGCAGGCGTCGCCGAGTCGCCAGTGCACGGCCGGGATCGAGTCGATGTCGACGTGGTCGGCGTTGCGCTCGATGAGCGTCACGTCGTGGGCGTTCTCCACCAGTTCCCGGGCGATCGACCGTCCGACGGCTCCCGCCCCGGCGATGGCGACCTTCATTCCCCGACCCCTTCCGCAGGCGGCTGCGCGGCGATCGCCAGCGCTTCGGCCGCACGCCCGGACACCGCGGCCAGGTAGACCTGGTCACCGGCCTGGATGACGGTCTTGGCTTCGGGTAGCACGCCGGTGCCGAATCGGATCAGGAACGCCACCCGCGCCCCGGTGACCTCCTCCAGGGAGGTCACCCGGTGACCCATCCACGAATCGTGCAGGGGCGCCTCTATGACCGCGACGGTGCCGGTGGGATCACGCCACTTGGCGGTCTCTGCGTCGTGGGTGAGGGCGTGCAGCAGCCGGTCTGTGGTCCACGGCACGGTGGCCACGGTGGGGATACCCAGGCGCTCGTAGACGGCTGCGCGCTTGGCGTCGTAGATCCGGGCGACCACCCGCTGCACGCCGAACATCTCGCGAGCCACCCGCGCCGCGATGATGTTGGAGTTGTCCCCGGAGGACACCGCGGCAAGCGCGTCGGCGCCCTCAATTCCGGCGCGCAGCAACACTTCCCGATCAAAACCCATACCCAGCACATGTTTGCCGGCGAACTCCGGGGCGAGCCGGTTGAATGCCGTCGGGTCGCGATCGATGACCGCCACGTCATGTCCGATCCGGGACAGCGCGTCGGCCAGCGCGGCGCCGACGCGGCCGCAGCCCATCACCACAACCCGCACCTGAGGTCCTTTCGGCTACGTCGCGTGCGGCCCACCCGGCGGGCCGCACGGTATGGGGAACGCTACCGGCATCGGAGGCAAGGCCTACTCTTGGCTCTCGTGTCCAAGCTTTCGAAGATGACGCGGCGGCTTCTCCTGGGACAGCCGTTCCGCAGCGACAAGCTGAGCCACACTCTGCTGCCGAAGACCATCGCCCTGCCGGTATTCGCCTCCGATGCACTGTCGTCGGTGGCCTACGCGCCGGAGGAGATCTTCCTGGTTCTGTCGGTCGCGGGCCTGTCCGCGATCACCATGGCGCCCTGGATCGGCGTGGCCGTCGCGCTGGTCATGCTGGTGGTGGTGGCCTCCTACCGCCAGAATGTGCACGCCTACCCGTCCGGCGGCGGCGACTACGAGGTGGTCACCACCAACCTCGGACACACCGCTGGGCTGACGGTGGCCAGCGCGCTCCTGGTGGACTACACGCTGACGGTCGCGGTCTCGATGGCCTCGGCGATGTCCAATATCGGTTCGGCGGTGCCGTTCATCGCCCAGCACAAGGTGGCGTTCGCGGTCACCGCGATCGTGTTGCTGACCGCGGTCAACCTGCGCGGTATCCGCGAATCTGGCACAGCCTTCGCGATCCCCACCTACGCCTTCATGGTCTGTATGTTCATCATGCTGATCTGGGGTTTCATCCAGATCTTCGTGATGGGCCACGATCTGCAGGCTGAGTCGGCGGGCTTCGAACTGCATTCCGAGCACGGTGACGTGCTGGGTTTTGCGCTGGTGTTCCTGGTGGCCAGGGCGTTCTCGTCGGGGTGTGCGGCACTCACCGGTGTCGAGGCGATCAGCAACGGCGTGCCGGCCTTCCGCAAGCCCAAGTCCCGCAACGCGGCCACCACACTTGCCCTGCTGGGCGGAATCTCGGTTGCGCTCTTCCTGGGCATGATCGTGCTGGCGATCAAGACCGGTGTGAAGTTGGCCGAGCGACCCGCCGAGCAACTCGTCGGCGCTCCCGAGGGGTATCGGCAGAAGACGCTGGTGGCCCAGTTGGCGGATGCGATCTTTCACAATTTCGCCCCGGGCCTCTATCTGATCACCGGCGTCACCGCCCTGATCCTGGTGCTGGCGGCCAATACCGCATTCAACGGCTTCCCGGTGCTCGGCTCGATTCTGGCGCAGGACCGCTACCTCCCGCATCAGCTGCATACCCGCGGTGACCGGCTGGCGTTCTCCAACGGCATCGTGTTCCTGGCCCTGGCCGCGATCGCCTTCGTGGTGGCTTTCGGGGCTGAGGTGACCGCCCTCATCCAGCTCTACATCGTGGGCGTGTTCGTGTCGTTCACGCTCAGCCAGATCGGCATGGTGCGGCACTGGACCCGGCTGCTGCGCACCGAGGATGACCCGCAGGAACGCCGCCGGATGGTCCGCTCGCGGGTGGTCAACACCATCGGCTTCATCGCCACCGGTGCGGTGCTGATCGTGGTGCTGGTGACCAAGTTCCTGGCCGGCGCGTGGATCGCGATCCTGGCGATGGGCAGTCTGTTCATCTTGATGAAGGCGATCAATCGTCATTACGCGTCGGTGGAGCGCGAGTTGACGGCGGGTGCGGAAGAGCAACGCGAGATCGTGTTGCCCAGTCGCAATCACGCGGTGGTGCTGGTGTCGAATATGCACCTGCCGACCCTGCGGGCGCTGTCCTATGCCCGGGCGACGAGACCGGACGTGCTCGAGGCATTAACGGTGAATGTCGAGGAGGACGAGACCCGCAGACTCACGGCTGAGTGGGAGGCAAGTGCGGTCACCATCCCGTTGAAGGTCGTCGCCTCGCCCTACCGTGAGGTCACCGGTCCGGTGCTGGACTACGTCAGGCGGATCAGCAAGGAAGCCCCACGCACCGTGGTGACGGTGTACGTGCCGGAGTACGTCGTCGGCCGCTGGTGGGAAGGCCTGTTGCACAACCAGAGTGCGCTTCGGATCAAGACGCGGCTGCTGTTCATCCCGAACGTCATGGTGACTTCGGTTCCCTGGCAGTTGAATTCGTCGGAGCGGCTCAGCGAACTTCAGGGGCAGAGCGCCCCGGGCGATGTCCGAAAGGGATTCGTGGAGTGACCGTTATCGGGCCGGACGATGTGGTGCTGCGTACCGGCCCGGCCGCCAATGGCGGCAGTTGTGTGGCCCGCCACGACGGCCGGGTGGTGTTCGTGCGCTACGCGTTGCCGGGGGAATTGGTTCGAGTCCGGGTGACCTCGGAGCGCGGAGCCTACTGGCATGCCGAGACCATCGAGGTGCTTGAGCCGTCGGCCGATCGGATAGCGGCGCTGTGTCCGATTGCCGGCGTGGACGGCGCCGGGTGCTGCGATCTGGCCTTCGCCGAGCCGGCGGCCGTACGTGAGATCAAAGGTCAGGTGGTGGCCAATCAGCTTGCGCGGCTTGGGGATTACGCGTGGGAGGGCGTGGCGGAACCGATCGGGACCGGCGGCGCGCAGGGCTGGCGCACCCGGGTGCGCCTGGACGTCGGCGCCGACGGCCGGGCTGGATTCCACCGTTACCACAGTGACGAACTGGTCACCGATCTGCGGTGCGGACAGCTTCCTTCAGCCATGCTCGCGGGCATCGACGGTGCGCGCTGGACCGGTGGCGACCAGTTACACGTGGCGCTCGACGATGACGGCTGCCGTCATGTGGCAGCCACCGCGCGAGATAGGCGCGGCAGCACCGCCCTGGAAGGTTCCGGCGGATCCGTGCACCGGGTCGGGTCGCGGGTCTGGCGGGTGCCGGCGACCGGTTTCTGGCAGTCCCATCGCGACGCACCCGCGGTCTACAGCGAGTTGGTGCGGCAGTGGTCGGCCGACACCAGCGCCGGCAGTGTGACGCCCGGCCGGTCAGACGGGTTGCGGGCCTGGGATCTCTACGGCGGCGTCGGTTTGTTCGCAGCGGCGTTGGCCGATGTGGTCGGCGAGCGCGGACGGGTGCTCACGGTGGACACCTCGCGTGCGGCATCGAACGTCGCGCGCTCCGCACTGGCCGACCTGCCCCAGGTCCGGGTGGTGACCGATTCAGTCCGCCGGGTGCTGGCCGCGCAGTCCGGCGGAGCCGATATCGCGGTACTCGACCCGCCGCGGGCAGGCGCGGGCCGAGCGGTCATCGAATTGCTCGCCGGCGCCGGCGTGCCGCGGGTGATCCATATCGGTTGCGAGGCTGCGGCATTCGCGCGCGACATCGGCCTTTATCGTCACAATGGCTACCACGTTCAGACCATTCGGGTGTTCGACGCCTTCCCGCTGACGCATCATGTTGAATGCATCGCCCTGCTGACGAGAGGGACCCATGGGCCACCCTGATTCGGCTCCCCGTGGCCGCCGGTCGCTGGGCCTGCTGTTCGCCCGCGGGTCGTGGCCGGAGACCCACCGGATCATCGGGATCCTGCATAAGGAGACCGTCGGCGGCGCGATCCTGCTGGCTGCCGCGGCCGTCGCGCTGATCTGGGCGAATTCGCCATGGGCGGCCTCGTATTACGCGCTCACTAATTTCCGGGTCGGCACCGACAACCTCGGTCTGCATCTGAACCTGAGCCTGGGCGGGTGGGCCGCCGACGGGTTACTCGCCATTTTCTTCTTCGTCGTCGGCCTCGAATTGAAACGCGAATTCGTCGCCGGCGACCTTCGCGACCCGGCCAGGGCCGCGCTGCCGATCGCTGCCGCGGTCGGCGGCATGGTGGTGCCCGCGCTGATCTTCCTGGCTTTCACCATCGGCGGCACCGACGGGGCCGAGCGCGGTTGGGCAATCCCGACCGCCACCGACATCGCGTTTGCGGTAGCGGTGCTGGCGGTGATCTCCACGCACCTGCCGACGGCGTTGCGGACCTTTCTGCTCACCCTGGCAGTCGTTGACGACCTTCTCGCAATCACCGTCATCGCGGTGTTCTACAGCACCAAGATCAACCTCGGCGCACTGCTGATCGCGCTCCTCCCGTTGGCGTTGTTCGCGGTGCTCGTGCAGAGGCGTATCACCTCGTGGTGGCTGTTGATTCCGCTGGCGGCGCTCACCTGGTCGTTCGTCCACGAGTCCGGCGTGCACGCCACCGTCGCCGGCGTGCTGCTGGGCTTCACCGTCCCGGTCTTGCGCAGCAAGACCGCCGGCGACGGCCTGGCCGAATCTTTCGAGCATGCGATGCGGCCCGTCTCAGCGGGTTTCGCGATCCCGGTCTTCGCCTTCTTCGCGGCCGGGGTGAGCTTCGGCGGCTATGACGGATTCGTGACAGCCCTGCGCGACCCCATCGCACTCGGAGTCATCGCCGGACTCGTCGTCGGCAAGACCCTGGGGGTGTTCGGCACCACCCGACTGATCGCCGCGGTCACCCACGCCAGCCTCGACGCGTCGCTGCGCTGGATCGACGTCCTGGGTGTCTCCATGCTGGCTGGGATCGGGTTCACGGTATCGCTGCTGATCGGGGACTTGGCGTATGCCACCGAACCATCGCGACTGGCCGTCATGAAGGTCGCGGTGCTCACCGGATCGCTGCTGGCGGCCGTCCTGGCCGGCATCCTGCTGCGAATCCGCAACCGGCACTACCGCGCGATCTTCGAACTGGAGACCGCGGACCCGGACTGCGACGGCGTGCCGGACGTCTATCTGTCCGGGCCCGATCACCGGGGCAACGGTGCGTAGACTGACCTGATGCTTGAACAGGTCCGCGGTCCTGCCGATCTGCAGCACCTCTCCCAGGTTGACCTGACGGAACTCGCCGTCGAGATCCGCCAGTTCCTGATCCACAAGGTCGCTGCGACCGGAGGTCACCTGGGGCCCAACCTCGGTGTGGTGGAACTCACACTGGCGTTGCATCGCGTCTTCGATTCACCGCACGACCCGATCATCTTCGATACCGGCCATCAGGCTTACGTGCACAAGATGCTCACCGGTCGGGCCGCGGACTTCGACACCCTGCGCATGCGGGGTGGCCTGTCGGGTTACCCGTCGCGGGCGGAGAGCGACCACGACTGGGTCGAGTCCAGTCACGCCTCGGCGGCACTGTCCTACGCCGACGGGATGGCCAAGGCCTTCGAGTTGACCGGCCAGCGCAACCGGCACGTGGTCGCCGTCGTCGGGGATGGTGCGCTCACCGGTGGCATGTGCTGGGAGGCGCTCAACAACATCGCGGCAGCCAAACGCCCGGTCGTCATCGTGGTCAACGACAATGGCCGCAGTTACGCGCCGACCATCGGCGGGTTCGCCGACCATCTCGCCGGCCTGCGACTGCAACCGGGTTACGAACGCCTCCTGGAGCGGGGTCGGGTCGCGCTGCGCGGGATGCCGGTGATCGGCGAGGCCTGCTACCACGCGGTGCACAGCGTGAAGGCCGGCCTCAAAGACGCGATCTCTCCGCAGGTGATGTTCACCGATCTGGGTATCAAGTACGTCGGCCCAATCGATGGACACGACGAGCATGCGGTGGAGAACGCGCTGCGCCACGCTCGTGGTTTCAACGCCCCGGTGATCGTTCACGTCGTGACCCGCAAGGGCATGGGCTATCCGCCGGCCGAGAACGACGAGGCCGAACTGATGCATGCCTGCGGCGTGATCGACCCGCGTACCGGACTGGCCACCAAGGTCGCCGAGCCCGGGTGGACGTCGGTGTTCTCCGACGCCTTGATCGCCTATGCGACCAAGCGACGCGACATCGTGGCGATCACCGCGGCGATGCCGGGACCGACCGGACTGGCGGCCTTCGGTGAACGATTCAAAGACCGGCTCTTCGACGTCGGTATCGCCGAGCAGCATGCGATGACGTCGGCGGCCGGACTGGCCATGGCCGGGATGCATCCGGTGGTCGCGATCTACTCCACGTTCCTGAACCGGGCCTTCGACCAGGTCATGATGGATGTGGCGTTGCATAAGCTGCCGGTCACCATTGTGCTGGACCGCGCCGGCGTCACCGGAAACGACGGCGCCAGCCACAACGGTATGTGGGATCTGTCGATGCTCAATATCGTGCCCGGGATCCGCGTCGCCGCTCCGCGCGACGGCGCGCGGCTGCGCGAAGAACTTGGCGAGGCGCTCGATGTCAGCGACGGCCCGACGGCCATTCGTTTCCCCAAAGGGGAAGTGGGACAGGACATCCCGGCAACTGAGCGGATCAATGGTATTGACGTTTTAGCGCGCCCCACCGAGGAACTCGGCGCTGACGTTCTGATGGTAGCGGTGGGATCTTTCGCCGCCATGGCGCTGCAGATCTCTGATCGGCTCCGCAAACAGGGCATCGGTGTGACCGTGGTTGATCCGCGGTGGGTTCTGCCGGTGCCGGATGCGCTGGGCCCGCTGGCACTGGCACACAAACTGGTGGTGACCCTGGAGGACAACGGCGTACGCGGAGGAGTCGGTTCGGCGGTGTCGGCTGCGCTGCGTGCCGCCGATATCGATGTTCCGTGCCGCGACATCGGTGTGCCGCAACGCTTCCTGGACCATGCCGCCCGCGCGGAGGTGCTCGCCGAGTCGGGCCTCACCGAACAGCACATCGCGCGTCAGGTCACCGGCTGGGTGGCCGCACTGGCTGCACGCGCCGAATCAGTCTCCGAGCAGGTCGACTGACCGGTCATCGGCGCGACGCAGCGCCTCCGACAACACCGGTTCCACCAGATCGCGCTGCCAGCCGCGCGCTCCGGCGTCGCGCAGGAAATCCGACACCGCGCCCGTGACGTCGTCGGCGGGGGTCCAGTCCCAACACAATCTGCGGACCAGGTCCGGTGACACCAGGTTCTCCGTCGGCACCCCGACCCGCTGCGACAGTTCGCCGAGCGCGGCTCGGGCTGCCTCCAGGTAACCTGCGGCTTCGGGTTTGCGCTTGGCCCACCGAACGGGCGGCGGCGGTCCGGTGAAGGGTTCTGCCGCCTCGGGCGGGTCGTCGGTCCTTCGGGCTTTCTCCAGCGCCTCCAGCCACACCGCGGCGGTGCGCCGCTGTTTGGGTCCGCTGAAGACGGGCAGGGCGATGAGTTCGTCCACCGTTGTGGCGTCGGCCAGTGCGGCGGCGATGATCGCCGAGTCGGGCAGAATCCGGCCCGGCGCGATATCGCGGTTGCGCGCGATGCGGTCTCGGGCCGTCCACAACTCGCGCACCGCGGCCAGGCCACCCGTGGTGCGAATCTTGTTCAGCCCCGATGTCCGGCGCCAGCGATCACGACGGGTCGGGGTGGCGTCGGCACGGCGCAGATACTCGAATTCCTCTGTCGCCCAGGCAGTTTTGTTCTGGTCGGCCAACACGGTAGCGACTTTGGCGCGCAACTCGATCAGAACTTCGACGTCCAGTGCGGCGTAATTTAGCCACGCATCGGGCAGTGGGCGCTTGGACCAATCGGCCGCCCCGTGTCCCTTGGCCAGGCCCAGGCCGAGCATGCGTTGCACCATGGCAGCGAGGTTGACTCGGTCGAAGCCGGCTAACCGACCGGCCAGTTCGGTGTCGTAGAGAGCAGGTGGACGCAAGCCCACCTCGGCCAGGCACGGCAGGTCCTGATCGGCGGCGTGCAGAATCCATTCGTCGTCGGCCAGCACGTCGGCCAGCGGTGCCAGGACGTCGATCGAACTGCCGCCGTGGTTGACCGGATCAATCAGAACCGTTCCGGCACCGTTGCGACGAATCTGGATCAGGTATGCGCGGTTGGAATACCGGAACCCCGAGGCCCGTTCGGCATCCACCGCGAACGGCCCGCGTCCAGTCGCCAATTTCGCCGCGGCCCGGGCGATGTCGGCAGCACTGACCGACACCGCCGGGACTCCTTCGGACGGGCGCGCCAGCGGAATCGGCTCGGGATCGGGGAGTAGTTCCCCCGGGGTGTCGAGGTCGTCAGGCTCGGACATGTCGGGTGACATCTCAGGCGCGAGAACGCGAACTCAGATCGGTCACCCCGGTCGGCGGTAGCCCCGCCGCGTGTTCGAGTACTTCGCAGAACGCCTCGACATGGATTCCCAATGCCAGCGTGGTGGCGGTCCACGACGCCCGGATCTCCAGTTGGTGGGCGCGCGGCGGCCCGGAGATGTCGCCGTAGCGCACCGAGGTGGTTGCGGTGACGGTGCCGCCGAGTGCGGTGACATGTTCGGATCGCGACTCCAATGCCTCCACCAACCAACTCCAGGCCACCTCGGGCAGCAGTGGGTCGACGGCCTCGGCAGGGTCGAGGTCGGCCTGGATGAAGGCGACCAGTCGCATGGTGCCGTCCCAGGCTTCGGCGCCGTCGGGGTCGTGCAGCAGGATCAGACGGCCGAAGGCGTCACCTTCGGAGACCTCGGGAACAACCTCGCCCTCGGGTCGGCGGACCTCCGCGCTCAGCGCATAGCTGTACGGCGCGAGGCGCTGAGGTGGGCGGATCGGGCCCAACTCGATCTCCGACCGGACCTCGGCAGCATTCATCGCAGCCACCGCCTCGCGGAACTGGGTGGGCTCCGCACTGGTCACGGATTGACGCTAGCCCTATCGACGGGGCGTCGCAGGCAGGCGCGCCGTGCCGGTAACCCGGCCGCCGGCGCCGTGGCAGCATTGTCCCGGTGAGCAACCGCCGCCAACTTCCGCAGGCGCCCTACCTGGCCGCCGCCACCGGCCACACACCCAACCGCACCCCGGTGTGGTTCATGCGTCAGGCTGGCCGATCATTGCCGGAATATCGCGCGCTGCGCGCCAAGAACACCATGATGGAAGCGTGTTTCGATGCTGAATTGATCTGTGAGATCACCCTGCAGCCGGTCCGCCGCCACGGCGTCGACGCGGCGATTCTGTTCTCCGACATCGTCGTGCCATTGCGCGGCGCGGGTGTGGATCTGGACATCGTGCCCGACGTGGGGCCGGTGATCGCGAATCCGATTCGGACCGCAGCCGATGTCACCGCACTCAAAGCCCTTGACCCGCAGCGGGTCAGCGCGGTCGCCGATGCTGTCGGGTTGCTCGTCGCAGCACTCGGCGAGGTACCTCTGATCGGATTCGCCGGCGCGCCCTTCACTCTGGCCTCCTACCTGGTGGAGGGCGGGCCGAGCAAGTTGCATGAGCGCACCAAGGCCATGATGCTCGCCGAGCCAGCCACCTGGCACGCGCTCATGGCGGCACTGACCGACCTCACCATAGAATTCCTCCGTGTTCAGTTGGACGCCGGGGTCGACGCGATTCAACTGTTCGACTCGTGGGCAGGAACGCTGTCACTGGCTGACTATCGCAGCTACGTATTGCCGCACAGCACAAAGGTATTCGCCGCATTGGCCGGTTTCGGCGTGCCGATGACGCACTTCGGTGTGGGCACCGCTGAACTGCTGGGTGCGATGTCCGAAGCTGTTTCAGGCCACGGCGCTCCGGCAGTGGTCGGCGTGGACTGGCGCACCTCACTGGCCGATGCGGCCGGCCGGGTCGGTGCCGGAAAAGCGTTGCAGGGCAACCTCGATCCGGTCGTTCTGTTGGCGGGTTGGCAGGCCGTCGAGAAGTCCGCGCGGGCCGTCGTCGACGATGGCCGCCGCGCCATGGATGTCGGCGCCGCCGGGCACATTTTCAATCTCGGCCACGGCGTACTCCCGCCGACCGATCCCGAACTGCTGACTGATTTGGTGGCCCTGGTGCATTCGCTGTGACTTCGGGTGGGCAGGGGTCGAAGCTGCGCTATTGCGTTGTGGGCGGCGGGATTTCAGGTTTGGTCACTGCCTACCGGATCCGTGCTGCGCTCGGGGATCGCGCCGATATCACCGTATTCGACCCGGGTGATCGACTCGGTGGCGTACTGCGCACCGAGCAGCTCGCCGGCGTGCCGGTAGACGTCGGTGCCGAGGCGTTCATCGCACGCCGGCCCGAGGTGCCCGTACTGCTCGCCGAACTCGGACTCGCCGATCGCCATATCGGCACCACCGGCGTCACGACCGCCATCTACAGCCAGGACCGATTGCACGCCCTGCCGGTCGGCACCGTCAACGGCATCCCGACCTCGGCCGCCTCGATGGCCGGTCTGGTCGACGAGGCCACCTGCGACCGGATCGCCACCGAAGCCGACCGCCCGTGGCACTGGCGGGCCGGGTCGGACCCGGCACTGGGCGAACTGGTGGCCGACCGCTTCGGCGAGCAGGTGCTGGCCCGGTCGGTCGATCCGCTGGTGACCGGCGTCTACGGGGGATCGGCACGGGGGATCGGCATCCGGTCCGCGGTGCCCGCGGTGGCGAGCGCACTGGACGCCGGAGCGACGAGCATGACCGACGCCGCCCGGGGAGTTGTGCAGGGTGGCGCCGACGGGCCGGTCTTCGGCGCGATCGACGGCGGCTACCGGGTGCTGCTCGACGAGCTGGTGTCGCGCAGCGACGCGACGTGGGTTCGGGCCGCGGTTCACCGGATCGCCGCCGCGGACCCGGGCTGGGTACTTTCCGATGATTCCGGGCGCACCCGGCACGCCGACGCGGTGGTGCTCGCAGTGCCGGCACCGCAGGCGGCCGCCCTGCTGGCCGAGGTGGCGCCGCAGGCTGCGGCGGCGGCCGCGCGGATACCGGTCGCTTCGGCTGCGGTGCTGGCGATGGCCGTCGCCCCGGATCTGGAGTTCCCGGCGCAGTCCGGGGTGCTGGTCGCGACCGGAGAACGCTTGCACGCCAAGGCGATCACGCTCTCGACCCGCAAGTGGGGTACCCGCGGCGACGCCGAACTGCTGCGACTGTCGTTCGGCCGGTTCGGCGACGATATCGCCCGGGCCACCTCTGATCACGACCTGACGGCATGGGCTGTTGACGACCTGGCCGCGGTGTTCGGTGTCGACGTCGACCCGATCGAGGTCCTGGTGCACCGCTGGATCGAGGCGCTGCCCCAGTACGCCCCGGGCCACGGTGAACTGACCGCCCGAATCCGGGACGCGATGCCGCCGACGCTGGCGATCGCGGGCAACTATCTCGATGGAGTGGGCGTGCCCGCCTGTATCGGCGCGGCCGGCCGGGCTGCCGCGGCGGTGGTGGCGGCGACCGCCACGAACTAGGCCGGGCCGCCCGTGGCACCATGGAGGCCATGGCGAAACTGGACTACAACAAGCTCAACGCCGCCGTTCGCTACGTGATGTTCTCGGCCTTCGCCGCCAAACCCGGTGTGCTGGGTTACGACGAGGACTCCCGGGCCGCCGTGATCGACGAGACCGCGACTTTCCTCAAGCAGCAGGAGGATGGTGGTGTGGTGGTCCGCGGTCTGTACGACGTGGCCGGCATGCGGGCCGACGCCGACTTCATGATCTGGACCCACGCCGAGCGTCTTGAAGACCTGCAGGCGACCTACAGCGACTTCCGGCGCACCACCACGCTGGGCCGCGCAGTCACGCCGGTCTGGAGCAGTGTCGCCCTGCACCGTCCGGCCGAGTTCAACAAGAGCCATGTCCCGGCGTTCCTGGCCGGTGAAGAACCGGGCAACTACGTCTGCGTCTACCCGTTCGTGCGCTCGCTGGAGTGGTATCTGCTGCCTGATGATGATCGCCGCAAGATGCTGGCCGACCACGGGATGGCCGCGCGCAGTTACAAGGATGTCCGCGCCAATACCGTGCCCGCCTTCGCCCTCGGTGACTACGAGTGGATCCTGGCGTTCGAGGCCGCGGAGTTGCACCGCATCGTGGATCTGATGCGCGATCTGCGGGCCACCGAGGCTCGCCTGCACGTCCGCGAGGAGATCCCGTTTTTCACCGGCCCGCGAGTCGGGGTCGAGGAACTCATCGCCAGCCTGCCCTGATAGCGGGAACTGGACTAAGCTGATATTTCGCCAGCTTGGCAGTGCCCGGAGAGAGGGTGAGGCGATTGCCAAAAGTCGTATATCTCGCGGGCTTCGCCGCGGTCACCCTCGCTGCGTTCGTTGCTCTGGTTCTCAGTGGCGCTGTGCCGCAATCGGCGGTGGCCGTCGTCACCGATCTGGTGCTGGCCGCGCTGTCGGTGCTGGCCGCAGGGTCAGGCGCGCGGGCGGCGGCGTCCGCCAACGGCAGGTTCAGGTTGGCCTGGGCTTTGATGGCCGGCGCTCTCGCGGCATTCGCAGTCGGCGAGATGATCTGGTGCTACAACGAACTCGTCGTCAATGAACCTCCGTTCCCGTCGGCGGCGGACGCCTTTTTCCTGATGTTTCCGGTCGGTGTCGGCGCCGCGCTGTTGTTGTTCCGCAATCGGAGCAACCGAGAATCCCAGGGCCGGATCGTTCTGGATGGACTGATCGTGGCGGGCTCGCTGTTCGTCGTGTCCTGGACGCTCGGCCTGCGACAGATTTATGAGGCCGGCGATGCGACACGCATGGATATCGCGCTGCTCATCGCTTACCCGGTGGGCGACCTGGTCATGCTGACAATCGCAGCCGTGGTGGTGGTCAGTGCGCAGGCTGGTCAGCGCGTGACGATGGCACTGCTGACCTTCGGGCTGACGTGCATGGCACTCGCTGACAGCGGCTACGCCTACCTATCGGCCCGGGGCGACTACGTCAGCGGCAACATCGTCGATATCGGCTGGGTGGCGGGACTGCTGTTGCTGATCCTCGCGGCGGTGACGGCCCGGCAGACCACGATGCCTGACCGCCCGATGGACGAGGTGCCCGGCTGGGCGTCGGTCTGGCTACCGTACGTGCCGCTGATGTTGGCTGGAATCGTCGCAATCGCTCGCCCGCCGATACCCTTCACAGCCGGCCCGCTGCTCACGGTGGGTGTGCTGCTTGCCGTCACCGTTTTGGCCCGACAACTCCTGGCGGTCACCGAGACCCGGCGACTGATGGCACGGGTGGCCGACCGTGCGCGGCATGACCCGCTCACCGGACTGGCCAATCGGGTTCTCTTTCAGGATCGGTTGGCGCAGGCGTGGGACCACACCCACCTCGGTGAGTCGATGAGTGTTCTCGCCCTCGATCTGAACCACTTCACAATGGTCAACGACACCCTCGGTCATGGCATCGGGGACGGGTTGTTGTGCGCGGTCGCGGATCGGATTAGCGACTGCGTCCGAGATGAGGACGTGGTCGCTCGGCTGGGTGGGGACGAATTCGCGATCCTTGTCGTGGGTTCGCCCGCCCGCGCCCACCGACTCGCCGACCGTGTCGTGGAGTCGTTCGATGAACCATTCCTGATCGACGGCCACGAACTTCTCATCCGGCCCAGTGTCGGACTGGCGACAACCATGTGCGCCGCCGGGCAGAACTCGGGCGAGCAGTTGCTCAATCAGGCTGATATTGCGATGTATTCGGGCAAACGCTCCGCTGCGGCGGGGGTGCACGTATTCAGTGCCGAGACTCAGGTGGCCGATACCGTCGACGAGGCACTGGTCGAACGCGACACTCGACTGCGAGCCGTTGACGGTGCGATGAGCGTTCGGCTGCTTGCCGAACTCCATGATGCGCTCGATCAACGTGATCTTGTACTGCTCTACCAGCCCAAGTTCGACCTTCTCACCGCCCAAGTCGTTGGCATCGAGGCCCTGCTGCGGTGGCAACATCCCGTGCGAGGACTACTCGGTCCCGATGAATTCCTGCCACTGGCCCGCGGGGACGATCTGATGGCCGCGATCACCGATTTCGTGATCCACCAGGCACTCGATGACGCGTCTCGGTGGCGGTCGCTGTCTGTTGAGGTACCCGTCGCGATCAACCTTCCCGCCCCCGCCCTGGTTGATCTCCAATTGCCTGCCAGGTTGATGAGTGCGCTGGGCGAGCATCGAATCGAGGCAACCGCACTGACAACGAGATCACCGAGGATCTGTACCTCGACAACCTCGACCATGCCAGGGCCGTGCTCAACGTGGTGCGGCAGAGCGGAATTCGGGTGGCTATCGATGATTTCGGCAGTGGCTATTCGGCGCTGTCCTATCTGCGGGATTTGACCATCGACGAAGTGAAACTCGACCGTGATTTCATCGCACCGATCCTGGTCGACCCCCGCGCGGCCGCGGTGGTTCGCGCGGTTGTGAACCTTGCGCATGAACTGGGTCTGACCACAGTCGCCGAAGGTGTGGAGAACGCTGAAACCGCCGCGCGGCTTCGGGAATACGGCTGTGATGTGGGGCAGGGCTACTTCTTCAGCGCACCGCTGAGCGCCGAGGCGGTGGCCGACCTGCTGGGGCAGGGTTATTCGGCTGGCAACAGCGTCAGCGAGATCGAGTTGATGCAGTAACGCTGGTCGGTCGGCGTGGGATAGCCCTCACCGGCGAACACGTGACCGAGATGGCTGTGGCAGTTCGCGCAGAGGACCTCGACGCGGCGCATGCCCAGGGTGTCGTCCGGCCGCAGGATTACCGCCTCGGTATGCGACGGGTCGAAGAACGACGGCCACCCGCAGTGCGACTCGAATTTCTCGGTACTGCGAAACAGTTCAGCACCGCAGGCCCGGCACTGATACACACCCTCGGTCGTGGTGTCGGTGTACTCACCCACAAAGGGGCGTTCGGTGCCGGCCTGTCGTAGCACCTGAAACTCCTCGGCGTTGAGCCGTGTGCGCCATTCGGCATCGGTCAGTTCGAGCTTGGGAGGGGGAATCGAACTCATGCGCTCACGGTAGCGCGGCCGGCGTTCGGCGTCATCCACGCCGGGTCAATACCGTCGTCGAGTCGGCCGTCCTCTTTGGCGTCGAGGTAGCGGAAGTACAGCACGCAGAACACCACGACCAGCATCAGCGACCACCCGTAGGTGATCTTCATGTATTCCAGGTACCGGCCCGTCGTCGGCTGGCGCCACATCAGCCACCGGTCCAGCGTCAGGAACCCGTAGGTGGCCAGCCAGGCCGGCCAGTTGCGCAGCACCGAGTTGCGCAGCACCACCGTCATCAGGAACGGGAACAGCATCATCGAGTAGTAGCCCTGGGCCAGCGACAGCACCAGCCAGGATGCGATCAGCAGTACACCCGACGAGGTCAGCATCCAGAACAACGGATCGCGGGTGCGGTAGTAGTGGTTGAGTAGCCACAGACTGAGCGCCGCCAGTACGACGAAGCCCACCCGCAGGGCCGTGATGAGCCACATCGGCAGCCCGTAGTACACGCCATTGCCCAGCACCGAGCTATTGAAGTAGTCGCGGGTGGACAGGAGGTACGGCATCGTCCGGTGCAGGAAGTTCCCCCGGTCCACCACCAGGGGCCAGGCCACCAGATTGAATGCCACCGGAACCGCCACCGCGACGATCAGGGCGCGCCATTGCCGGCTGAGCAACGGCAGCAGAAGTAGCACCGCGAGAACCGGTTTGACCACCAGCGACAGTCCGATTGCGATGCCGGCCAACCACTGTCGGTTCACCCGACCATCCAGCAGCCACCGCATGAACAGCACCTCAGCCAACAGGATGCAGCCGTTGATATTGGTGAAGACCAGGGTGTTGGTCACCGACTCGGTGACGAAAATCGCCGCCAGCAGGGCAGGCAGCGCCACCGAGGTCAGCGGGAATTTGAACAGGCGGACCAGCAGGCAGGCCGCGGCAATGATGGCCAGCGTGTTGAGCAGGATGAACCAGTTACGTGCGGCGAACACGCTGTCGAAGTAACCGAACGGGGCCATCAGCAGCGTGCCGCCCGGCGGATAGAGATAGTGCGGATCGACTTGTTCGAATGCCTCGCTGTACACCGGCTCGCTGGCCCGGAAATGCCGCAGCGCCCAGTAGACCGGTGCCCAGTCGTCGGTGATGTAACCGTTGGACGTCAGCACCCAACTGCGGTGGATGATCGACATGATCGCGATCGGCCAGAGCGCGGTGCGCAGGACGGCCGCGGTAGTCGGCGGGCCGGTGCGCGGACCGAACGCGGTGCGCAGAAGCGATGCAACCCGGGCCACGTTCCGCACCGTACACCGGAGCGCGGGGCCTGCGGCTTAGGCGGGGCAGAAGGTGTCGGTCGGTGGTAGTGCGCCGGAATCGAGGTAGGCCAGAACCGGCGGCAGCGCGCAGGCCGAGTAAATGCTGGCGCCGTGACCGATTCCCTGCCACATCACCCGCCTGTTGGTCGCGCCGGCATTGATGACGGTGGCCGCGGTGGCCGCCACTCCCTGTGCGCCCACGATCGGGTCGTTCTGCACACCGAGCAGCACGACGTTGATCTTCAGATTCTGGGGGTCCTGCGGCGCTGAGCCACTGGGCCAGTTGAGGCACTTCACCAGGTTCAGCGCGGCCACGGTGCCGAACTGAGGGTAGGTCTTTCCCCACGCGACGACGAGTTCGCGGACCCGGTCCGGTGTGGGGCGGTTCAGCGAGTCGCTGCAGGTGTTGACGAACTGCCCGTCGGTGCCGCGCAGAGCGTCGGCCTGATTGATCAGGTTGGTGAGTTGGTTGGTGTCCCCGGCCCGGGCGGCAGACAGTGCGTCGGCGAGTTTGACCGTGCTGCCGATTCGGTCCCCGGTGGGGAAGCCCAGTGCGGTGGTGATGGCGGTGGCCATCAGGGACAGCGGCACACGGCCCGGGGCGCGCCCGGCGCGGGCCTCGGCCAGCAGTGCGTCGACCGCACCCTTCGGGTCGGGACCGAGTGAGCAGTTGACGGCGACACACTGGGCGGCGAAGGCGTCGAGTGCGCCCTGCTGTGCCTTGACCTGATCCTCGGCTGCGGATTCGGCGCCCACCCCGGACGGGATCGGCGAGTCTAAGACCAACCGGGCGACCTTCTCGGGGTGCGAACCGGCGTAGGCCAACGCCACTTGTGCGCCGTTACCGATGCCGAGCAGTGCCAGTGCGGGCACATCCCAGGTGCTGCGCAACCGTTCCAGATCCTCGGCCGCACGCGCATTGTCATACGCCGACTCGCCGGGTGCGATCGTGTCGGTGCACCCGGTGGTCGCGGTCATTGTGATCGCGCCGAGGCTGGCCACCGGGTCGTCGCCCGAGGTGAATTGAGCCTGCTCGCGCATCTCCTGGCGGTCATATTGATCACGGCAGTCGATCGGACTCGACCTGCCTATTCCACGCCGATCCACCGCCACGATGGGATGGGTCTTGAGGACGTCGGCTCCCGACCGCGACAGCCACACCGGAAGTTGCAGCGATGACGGCAGATCCGACCCGGTGGTGAATATCAGTGGGCCGGCCTCTGGCGGGGTCTGCACCGACCGGGCCCGTACCACGCCGATGCTCAGGGTTCCGGTCGCACCGCCGACCGGATCGAGGTCGGCGTCGTAGTCGGCGCACTCCATCATCACGCCGGGGATTGCGGTGGTGCCGGCATCCCCGAATCCCTTGGCGGTGCAGTCTTTCCACGCCAGATCGTTCTTCGGCGGGCTGATCAGCGGCGCACCGTCGGCCGCTGTCGTGGTGGTGGGCGCGGCGCCGGGATTGCGCGCCGCATCGCTGGCGAACTGGGGATTGGCCGCCAGCCAGGGTGCGCACCCGGTGAGCAGGCTGGTCGCAATGACGCTCACGCTGACCGCGGTTCCGATCCGACCCTGCCGACGCATGCCCACCACAGTAGCGACTCGGCCCGTTTCGCCATCTGGGACGATAGCGGGGACGGTAGCGGTGGATGACGTCGGGGACGATCTCGATGGCGTTGAAGAAGCCGTTGAAGAAGCAAGGAGTGCGTCGTGCAGGTGGTGCTGGCCCAAGAGGTTGAGCCGATCGTCGCCGGGCTTCTGGGCGGGATTTCGCCACCCGGTGGTCCGACCGGCGAGCAGTTGGTCGTGCTGAAATCCATCACGCGGGATCTGTGGGGGCGTGCGGACATCGACGTGGGGAACCTGACTCCGCTGTCACCGGACGAGGTGGCCAAAGCCCTGAACCGGCCGCAGGCCCGTCAGCGTTTCGCGGAGATCATGATGACGCTCGAGCTCTGCCGCCATCCGATGTCCATGGCGCAGGTGGAACTTGCCGAGAAGTACGTCGCGGCAATGGGAATCAACGACATCGAGATCGAGGCGAGCCGCACCGCCATCACCAAGGGTGCCGAGGCGGCCGCAACGGATCTGGAACGGTGCTACAGCGAGATACTGCCCGAGATCTCGGAGTTGTCCCTGCGTGACCGCTACCTCCGCCTCGATAAACCCGACCACGCGCTGGCCGAGCGGCTCAGGAAACTGCGAGATCTACCCGAGGACACGCTGGGTTACCAGTACCTGGAGTTCTACCGCCGCAACAACATCGAGCTTCCCGGAGACGACATCCATGTTCCGGCGCACTACGTCAATCACGATATGAATCATGTCATCACCGGGTACGAGCCGACCGCCCCCGGGGAAATCGCGCGGTCGGGTTTTCTGTTGGCCACCAATGACTCGCACCACAACTGGCTTGAGTTTCTGCTGACCATGTCGATTCACGAGTCAGGCGTGCTTAACCACGGGAACATCCGGGCGAAGGTGGCCACACTCGATCGCACGGGCGTTCCCGAGTTTCTCGGCGAGGGCCTCAGGAGGGGAACGCACTGCACCGTGGATCTCAGTCAGGTCGATCATCTCTCGATCGCGCACCTGCCTCTGGACGAGGTGCGGAAAAACTTCTCGATCGTGCCACTGCAGTCCGCGCCTGGATGACGACGGCGTTCTAGTCCGCCAATCCTTTCAGCGATCCCGGGTGTAGCGCAGGTAGAGGTAGCCCTCGACGTCGGTGAGGACGTGCACGGGACGCATTCGGGTCGGCGCATCGTCGATGCCGCCGGTGATACGAACCGCGTTGCCGCCCACCAGCATCGGCGCGCAGGTCAGGCACAGGTCGTCGAGCATGCCCTGTGCGATGAAGGCGCCGAGCAGGGTGGGCCCACCTTCGGTGAGTACCCGCAGTAACCCGCGTTCGGCAAGCCGCGACATGGCGGTGGCCAGATCGACCCGGCCCGGGTCGGCGCCGGAGCAGTCGATCACCTCAGCGACGGCGCCCACCCGGCGGCGCGCGCCTCCGGCGGCGTCGGCGCACGTCAGTATCAGCGTCGGAACCTCGGTATCGACCAGGACGGGCAGGTCGTGGGCTAGCGAACCGGTTCGGGTCACCACCGCGATCGGCGGCACCTCGCTCTGACCACACTGCTGGCGGCGTTGGCGCTGGACGGCCGTCATCTTCGCGCCCGCATAGTTCTCGGCCTGTGCGGTGCCGGCTCCCACGACGATCACGTCGGCAAGTTCGCGCAGAATCGCGAACAGGCGCCGGTCGCCGGGTCCGCCGAGGCCACCGGAGGTGCCGCTGACGGTGGCGCCGCCGTCGAGGCTGGCGATGAAGTTGGCCAGCACCACGCACCGGCCCGGATCTGGCGGGTAGGCGTAGAGCTGCTTCAGCCGTGCGTCGTCGACTCTGGCGCCGACCCTGGTGTTATTGATCCCAGTGTTATCGACCGGCCCGAGCAGACTGAACCAGGTCTCGTCGGAGTCACCCGGTTCCGCTGCCGCCATTACGCAATTGCAACACGCATCTCCGCGGCTGGCTACAGTGCCAGCCATGACCGCCCGTCTGGTGGACCGTTCACCGACGGTGTCCCCGGAGCGTTTGATCGCCCAACTTGTGCCGCCGCCGACGTTCGCCGATGTCGACTTCGACTCTTACCGGCCCGACCCGGCCGAGCCCACCCAGTCCGCGGCGCTGGAGTCCTGCCGCAGCTTTTGCGACGAAGCCGTGCGCCGTCGTGCTGGCCGGCGCAAACTCTTCGGCAAACGGGAAACTCTGCCGGGGTTTGGTCTCTACCTCGACGGCGGTTTCGGGGTCGGCAAGACCCACCTGTTGGCGTCGATCTACCGGTGGCTTCCCGATTCCGATCTCAAAGCGTTCGCCACCTTCGGTGAGCTGACGCAGTTGGCCGGGGTCTTCGGGTTTGTCGAGTGCATCGACCTGCTGGCCGACTACACGGTGGTCTGCATCGACGAGTTCGAACTCGACGATCCGGGTAACACCACGCTGATCTCGCGACTGCTCTCCCAACTGGTGGAGCGCGGCGTTTCGATTGCCGCGACATCGAACACCCTGCCCGAGCAACTCGGTGAAGGCCGGTTTGCCGCCCAGGATTTCCTGCGTGAAATCAATACGCTGGCAGGCATTTTCACCACCGTAAGAATCGAGGGCCCGGACTATCGGCAACGTGGCCTGCCACCGGCGCCCGAACCGCTGTCCGATGACGAGGTCGTCGCGCGAGCAGCGCAGGTCGTCGGTTCGACACTCGACGACTTCGACGCGTTGTGCGCCCATCTGGCCACCATGCACCCGTCGCGCTACCTGACCCTGATCGAAGGGGTGTCGGCTGTGCACATCACCGGCGTCCACCGCATCGATGACCAGAGCGTGGCGCTGCGACTGGTGTCGCTGACCGATCGGCTTTATGACGCCGGCATCCCGGTGGTGGCCTCAGGGGTGAAACTGGACACCGTCTTCTCCGAGGAGATGCTGGCCGGCGGTTATCGCAAGAAGTATCTTCGCGCCACCTCGAGGCTGTTGACCCTGACCACTATGAACAACCCCTGACCGACACCAACGTCCCAGCCGAGTACAACTAGACGCTGCGCACCATCACGAAGTCGTTCTCCAGGACGGTACCCACCGGGAACGTTCGGGTTCCGACAACGGCGAACCCATGCTTGCGATAGAACGTCTGCGCGCGGTAATTGTTTTGATTCACGCCGAGCCACACCGTGCGCGCGCCGGCCTCGGCCGCCCAGGCGATCCCGGCTTCCATCAGTGCCGCCGCCGCACCGCCGCCATGGTGGTCGGCCAGCACATACATCTTGGAAAGCTCCACCATCGCGGAAAGCTCCACTGCTGGACCGGGTTCGATCATGCTCGCGATGTCGGGATCGGCACCGCGAACCATCATCGCGTAGCCGATGATCCGCCCGGAATCGGTCGCGGCAAGTACCCGGCGGTCCGGGTCGGCGAGGTAGGCGCGGAAGCGTTGCGGTGACAGCGTCGCGGTGATGCAGGCGGCGATATCGCCGGCGGACACCGACGGCGGGCAGGCCAACGGGAAGGTTCGGGCGGCGACCCCGGCCAACTCGTCGGAATCGGGTTCAAGGGCCGGCCTCACATGCGATGTCATGTGCCAGCACAGTCCGGTTCCGTCGAGGCAAAGTCCGGTTTGACCATTCCGCCACCCCGACCCTGATGGCGTTTCATAGACTCAAATCATGGCAGGCCTGCACAAATCCCAAGAACGGCTGGATATCGGCAAGATCGAGCGGCGACCGGCCTCGGTTCCCCGGATGTTTCTCGACCGCGTCGCGGCCACACCAAACGCCGAGGCGTTCCGGTATCCCGACGACGGCGGGTGGACCAGCGTCACCTGGAAACAGGTCGGCGACCGAGTCGAGTTGATCGCCGCAGGCCTGATTTCGCTGGGCATCAATCCCGAAGAGCGGGTGGCACTGGCGTCGGGAACTCGGTACGAGTGGGTGGTCGTCGACTTCGGCATCCTGGCGGCGGGCGCGGCAACCACCACGGTGTACCCGACGACGCATGCCGACGATGTGGCGTTCATCGTCGCCAACTCCGGCAGCCGGATCGTCGTCGCTGAGGATCAGCAGCAGGTCGACAAGCTCATCGCCCACCGCGCTGAACTGCCCGCCGTGCATAAAGTCGTGGTCATCGATGGTGCCGGCGACGGCGACTGGGTAATCACCCTCGATGAACTCGAAGACCTCGGCCAGCAATTGCTCGCCGACTCACCGACTGTGGTCGCCGATCGCGTCGACGCCATCCGGTCCGATCAGCTCGCCACGCTCATCTACACCTCCGGTACGACTGGTAAACCCAAAGGTGTTCGGCTGACTCAGGATTCGTGGACCTACACCGCGGCCGCCATGGATTCCCTCGGCGTGCTGTCGGATAGGGATCTCAACTATCTGTGGCTTCCGCTGGCGCATGCGTTCGGCAAGGTCATGTTGGCGCTGCCGCTGCAGATCGGCTTCCCGACCGTCATCGATGGCCGGGTGGATAAGATCATCGAGAATCTCACCGTCATCCGGCCGACGATCATGGGCGCCGTCCCGCGCATCTTCGAGAAGGTGCATGGCCGGATCAACGAGATGATGATTAAAGAGGGCGGCGTCAAGAAACGTCTCTTCGACTGGGCCACCGGCGTCGGCCTGCAGATGTCGCGGGTCAGGCAGGCCGGCGAGCGGCCCTCGCCACTGCTGGCTGTGCAGCACAAGCTGGCAGACCGGCTGGTGTTGTCCACCATCCGGGATCGTTTCGGCGGCCGGATGCGGTTCTTCATCTCCGGTTCGGCTGCGCTTGACCGCGAGATTGCCCAGTGGTTCGACGCCGTCGGCGTCATCGTGCTGGAGGGCTACGGACTCACTGAGACGTCGGCCGCCTCGTCGATCAACAGGCCGTCGGCCTACCGGTTCGGCACCGTCGGATGGACGCTGCCGCAGACCGAGGTCAAGATCGCCGAGGACGGCGAGATCCTGCTGAAGGGTCCCGGCGTGATGAACGGCTACCACGACCTTCCGGAGGCAACCGCCGAGGCGATCAACGCCGGTGGCTGGTTCCACACCGGCGACATCGGCGAACTCGATGCCGAGGGCTTCCTGCGCATCACGGATCGCAAGAAGGACATGTTCAAGACCTCCCAGGGCAAATATGTTGCGCCGTCGGCTATTTCGGCAAACTTCAAAGCGGTCTGCCCGTATGCCAGCGAGATAATCGTCTACGGCGAGGGAAAGCCGTATTGCGTCGCCCTGGTCAGCCTGGAAGCCGAGGCGATCCAGGAGTGGGCGGCCGACAACGGACTGGGTGGCAAGTCGTTCAGCGAGATCGCGCACGACGAGAAGACCCGGGAGATGGTCGGCGGCTACGTCGAGCAACTCAATAAGCATCTGAACCGGTGGGAGCAGGTGAAGAAGTTCTCGATCATCGACCGGGAGTTGACGGTCGAGGCGGGTGATCTGACTCCGAGCCTCAAACTTAAGCGCAAATCCGTCGTAGACACCTTCCACGGAAGCATCGACGAGCTCTACGTCTAACCCGGTTTCTGACTGGTCACCGCCGTGATGACCCCGTATCGTGTGATACGCACGAGGTTGGCGTGACAGTTGGGGAGAATGTGATGACGCGGTGCCGCACCGTAGCGTCGGGGTTCGTTGCTGCCCTGGCCGTGTTCTCACCCGGAATCGCCCACGCGGACGTGCCGCCGCCCCAGTTGGAGGCGCCGTGCCCCGCTGACCTCGCGGGCACCATGACACTGCTGCCCGACGAGCAGTCCTATGTGGTCTGCCAAGAGGAGATCGACGCCCGCTTCGTTTGGACGCCAGCCCCGACCCCGTTCGAGCCGAACGACCAGTGGCTCAGCTACGGCCCGATGATCACACTGCACGGGCAGGGGATGCGTAACCCCAACCTGACCTCCGGGCAGTGGACGGCCACACCTCAGGACTCCGAGACGGTGTGCCGCGCCCAGCAGGAGACGGTGATCGAAGCCGGGGTGCTGTCGGCGCCACAGGTTTCGCAAGGGGCGCAGGGTCAGTCGCTGTCGCTGGAGATGCTGCCGAATCTGTTCTATGCCGGGCTTTCTGGCAACTGTCTCTGGGTGAAGTACTGAGCACCGCATCTCACCGACCGCGGAAGGACCCGGGCTCCGGGTAGCTCCCACCGGATGCCGGATCCCGCCACAGCGTTTACGATCTCGTCGTCCGGAATTCGCGGAAAGGTCATTGATGCCGCAGGTGTGGTGTTTAACTTCCGCAACGTCGCCGGCGTGGTGCGGTGTTCTCTCAGGAGGTTTGGATGAGTAGCAGTCTTGAGGACGGCCCAGACGTCGTGCCCGGCGATCATCGGCCCAGTGAGCGTGATGCCGCGAAATTGAAAGCCGGCGCCGTCGGCTTGTTCGGTGTGCTGTTCATGGCGGTGGCCAACGCGGCACCCATCACGGCCATGAGCTTCAATGTTCCGATCGCCGTCGGCTACGGCAACGGCATTGCCGTGTCCGGCGGTTATCTGTTCGCCACGGTCGTGCTGACCATCTTCACCCTCGGCTTCGTCGCCATGGCCCGCCACGTCACCACGGCCGGCGCTTTCTACGGCTTCATATCCCAAGGCCTGGGCCAGATCTGGGGAATGGCGTCCGGTCTGCTCGCGACGGTCGCCTACGTCATCTTCGAGGGATCGCTGATTGGTGGCTTCGCCTACTTCGCCGCCCAGTACATTTTCGAGCCGTTGGGCATCACGGTGCACTGGCTGATCATCGGGATCGTCGCGGCCATCGTCATCGCGCTGCTGACCTACTACTCCATCACCCTGGCTGCCAGCCTGCTCAGCGTCACCCTGGTATGTGAGGTGCTGCTGCTGTTCGCGGTGGGCATGTCGGTGCTGTTCAAAGGTGGCCCAGATGGTTTCGCGCCGAGCCAGACGGTGAACCCCGCCGCAGGCTTCGGCAACCTTCCGGAGAACGCCTTCGGCAGTGGCGTCACCGCAGGTGTCGCGGCGATCGGTATCTTCTTCGCTTTCTGGTCCTGGATCGGCTACGAGACCACCGCGGTGTACGGCGAGGAATCCAAGGATCCCAAACGCAACGTCCCATTGGCGACGATCATCGCCGTGGTCGGCCTCGGATTGTTCTACACCTTCATGTCGTGGATGGTGGTCGTGGGCAATGGCTTTCAGCAGGCCGTGAAGGTATCCGCGGGCACCACGCCCATTGACCTGTGGCTCAATCTAGTCAACGCGAACCTCGGCGGACTTCTTACAACCGTCTACAAGCTGCTGGTCGTCGTGGGTTCCTTCGCCTGCGCCATGGCGTTCCACAATGCCGCCAGCCGCTACATCTACGCGATGGGCCGCGAGAGCATGACGCCATTCGTGCGGAACTCACTGGGCGCGATCAATGCCAAGCATGGCTCGCCCGCGCTGGCCTCACTGGTGCAGACCATCATCACCATTGTGCTGCTGGCCCTGTTCGCATTCTTCACCAACGTCTACGTCCCCGATGACAGCGGCACCCCGGTGGCGACGCCGGAGCTGATTCCCTACGTGAATGTCTATGGGCTGCTTGCCCTTATCGGTACCGCGATGGTTCTCATCGTGCAGACCATCACGTGCTTCGCGGTGATCTGGTACTTCTGGGTCAAGAAGGTTCACCAGGGCAACGTCATCATGTCGCTGATCGCCCCGATCATCGGTGCGGCCGGCATGATCTACGCGCTCTACCTGTTGTGGTCAAACCGCAATTTTGCCGCGGGCCTGGCCGCCGACAGTCAGGTGTTCCAGTTGATGCCGTATTACGTCATTGGAATCCTGGGCATTGGCGTCGTCTACGCACTGGTGGTACGCGCCAAGGCACCGGATCTCTATGCGGAGATCGGCAGGACCACCATCGCAGAGGCGCACGAGCGAGCCTGATTCGCTCGTGATCGAACACCTCAGGTGGGAGCCGGACGCCGACGCCGACCCCGCCACCTACACCTACACCTTCGGCGGCGTGGCGCCGGTTGCGTCGGTGCGACCCGGCACGGTGCTGTCCACGTGGACGTTCGACTGCTTCGGTGGGCGGGTCAGGGCCACCACGGATATGGCCAGCCAGGTGTGCGATCCGCGGATGCTCAACCCCCAGTCCGGGCCCTTCTATGTCGAAGGTGCCCGGCCCGGGGACACACTTGCGGTGCATTTCATCTCGATCCAACCTCGGGAGGCCTGGGGCGTGAGCAGCACGGTGCCGTTCTTCGGATCCCTCACCGCCACCCCCACCACCGCGATGCTGCACGAGTCACTGCTCGAGCGCACCTGGATCTACGAGATCGACCGCGCCGACTCAGTAGTGCGTTACGCCGCCGCCGACACCGACTTCACCGCGGCACTGCCACTGGACCCGATGCACGGCACCGTCGGCGTCGCCCCCGGTCTCGGCGAGGTGCGATCGTCGCTCACACCGGGGGACTGGGGAGGCAACATGGATACCCCGGAGATGCGTGCCGGTGTGACGTGTTACCTGGGCGTCAATGTGGAAGGTGCGATGTTCAGCCTCGGCGACGGCCACGCCCGCCAGGGCGAGGGCGAGACCTGCGGTGTGGCGGTGGAATGCGCGATGGATACCACCGTGGTTCTCGATCTGATTCCGGGAACCCCCACCGCATGGCCGCGACTGGAGAGCGACGAGTTCCTCATGACGACGGGTTCGGCCCGGCCACTCGAGGATGCCTTTCGCATTGCGCATCAGCAGATGGTGCTCTGGGTGGCCGACTTAACCGGACAGTCGATCATCGATGCCTACCAACTGGTTTCACAAACGGCTCTGACGCCGATCGCCAATGTTGTCGACACCAACTACACCGTCGTGTGCAAGGTGCCCAAGGCGATACTGGGCCGGGTACATCCGATGAACGGCATGCACGCCACAATGCGCAAGCTCAGTGCGTCATTCCCTCGGTGATCTGTTCGAAGACCACCAGTTCGACTTTGCGTCGCAGATCTGCGATGCGTTCCGGGTCGGGTGGTACGACGTTGACGAAGGCCTGCAGTAGCGGGAGCAGACGCGGCGACTCGTTGGCCATCACATCCGCATATACCGCCGCGACTTTTTCCGTGTTCCGTTCGGCGACAGCCTCTGCGAGTTCCAGTGCGGCGAGCCAGTCGCGGACTTCAGGTTCGATATTCATGTACCCACCTGGTGATTGAATGACGTAGCAGCGCGTCTTAGCACGCAGTTCTGAGGGCGGGGACTTGATCGCCCTCGTCGAAAAATCACTAGCGCCGCAATGCTGCCGGCCATTTGTCGATGATCCACCATGGAGCCGCCCAATCCCGGTAGGCGGCCCCGGCGAGTCGGGGGCCGGGTGAAGTCAACGCGCTGAACAGCATCTGGCTCCCTTGCGTTGATAATGCTGCCGGGTTGATGTCAGCGCCCCGGGTCAAATCGATCGTGCGATCGGCCGGTAGCCTCAGCGCGTCGCGGCCTTTTAGTTCAATCCCCGAGGAGAACCTGATGGCTGATCCCACAACCGCCGTCGTCACCGGCGCGGCCCGCGGTATCGGCTTGGCCATCGCCGCACGTCTCGCCGACCGTGGCCACCGGGTCCTGCTGACCGATATCGACGGCGACGCCGCCGCGCGTGCCGCGACTGAGGTCGGCCGTGGGGCATGGAGCGCCGCCCAGGACGTCCGGGACCCCGCCGGCCACCGCGACATCGCAGCGCGGGCGTGCGCAGAGGGCCGGTTGGCGGTGTGGGTGAACAACGCCGGCATCCTCATCGCCGGCGACTGCTGGACGCACACCGATGAGGAAGTGATCAGCGTCCTGGACGTCAACGTCCGTGGCGTGGTTGCCGGTTCGCGCGCCGCGGTCGGTGCCATGTCGGCCATCGGCGGCGGCATTCTCAATATCGCGTCGATCTCAGCACTGGCGCCGGTGCCCGGCTTGGCACTGTATGCGGCGACCAAGGCGGCCGTTCTGTCGTTCACCACGTCGCTCCAGGGTGACCTCGACCATGCCGGGCTGCCGATTCGCGCGCGAGCGCTATGCCCTGATGTCGTGGCCACCGAGATGGTCACCTCGCGGGCCACCGACCCGGGCGCGGCGATGCTGTTCTCCGGGCCGAAGCCCTTGTCCGCGGGCGACGTGGCCGACGCCGGTCTCGAGTTGCTGGAGGGCAGTCAGATCTTTCGGGTCGTGCCGCGCTGGCGTGGCGTCGTGGCACGCGCCAGTGATGCAGCCCCGTCTGCGGGTCTGCGGGCGTTGGGGTTAATGCGGGTGCTTGGCGATCGGCGACAGCGCAAGGGTGGGTAGGACTGTCAATCCCGCGCTATGGCGGAAGGCATATGTAGAACCGCGATCGTGGCGTCGACAGTCTCGGATCGTAAAATTCCCGCCATGTCAGATGCTGCTCTCCGCCGGAAGCACGACGCGCAGTGACCGACTCTGGCGTCGTGCCGCCCGTTTCCTCACGCGTCTGCCGGGCATTCGCAGTGTTGGAGCGCCTTGCGCCGGCCATCGGGTCGAGGTGGGCAGTCGAGCTGTGGTGCACACCACCGGCCGTTGACATGAGTTTGCGCATGCCGCCCGGCGTCGCCGCAGGCGAGCCCGTTGAAGCGTTCTGGGATGGGCATCGGATCGCAGGTGAAGCGTGGGGTGACGGGCCGTCGGTGTTCCTGGTGCACGGTTGGGGCGGATGCCGCGCCCACCTCGCTGTCTTCGTCAAACCGCTTGTTGCCCAGGGGTATCGGGTCATCGCATTCGATCTTCCGAGCCACAATGAGTCCGACTCAGGCGCGCTGGCGGCGGGCCGAACCACGGTCGTCGAGTGCGCCGAGGCACTCAGGGCTGTCGTGGCGGCGCACGGGCCGGCACGAGCGGTCGTGGCCCACTCCCTGGGCGCGAAGGCGGCGGCACTGGCGGCTGTGCAGGGTGCCGCCATCGACCGCATGGTGTTTTTGGCACCGATGGGCGACTTCGCGCCCTACCTGGATCTTTTCGCCGAGCGGCATGGGTTCGGACCGCGAATCCGCGCCGGTCTGCACCGCCGTCTCGACCGCCGACTCGGTACTCCGCTGGTCAATACCGATATCTGCCGGATCGCCGGCAATCTCGAGGATCCACTGCCGCTTCTGCTGATCCACGACCCCGACGACCCCGATAGTCCCCATGAGACAAGCGAACGGATCGCCGACGTCTGGCCGGGGGCGACGTTGTTCACGACCCGCGGACTTGGACGCCTTGCGCACTACCGGATCCTGCGGCACCGCCCTGCGATCGACGCCGGCCTTCGTTTCATCGACCAGGGGCACTAACGCGTGCTGCGAACGCTCCGGGTCGCCGCATGTCTTAGCCCGACTTAAAACAACACTGGTGCGCGATACTGGGATTGAACCAGTGACCTCTTCCGTGTCAGGGAAGCGCTCTCCCGCTGAGCTAATCGCGCCGGGCTAAACAAATCTGAGGTGGAGACGGGAATCGAACCCGTGTGCACGGCTTTGCAGGCCGTTGCCTCACCACTCGGCCACTCCACCGTTGGGGTTTGATGCCTGTTCGCACCTTTCGAGCGGATGACGGGATTCGAACCCGCGACCCTCACCTTGGCAAGGTGATGCGCTACCAACTGCGCCACATCCGCGAGCCGTGGGCGAGATCGTCGTCCACCGCGAAGGTTGACAATAGTGCACGGACGCGAAGCGGCACAAATCCCTGCGTTCATCTGCCGCATCCACCGTATTCAGCGGAAATGTCCCTCCGTGCTAATCTTCGACCTCGGCAAGGCGCCGCCGTCAGGTGTGCCCGCCGGTCCCGTGGCTCAGTGGGAGAGCGTCCGCTTCACACGCGGAAGGTCGCTGGTTCGATCCCAGCCGGGACCACCACAAAACCGCCGCCAGATGCTGGTTTAACGGAATATCGATGCAGCGCCTTTATCCAAACCTGACAAATAAGGTCGCGTATCGCGACGGGCGCGAACGCCGACGCTGCTGAGCATTGACTGACGCCCAGTGGAACAACCGGTGGCAGGCGGCAGCGGACCCTGGCGACCCGCCGGGAGACCACGTCCGTCTAGATTTGGTCATGCCGTCGCACTAGTCCGATAGGAGCCCCTTGGACATCTCATGTGGGCGCATGGTGCGCCCGTCGGCTCTGGTTTTCGGTGGCGGTGCAATCGGCATCTCGAAAGAGAAAGCCAGCTCCATTGAGTATGTCGCAACTGATGCCTACCGGCCGTGCTGTGGGAGTGGCAATGCCGACGTCGAAGCGTGACGCCGAGCAGGTCGGTGCCGCCGACCGCAAACTGCGCTACCAGCGTGTCTACGACCTTGTATTGGAGCTCGTGGCCGAGCAGGGACTCAACCCCGGCGATCGGTTACCGACGACCGCTGAGCTCGCCGATATCGCTGGTGTCAGCGCCATCTCGGTGCGCCGTGCGCTCGATGAGCTTGAACGTGCAGGCAAGATCCGTCGGCGCCAGGGCCTGGGGACATTCGTTGCCGACCCTCGTATCGCGGCCGACCCGACCCGCCCCGGCGAATTGCTCCAGACCTTGATCGGCAGTGACCGGCAAGGAGCACCGGCGACGCTCACCACGTCATTAATCTCGATCGGCATTGGTTTGCCGAGCAGCACAATCTTGACCGCCCTCGGTGTCGAACCCGGCCAGCCGGTGTGGGAGATATGGCGTAAGCGCAGCCTCGGTAGCGATGACAGCATTCTCGAGCGCGCCGTTCTGCCACTGAGTCGGGTGCCGGCAATCGACCGGGAACGGCTTGCGGCTGGAGAGTCCTTGTATCGCTTCATTCAGGAGCGCTACAGCATTACCGATGACTACACCGAGCAAGCCTTCGAGGTTGACACGCCGAACAACTGGGAAGCTAAGCATCTTCGGATCGCGCCAACTGATCCGATCGTTCGGGTCCGGGGTGTCAGCTTTGATACTGAGGGCCGGGCGTTTGACTGTTTCGAACAGTGCTACCGCGCAACGAAATTCACCTTCTATACCGCCGGCCAGACCCGCCATCGCATCCTTGGCCCTGCGGAAATGGCGAATTGGTCGGTTACTGCGCTTACGGGTCAGGACGGCTGACGCCCGGCGAGGGCAGTCTAAAAGAAGGTCCTAATCAACTCGACCACGCGGCCGTGCTCATCGAGCATCGGGATGAGCGGCCACTTGTCGAACACCGTGCACGGATGGGATATCCCAAACTCCAGCCACGCCCCGACCCCGATCGGGTCCTCAGCGGTGGACGATAGCTGAACGAAGGCATGTTGATCGTTGAGCTTGACCACCTCGCTGCCTTTCAGGCCCTGGGTCGTCCATCCCGAGTCACTCCGAAAAGCCTGTGGCACCGGAAGATCCTGGTCGAAGGACACGTCGCGACGGCCCATGGTCACCAGCGCCAGGCCTGGTTCCGGCCGGGAATTGACCTGGGCCCACACCGCCATTGCTGATCGGAAGCCGCCGGCCGGGGCTCCGGGCCGGGTCAGTGGCGATGTCCGCAGGTATAACCCGTCGTCGTTAGTGACGTAGCAGCCGCTGCGCAGGATTGTCCGCCAGTCCCCGGCAAGCATGTCGGCGACTAGATCAAAGTGGGTACTCCCGCCGGAGCTGACGATTACCTGATCGATCTCACAACGCGGCGCCAACCGTAGGGCGGCCTTTCGCAGCTGGGCCAGATACTCGCCGACCATGGCTACTCCGGCGGCCGACACGTCGTGGCCCAGTGCGGCCTCGTATCCGGCTACACCGACCAGTCGCAGTCGGGGACTGGCGATGGCGGCGGTTGCGACCTCGTTGATGCAGCGGTCATCGCGGCATCCCGTCCGAGCGCCCACCGCGCCCAACTCGACGCAGACGTCCACCTGCCGACTCGCGCCAGCGGCGGTCAGAGCCTGGTCCATCAACTCCACTCCCCGCACCGAGTCCACCCAGCAGATCAGATGGAACTCTGGATCTGCGTCGAGTTCGCCTGCCAGCCAGGCCAAACCTGCCGGATCGACCAGTTCGTTGGCCAGCACCACGTCGCGCACCCCGAATGTCCGGAAGGTGCGCACCTGACTGATCGTCGCTGCCGTCACTGCGCACGCACCGGCGGCGAACTGCTTGGCCAGCAGTTGCGGTGACATATGAGTCTTACCGTGCGGAGCCAGTTCAACGCCGTGGCTCGCACACCAGTCGGCCATGACCGCAACGTTGTACTCAAGTGAGGCGGCGCGAAGCACACAGACCGGCCCAAGGGGGCCCGCATCGAACAAATCCAGGGACTGGGCGCAGATCTGCGCCGGCGTCAAGCCTGACCATGCCGCGGGCACACCTTTGACCCGCGAGTCCACCGGCTGGTGGGCCAGTGCGGCAACCATGTCGTCATTGAGCGTTGACATCATGTTGAGAAGTGGCATGCAACAACGTGATCGGCACGGTCATTGTTGGCGATGATGGGCAGTGCAGGTTCATCGGTCTGACATATCTCAGGCTCGCCAAGTTGCCGGTATAGCGGGCAGCGCGGCCGGAAGCGGCACCCCGGCATGGTGGCAGTGGCGTTGGGAGGTTCACCGGACAAGATCGGCCGGGGTCCGCGATGCCCGGCGTCGGCCTTAGGCATCACTCCCACCAATGCTGCGGTATATGGGTGGCGTGGGCTGCCGATCACCTCGGCGGCCGGCCCCTGCTCCACCACCCTGCCCAGGTACAGCACTGCGACCCGGTCGGCGAAAACGCTGGCGAGTGCGAGGTCGTGGGTGATGAACAGCATCGCGATTCCCAAACGTTCGCGTAGATCCAGCAGCACGCGGATAACGCCCGCGCGAAGTGACACGTCAAGCATCGACACCGGTTCATCAGCCACCAGCAGTCGCGGTTCGATCGCCAACGCCGCTGCGATGGCGACCCGTTGGCGCTGGCCGCCGGAGAGTTGGAAGATCCGACGTTCGGCGATTGTGGTGGCCGGCGTCAGTCCGCACATCTCGAGCGCAGCAAGGCCCGCCGCCCGACGTGCGGCCGCGTCGAGATCGCCGCGATGAATTCGCAAACCCTCGGTGACAACGTCGATCGCCGTGGAGTTCGGCGCCAGGCATTCGAACGGGTCTTGGAAGATCATTTGGAAGTCGCGTCGCAACCTGCGCAGTCCACGGCCCCGCGCCCGGGTGATATCAATGCCGCCGATCGCCACCGAACCGGAACTCGCGTCCTGCAGGCGCATGATGGTTCGCGCCACCGTGGTCTTCCCGCAGCCGGACTCGCCCACCAGCGCGACGATCTCGCCCTCGTGGATCTGCAGGTCGATACCGTCGACTGCGTGTGCGGTCAGCCGACGGCGGCCGCGGCGAACTGGGAAATGCACTCGCAGATCACGGATTTCGGCGATCACGGCGGTGCCCTGCTCGACGCTCATCGGCCTACCGCCTGAGCAGCGCACACCAGGTGGCAGGCTGCGAGATGGCCGGCTGAGCCGGGGACAAGGTGCAGGGTCGGATCATCAGCGTTGCATCTTGGGATCACCTGATCACATCTGTCGTGGAATCGGCACCCTGACGGCGGTCTAGCCAGATCCGGCGGGCTGCCGGCAATACCGCTGATCGACCCCTGCCCAGCTTCCAATCGCGGATAGCAATCCAGCAACCGACGGGCGTAGGGGTGGGCCGGGCCGGCCGCGCCGAAGATCTCATCGGCCTCGCCGATCTCAACGATGCGACCGGCATACATGACCGCGACCCGGTCACAGAGTTCGGCGAGCACGGTCAGATCGTGAGAGATGATCAGCATCGCCAAGCCAAGTTCGTCGGCAAGGCGCCGGATCAGGTCGAGGATCTGCGCCTGGGTCATCACATCAAGAGCGGTGGTGGGCTCGTCCGCGATCACCAGTTCGGGCCGGCAGGCCAGTGCCATGGCGATCATCGCGCGTTGTTTCATTCCGCCGGACATCTGGTGTGGGAAGTCCTCGGATCGCGCCGGTGCGATGCCGACTTGGTTGAGCAGTTCGCCCACCCGATCAGCTACATCGCGTCGGTAAGAGTCGGGTTCGTGGGTCCGGATCGCTTCGGCTATCTGGTCACCGATACGCATGACCGGGTTGAAGCTACTCATCGCGCCCTGAAACACCAATGACAGGCGTCGCCATCGCAGTGAGCGCAACTCCTCATCGGCAACCGTGCGAAGGTCGGTGCCGCCCAAGCTCATCTCGTCCGCACTCATCACCGCACCCCGCGGCAACAGTCGTGCGACGGCAAGCGCTAGGGTACTTTTGCCGCAGCCGGATTCACCGGCCAGACCCACGACCTCTCCGGCATGCACATCAAGGTCGATACCATCGACTGCGCGAACCATCGCCTCGCTTGTCGGGTAGGTAACAGCGAGATTGCGGACTCGCAGCAGGGTCATGCGGCCGCCGCCAGTCGGGGATCGAGGATGCGTTCCAGACTCTGACCGACCAGCGAGAACGCCAGCACAACAATGACTATCCCGATTCCGGGCGGCAGGAAGTACCACCAGTACCCGTTGCCTACCGCGCCGGTGACGAATGCGTTGTGCAGCATCTGACCCCAGGAGGTGCGGGTCGGATCGCCGAGGCCAAGGAACGACAGGGTGGCCTCGGCCAGGATTGAGCCGGCGATTACGAGAACGGCATTGGCGGTCACCAATGCCATGACGCCCGGCAGGATCAATCGCCACAGGATGCCTGCCGAAGACAGCCCGACGGTTTTCGCTCGAGCGACTACTTCGCGCTCGCGCACGGCCAACGCTTGGGAACGCACAATGCGTGCGGTACTCGGCCAACTCGTGAGTGCGATGACGAATACGATCATGGTCAGGCTCTGACCGATGATCGCGCCGAGGGCGATCATCAGCGGCAGGCTCGGCAGCACAAGGAAGAAATCGGTGATCCGCATCAACACCGCGTCGACGAAACCGGTGAACCAGCCGGCCAGCACTCCGACTGCCGTGCCGATCAACACCGTGATGAGCGTCGCTATCAACCCGATCTCCAGCGACACCGAGGTGCCCGCCAGCAGCTGACGCAGGATATCGCGGCCCAACTCATCGGTGCCCAGCCAGTGAGCTGCGCTGGGAGACTGGAGAATTCCGGTGCGAGACGCGGCGACCGCGGTGCGGTCATAGGGCACCAACAGCGGCCCGGCAACGGCAACCAGCACGACGGTGGCAACGATCACCAGTCCAATACGGCCCATCCGATCGGACGCCAGTTGGCGTAACGCCCCGCGCCATCCGCCAGCGCCGTGACCGTTGACAGGTTGGGTGTCGAGGCTGGAATTGATCACGGGTCCGGTCATGTCAGCCGCACCCGGGGGTCGAGCAGGCGGTAAAGGACATCGCTGGCAAAGTTGGCCAGCACGACGACGATGGCGAAAATCAGGAAGCAGGCCTCCATAACCGGGTAGTCGCGTCGGACCACCGACAGGTAGATCAATTGCCCCATGCCCGGCCAGGAGAACACCGTCTCCACCTGGATCGTGCCGCCAACAGTGGCACTGGCGTACAGCGACGTGGCGGTGACCACGGGTAGCAGTGCATTGCGCACGCCGTGACGCCACAGCACCCGGCGCGGGGTCAGCCCTTTGGCGCGGGCCGTGGTCATGTAGTCCTCGGAAAGCACCGCCAGCAGTGAACTGCGACTGATGAGGACGAACTGGGCGATATCGACCAGCACCATGGCCACTGTCGGGAGGATGAGGTGCCTAGCTAGGTCGGCGATCTTGGTGAACACGGTCGGGTACACCGCGTCGGCGGTGAACATACCTGCGATGGGTAGCCAGCCAAGGGAGACGGCGAACACGAAGATCAGCAGCATGCCCACCCAGAATGTGGGCAGGCTCCAAAACACCAACGACCCGATGACCAGACCGCCATCGGTTCGCGTTCCGCGTCGTGATGCGGCAAATACTCCGATTACTACCCCGAGAACGATCACCAGCAGAGTGGAGATCGTCACCAGGATCAGCGTGTTGCCAAGGGCTTTGGCGACGATCGGGCCCACCGACGTTTGATACGTATAGGACCAGCCGAAGTCACCGTGGAACAGATTCTGGACGTAGGTGATGAACTGCGACGGCAGGGGCATGTCCAGTCCGTAGAAGCTGCGCAGACGCGCAACCGCTTCCGCGTCGAGGTGCTGGCCGCGGGCGATGTGTGTGACGGGGTCTCCCGGCATCAGGTGGAACAGGGTGAAATTCGTGGCTAGTACCGCCGCGATGGTGACCACCAGGTACCCCAGTTTGCGTCCGACGTACCCGACCATTGACTTTCGGTGAGCCTCAGGCTGGTTTCACATCGAGGTAGTTGACCCTCGGGAAGTTGAGGACCATGCCGCCGTTGATCGGTTGCCAGCCCGCCCAGGTGTCGCTTCGGGTGCCGGTCAGCTTCTTCTGATACCACATCACGATGTAGGGGCAGGCCGCATAGTGCAGAGCCTGCATCTCCTGGACGATCTTGACCCGTGCAGCCTTGTCGACGGTGGTCTTCTGCTGGGCGTAGAGCTCGTCATAACGTGCGTCGGTCCAGAACGTGTCGTTGTTGCCACCGATCTGATCGGTGGTCGGAATACCCAGCAGGTAGGTCGGGTCGTAGAAGGCCGAATCCCAGCCCCACACCACGATGTCCCAATCGGGGGACTCGGTGTTGAACACCGTTGAGCCCATGCTGTCAGCGTCGGTGGTCGTCAGTTTCAGATTGATTCCGACCGCTTTAGCAGCGGTGATGAACAGTTCCGCGGCTTTGATGTCCACGGCGGTGTCGGCGATAGCCAGGATCCGGAAGTCAAGTGGCGCACCTGATTTCGACGTGCGGATGCCATCGGCACCGCGCTCGCTATAACCCGCCTTATCCAGTATCTCGTTGGCCTTACCGGGATTGTTGTCCAGTGCCGCGTCGGGCGTCGGGGTGTAGTGGAATTCGCCGAAGGTGGGCGGCAGCAGATCGGTTCCGGGTTCCCCGAAGCCGGACAGTGCGAGTTCGACGAGTTGCTGGCGGCTGACCGCGCAGCTGAGCGCCTGACGCACCTGTTGATCGAGCAGCAGTCGATTGCCCTTGGATCCCGGCTCCTTTGAACAGTTGAACGCGATCATGTGGAACGAGAAGGAGTCCATCGCTGTCGAGGTGACGTTGGAGGCATTCTTCAAACCGGTGTAGATGGTCGGCGGCACCTCGGCGACGATGTCGATATCGCCATTGCGCAATGCCTGGATGACGACGTCATCGGATCCGAACTTCGTCCAGGTGACTTTCTCCGCGGCCGGCTTCGGCCCCCACCAGCCGTCGTTGCGGGTGACGGTGGCGACGCTGCCCTTCTCCCAGGAGACGAAATTGAACGGTCCGGTTCCGATCGGTTTTTCATTGGCATACTTGGGCAGGTCGTCCTTGGACACGCCCTCCCACAGGTGCTTGGGAACGATCGGGATGATGATCGCGGGATCCAGGGTCTGCGGCTGTGAGTAGACCAGGCGAACCTGGTTGTCGCCCACCTTGGTCGCCTCGGCCAATTCCTTGAAGTACGCGCCGTAGGTCCCGTAGTTGTTGTCGCGGACCAGCAGGTAGGTGAACACGACGTCGTCGGCGGTGAAGTCCTTGCCGTCCTGCCACTTAACTCCGGAGCGCAGCGTGTAGGTGAAGACCTTGCCGCCCTCAGTGACGTCGACGCCCGTGGCCAGTGACGGTTGCAGGTTGAGTTGCGCGTCGTACTCCATCAGCTTGTCGTAGACCAACTGGAAGACGTCATAGGCCTGGGTGGAGAAGGCGGTGAAGGGGTTCAGCGCGTCGATGTCGGTGGTGGATCCGACGCGCAGCACCGTCCTGGTCGCGGTCTTCGGCGCGCAGGAGGCAAGTGCCGCCGCCCCGCCGAGTGCAGCGGCCGCGACGGCCGACGTCCGGAAAAAACTGCGGCGATTTAGCTCCGACATATCCCAAACCCTTCCTGACGCAGGTGTGTATACAGAGTAGTATCACCGTTGCGACCAGCTGGAGTTTACGAGAATCTGGCAGGAATTCGCGCGTTTACCGACGTTGACACCCCCGGAACACCGCAAGGAGAACATCTCATGACGGTCACTCGCGACGAGGCGATCGAACTGCTGGACGCAATGGTGCGGATCGACTCGGTGACACCGTGGCTGATCCCCGGCGGCGCCGGCGAAGGCGAGGTCGCACGCTTCATGCGCGATTGGCTGACTGAACTCGGCCTCGAGGTGACGCTCGAGGACGTCGAGCCGGGACGGCCGAATGTACTGGCTTGGCTGCGCGGCAGCGAACCGGGCCCGACGTTGTGCCTGAGCGCCCACAGCGACACCGTGGGCTATGCCAGCTGGCCCGATACTGCGTTGAACCCGGTAATCGAGGGAGACCGCATGATTGGCCTGGGCACCGCCGACGATAAGGGGGGCTGCGCGGCTGCGATGCTCGCCGTTCGCGAATTGGTCCGCTCGAAGCAACCGCTGGCGGGCAACATCCTGATAGCCCTCGTCATCGATGAAGAGGGTGTCAGCATCGGCACCGAGCATCTGGTCGCGAATCACCGCGACGAGATCGACATGGCGATCAACATCGAACCGCACGGATCGCATGTGATTTTTGGCGAGCACCAGGGATTCGGGTGGATCGACATCGTCGTTCACGGTGTACCGGCGCACGGCTCGGCCCCGGAGAAAGGCGTCGACGCCATCGTGCACATGGCCGAGGTGCTCACTCGGCTGCACAAGCTGGACGAAACCGTGTGGAAACCCAATCCCGATCCCAAGAATGGACGCACGGTGTTTCACACCGGCACTGCCCGCGGTGGCACCGACTACGCGACCTACCCCAATGAGATCGTCGTCGGCATCGAGATCGGAACCCAGCCCGGCGAGACATTGGCCGACCGGGTTGCTGACATTGAGGCGATCTTCGACCAGGTGAAAAAGGTGGAGCCGCAATTCAGCGGTGAGGTCCGGGTTGCGCTGGACCGCGACCCGTTCACCGGCGAGGGCAACCAGAACATTCTTGATGCGTTGGTGGAAGCGACCGACGCCGTCAACGGCACGCCGTCGCCGGTGACCGGACTCAACGCCTGGACCGACGCTGCGATCTTCCAGATCGCAGGCATCCCGACAGTATTGTTCGGCCCGGAGGGCTCCGGCTACCACGCGGCCGGAGAGTGGGTGTCGATACCAGATCTCATCGCGACCACCGAGATTCTGCGCCGCGCCTGCGTCACGCTTCTCGGCGCTTCCGTGCCGGTTGGACGGTGACCATGACCACCATCAAGAGCGAAGAGATAGCCATGTCCTTCGATGACGCCATTGCGGCCCGGACGCCCAAGACCAAGGCGCTCTTTGAGCGAGCCAAGCTGACGATCCCGGGTGGCGCCGGTTCGACCGCGCGGCTGCCTCGCAACGGTTGGAAGCCCTACCCGCTGTTCCTGGCGGAAGGTACCGGTTCGCGGGTGACCGATGTGGATGGCAACACCTACATCGATTACCTGCTGGGCCTCGGGCCGATGATCCTCGGGCATCGTCACCCGGTGGTGACGAACGCTGTCGTGCAGGCGGTCAACGACCTGGGCACCTGTTACGGGTTGCCCTATGAGCTGGAGATTGAAGCCGCTGAAAAGGTAGTTGCCGCAGTCCCTGGCGTCGAGCAGGTGCGATTCACCAACTCCGGCTCCGAGGCGGTCGGCACTGCGGTGCGGTTGGCCCGGGCGACAACCGGGCGGCGCATCGTCGTCCGATTCGAAGGCCACTACCACGGCTGGCAGGACACCGTGTACTGGTCCAACCACGTGGATCTGGCGCTGGCCGGCCCGGCTGATCACCCACGTCCGGTGGCGATGGGCCCTGGTGTGCCTGCCGAATTAGAGGACACCCTGGTCGTACTGAGCTGGAACGATCCGGAGAGCTTCGTCAAGCTGATGGACAGCCGCGGCGAAGAAATCGCGGCGGTCCTGACCGAGGCGGCCGTATTCAACACCGGTTGCATCCTGCCCGAGCCGGGCTATCTGGAACTGCTGCGCAGCGAGACCCGCAAACACGGCGCGCTACTGATCTTCGATGAGGTGATTACCGGATTCCGGTTCGCCCGCGGCGGTGCGCAGGAGTGGTTTGGAGTGACCCCGGATCTGACCACCTTCGCCAAGGGCCTAGGCGGTGGATTCCCGGTGGCCGCGATCGGCGGCTCAGTCGATGCCATGCGTCTGATCGCCGACGGTGTCTACTCCCATTCGGGAACCTACAACGCCAACGTGGTGCAGTGCGCAGCAGTTTCGGCGACGATGGACGTGCTAGCCGAGCCGGGACTATACGAACGACAGCGCGCACTGGGCAATAGATTGGCCGCGGGGCTGTCCGAGATGGCCGCGGAACGCGGTCTTGACGCCTACTGCGAGGGCTTGGGCACCGTATTCCAACTGTGGTTCGCCGACGGGCCGATCCACAATTGGCGAGACGCGGTAGCTCACGCAAACGAACCACTGTTCACTCGGTGGTACGAGGAGATGGTGATCCGAGGCGTGCTGTTCCACCCACTGCAGTTCGAGAACCTGTTCGTGTCGCTGGTTCACGACGACCGCGATATCGACGAGACACTGCAGGCTGCCGCCGATGCGCTTTCGGTGGTGGCCCGGACCCGTTCGGCCTTGCCGAGGTCGTGACCGCCGAAGCGCCGGTCGTCCTCGGTCTCGACCTGGGCACGTCGGCCATCAAGGTCGTCGCCGTCGATTACGGCGGCACGGTAGTGGCCAACGCGCGTTGCGGTTACCCGACCGCACGGCCGGAACCAGCTGCCGCCGAACAGGATCCGCAGGACTGGTGGCGGGCGATGGCGACCGCACTCGACGAAATTGCCCGCACGGTTGCGCCGCAGCGCTGGACTGGGGTGGGCTTGAGTGCCATGCTGCCGACACTTGTCGAACTCGATGACTCCGGCGCGGCGTCGTGTCCGGCGATCACCTGGGAGGACGCCCGTGCAGAGCAGGACGCCGATGCACTGCTGGCCCGATTCGGCAGCGACACGATTTACCGCATCACCGGGCAGCGATTCGATGCCCGGTACCTGGCGCCCATGCACGCCCGAGTTGCGGCGCTCGGACAGGGCGGTGCCACGGTGGTCGGCGCCAAAGACGCTCTGTTCGCTCACCTCACCGGCGAGTTGCTGACCGACCCAAGCACCGCCGCCGGAAGTGCGGTGTTCGATATCGAACTCGGCGAATGGGACACCGAACTTGTTGCCGCTGCAGGCATTCCGGCCCTGCCGAGAGTGGCACCAGCCACCACTACACTTCCAATCGCTCCGGTCTGGCGAGACAGATGGGGACTCGCCGCGGACTTTCCGGTCGTATTGGGAGCCGCCGACTCGGTGCTTGGTGCACTCGGCGTCGGCGCGCAGAGCCACGGCGAGGTCGCGCTGATCGCCGGAACCAGCGCGATTGTGCTCGGTATCTCCGCGGATCCCGTCCGGGATCCTGGCCAGCGCTACCTGGTGACTCCACTAACCGGGGACGGGTGGGGCCTCGAAATGGACCTGCTGGCAATGGGATCCGCATTCGATGGCATCGCCCGACTGCTCGGACTGTCTGGCCCGGCCGCTCTGTTGGATGCCGCGGCCACGGTTCCCGCCGGGGAGGCTCCTATCTTTCTGCCCTACCTCGCGCCGGGAGAACAGGGCGCACTGTGGGACCCCACACTGACGGGGACACTGCACGGCCTGCGTTTGGATACGACGGCCGGACACGTCGGCCGTGCGTTATTGACCGGGGTGGTTGTGGAGTTACGCCGGTGTATCGATGTGCTGGCTGCGACAACAGGACGGTCGGGCCCGATCCTGCTCGGCGGGGGCAGCGCGGTGAACCCGCTCATGTGGCAGGACCTCGCCGACGCGACGGGCCGCGAAGTGCGTGTCGACGAGCGGATCCGGGATCACTCGGCATTGGGCGCGGCACTGTTTGCCGCGAGCAGTCTCGGCCAACCGATTACCCGAGTCGTCGACAAACGTGTCATCGCTCCTCGGCCCGATCGATACGACTGGTGGACCGACGCCACTGCCCGTCATGACGAGCTGAGGCTGTCGGGGGCGTGAGCGATCACCGTGTGCTCGATCTGTTCCCAACCGGATCGGTGGTCGATCCCGACGGTGTGCTGACTGTCGGTGGCTGTCGACTCGATGATCTGGCCGCGGAGTTCGGGACCCCGGTGATGGTGGTCGACGCTGTTGCCCTGATCCAGCGTGCCCGTGACTACCTCACAGCTTTTCGGAGCCGATGGCCGCGCACAGACGTAGCGTTCGCGTCGAAAGCCTTTCCCTGCACCGCTGTTCAGCGGTTGATGGCTGATGAGGGCCTGCATCTTGACGTGGCGGGCGGGGGAGAGATTGTTACCGCGATAGCGGCGGGTGCTGATCCGGGTCGAATGGTGTTGCACGGCAATGCCAAAACCGACGAGGAACTCGAGTTGGCGGTGGCCAACGGAGTCGGACTCGTGGTCATCGACAACACCGACGATATCGACCGGCTAGAACGGATCGTCGAACCGGGCCGCCGACAGAATTGTCTGGTGCGGGTGATTCCCGGCGTGCGGGCGAACACCTACGCGGCGGTGGCCACCGGGCACGTCGGCTCAAAATTCGGACTGGAGCCCGCGGCGGCCCGCGACGCGATCGCCAGGATCCGGCGCAGCCGGCTGCTGCGGTGCGCCGGAGTGCACACCCACGTCGGCTCGCAAATCCTCGACGCGGCGCAGCTGGCCGCCGCGGTGGCCCCGATCGCCGAACTCGGCGAATTCGACGTCTACGACTTCGGCGGCGGTCTGGGAGTGCGCTACACCTATGACGACCATCCGCCGACGGTCGAATCCTACGCCGAGATAATGATCGGCCGAGCCCGCGAACTGGTGCCGGCGCACGCGCGGATCATTGTTGAACCAGGACGTTCAATGACGGCGACGGCGGCCTGCACCGTCTATCGCGTTACCACGGTCAAACCAGGACCGGTCTCCCATGTCGCCGTCGACGGCGGCATGGGAGACAACCTTGAGGTGTCCCTGTACGGGCAGCGGTTCGAGGCCACGTTGGTTGATCGCGTTGGTGGCGGTGAGTTGGTCAGCGTGGTTGGACGGCATTGCGAATCCGGTGATCAGCTGATCGACTCTGTCCCGCTTCAGTATCCGGTTGTCGGCGATCTCTTGGCGGTTCCGGTCACGGGTGCGTACTGCTACACGATGTCGAATCAGTACAACGGTGCCCGACGCATTCCGGTGGTGTTCGTCTCTCATGGCGATGCCCGCCTGGTCGTGCGTCGCGATACGTGGGCTGACCTGTTGGCGCGTGATGTGTAGCCATGAGCGATGGCGGATCAGTAGGGCGGAAGGGGCCGCAGCAGACTGGGCACCGACCAGGTTCAGCTGCTGGCCGCGGAGAGGAACTCGTCGCGAAGCGCGGCCACGTAGTGATGGATTGAGCGTCGGCTGTCGAACGTGTCGGGAAACGACAGAGTCACGATCGTGGCGTCGGCGTTACGAGTCACCCAGATGTTGATCCCACCCTGGTTGAGGTCGTCGATGAACATCCCCAGTTTGTCGGTGTTGGCGGCGGAGAGTTTCCGGAAGTCGAAGATCGACACCATCATCGGTCGGCTGGATACGGCGTCGTCGAGTTCGTCGGAGTCCACCAGGTCGCGCACGCGGTCGAAAGGCACAGACGACAGATGCTTGTTGGCGTCGAAGGACTTCTGCGCTGAACGCGCGGTGCTGCCGAAGTCGTTCGCGGTGACATCGATGGAGATGGGGAACAGGCTGGCGTACCAGCCGGCGCTGTTCGCCTGGGCTTCGGTTCGAGTGTCCAGGGGACTGAACATGTGAACCGTGTCGGAGTGGGTGAAGTTGTGGTCGGTGATCGCCGCGCACGCGAGGACTCCGCCGCTGAAGCGTGCTCCGGCTCGTCGGCATGCGGTGTCGAAGGCTTCGGTCTGTTCCGCGTTGAGGACCTCCACCGTGAAGGACCGTCCGGCGCCGTCGTCGGCGCTACCCAGCTCGAGAGGGAAACTCGGCCACTCGTCTTCAGCGTCGAGAGCGAAATTCACCCAGTCTTTGACCGGCCTGGAGTCCCGTGTGAGGGTTCCCACCTCAACGTGTTGGCGAGCGGTGAAGTCCCGATAGATGGTGGGTTCGGGTTCGGGTTCCGTGTCGGTTTCGTCGCTGTCGCCGTTGAGCTCTCGGTAGTCCTGCGATATGTCCTCATAGATCACCAGTGACGACGTTCCATCGGTGTGGAGATGGTCGATGTTGGCGTAAACGGTGAAATGTGCTTCTTTCTGGATGACACCGAAGGTGAAGCAGTCCCAGTCCAGGGTGTCCGGGGTCGCCGTGAGGACGTGCTCGCGGATCTCGTCCTGTTCCATGAATCCGATCACCACGGGGCAGAATTCAATCAGCTCGGGGGTGTCAATAGTGCGCCGCGTGATGGTGCCGTCAGCGGTGATGTCGAAGGCGCTGTGATAGGTGTCGTGGCGGCGCAGGTGTGCGTCAATCGCACCGGTCATGGCGGCGACGTCACACCAGCCGGCGACGTCCCACGACGTCATGATCAAACGCGGGGTTCGGCGCTGAAGCTTCCGGGCGGAGTCCGCGGATCTGAGGTGCTTCTCCTGCTGGAAGGTAGGTGGAAGGGGATCGTGGGGCGCCCGGGCCGCGAGTTCTCGGCTGGACGGTGACGCCGTCCATTCGGTGAGGATTCCGCGTCCGGGGCTCCAGCTTCCGCTGATGGAGCCGATAGCCACCATGCCGTCGCCTCCTATCGTCTGTTGGTTGAGCGCCCGTGTAGCTTATGCGGGCAGTTACCTCGCGGAGTTCCGACTAGCCGCGCTTCCAGGCGTCGACTTCGATCTCGACCAACATCTTCGGATCGACCATCGAGACGCCGGCCACCATGGTGGCTGCCGGTCGGATGTCACCGAACACCTCGCCGTGTGCCCTGGCAACGGCATCGACATCAGCGGCGTTGGCCAGGTACACCCGCGAACGCACGACGTCGGCCAGCGAGTAGCCGACCTGTGCCAGCGCCGGCGCGATGACGAGGTTGAGCGCCACCAGGGTCTGACCGTGGGCGTCGCCCTCATGGTGCACCTCGCCGTCGACACTGGCAGTGGAGCCCGAGACGTGCACGTACTCACCCGCGACCGTGGCCCGCGAATAGCCGATCGAGGCCTCCCACGGGCTGCCGCTAGAGATCAGTCTGTCTGCTGCCATCGCGTATCTCCTTGATTGTCGGTCAGCTCATGTTTGACGACCAGCCCGTCAACACCGGCGTGGATTGGCGCTCGTCTCGCGGGCCCGCATCGGCATGTCGTCGATCACGGCATAGATCTTCTGTAGATCTGGGACGTCGGCGACGCGCAATTTCTCACTGCCGTCTTTGCCGATCAACACCACGCCGAAGCTGTCCGCGCCAATCCCAAACTCCGACAACAATCTTCGTGCCTGGTTGGTGTCAAGAACGTGGCCACCGAGAGTGCTGGTGCCTTCGGTGACAATTCGGCCAAGCACCATGTCGCGATCCACGAAGTCACATCGACTGGCCTCGATGAGACGCATTGTTTCAACGAGCCGTGGATCACTTTCCGCGGGCGCGAACAGCAGAAGTGGACGACGTTGCCAAAGATAGTCACTGAGTTCGGTGGCCATGGCCTGAGCCGGCCCGAGCGCAGCGGCACTGGTCCCCAGGAAGATCACTGTGAGTGTGATTCGGAGGAACTGTCGGGAAAGGATCATGCACGCTCCGGAGCTTCTAGGCCGGACTGAAGAGGAGAGCCACACCGTTCATGCAGTAACGCAGGCCGGTCGGATTGGGGCCGTCGTCGAAGACGTGGCCGAGGTGGCTGCCGCACTGGCGGCAGAGGACCTCGGTGCGCGACACGCCCAGCGACCCGTCGGCGCGCTCGATGACGGCGTTGTCGAGGGCTTGGTAGAAACTGGGCCAGCCGGTGCCACTGTCGAACTTGGTTGTCGATGAGAAAAGGTCCAGCGCACAACCCGCGCAGCCGAAAACGCCGGCGCGATGCTCATCGTTGAGTGGGCTGCTGAAGGGTGTCTCGGTGCCCGCGGCTCGCAGGACGTCGTACTGGGCCGGGGTCAGTCGTTGTCGCCACTGCGCATCGGTGTAGGTGACCGCAAAGGTCTCGGTCGAGGCGCTCGGCGGCGGGTTGGCTCCGGCGAGGCTGCCCAGTGAGCTGCACCCTGCGGTCACGCCGAGCAGGGCTGTGCCGAGCAACACGTGGCGTCGGGTCAATGCCGACTGCGGCTGCTGGAGTCTCCGGGCGATCATAGGCCAATCGTACTGTCCACCCCGAACAACCAACGGCGACAACGGCCTTACCAATCGCTGACGACGGTTGCGCGGCGACGCAACGTGGGCGAACCTGGCCGCCGCTCGGCGGTCCTTGCTGCAGAGCATGATCGCCATCCGTTGTGACATGCCGACCCAAACCCTTACATTGATGGGATGGGACGCGGTACTGCATTGACTGACCTGTGGCACCGGATGGCGCGAGTAGGCACCTTGATCGCCTGCCTGGTGCTGCTGATGATGTCGTTCGGCAGCACCGACCTGATCGCGCGGGCCGATACCACCAACGTCGTCGTCGCGTTCGATGATCCCGCCGCGGTGGCCGGCTGGACCACGATCAACGATCCCGTCATGGGCGGTCTGTCGACCTCGACGGTCACCTTCGGTGACGGGGGCCTCATTTTCTCGGGCACAATCTCGCTGGACAACAACGGCGGGTTCGCCTCGACCCGCAGTCCCCAGGACCCCGGCATCGGGCAGCGAGCAGCCGGCGCTACGGCCCTCGGCGTGCGCGCGCGAGGCGACGGCAAGACGTATGTGTTCAGGGTGGACTCCGAAGGGCAGCCCTGGTCCTACATTCAGCGGATCTCTACCGAGGCCGGCGTCTGGCGGACCTACGAGCTGCCGATCGGCGGCTTCCAGGCGGTAGGCATGCGCCTCGATCCGGCGCCCTACGCTCCGCAGACTCTGGACCCCTCCACCGTCAGCCGGGTCTCGATCTACATTCTCGACAAACAGCAAGGCCCCTTCGAGCTATCGGTCAGCGCGGTCAACGCCTCAGTGTGAGTCTCCGGAGTAATCCCACGACCGGGTTCTCACGGGTGTGACGCGGATGTAGGCCGCGCCCGGTCTGGGTTCGGTAGGCCATTCGGACTCTGGCACGCCCCGCGCCCGGGCACCTTCCCGCGCGAGTTCAAGTGCTTCGCCGTGGTCGCGAACGACGCGGGCGCGACCTTGCAACATCACTCCCCGGATATCGGCCATGCTGGAGCCGTCTTCAAGCAGGACACTGACGTTCGGATTGCTTTCGACGTTGGCAACTTTGTGTGTCCCATCTCGCACACCCATGACGATGTCGCGGCCAAGGCGAAAGTATCCCAGCGGTACAGAGTGCGGGAAACCGTCGTCGTCGATGGTGCTCAGGATCGCCCAGCCCGGGCGACTATCGAGGTACGCCGCAATTTGTTCGTCAGTGAGTTTTCGAGGCATGACACGAGGTTACGACGCTCTCGCGCACAGCGGAACTGCTGGTCCCGGCTGCTCGTATTCGGTGCGGGTATTCTTCGGGTTTCGCCGATACGAAGGGCCAGCATGCGGACGAGTTTTGCTCTCGTGGTTGTCGCGATCATGGCGCTGTTCGGGTGCGCTGCTGCCGGGGCCGATCCAGATGATTCGGTGGCTGACTATGCGACGGTGAGCGGTTTGGTGGTTCTCCGGGAACCGGCCGCACTTCCCGCCGCAACCTTACTGACCGTGACGCTGGAGGACGTCTCGCTGGCAGACGCGCCGGCGGTGATAGTGGGCCAGACGCAGTTCGAGGTGAAAGACCAACTGACACCGATTCCGTTCACAATCGTCTACCCGGTACCGGCGGCGCAGCCCGGATCGGTGTACGGCGCTCGTGCCCGGCTCACCCTGGGTGATCGCCTGTTGTTCACGACGACCCAACGCGACTCTGTGGATCCGTTCAACCCCTTGCCGATCGAACTCGTGGTGGATTCGGTGGCGACTGAGACTCCGCCGCTGATTCCGGACGTCTCACTGACCAGCACCTTCTGGAAAATCATTGAGGTGGACGGCCAACCCGTCGCAGCGGCCCAGCAGATGCGTGAACCGCAACTGGTGCTCAACGGCCAGGACGGTCGGTTTGCGGGCTCCGGCGGAGTCAACCGGCTGATGGGTAGCTACCTCGTCGACGGCAAGGGGCTCACGTTCTCCCAGGTGGCGTCGACGATGATGGCCGGTGCGCCCGAGGCGATGCAGCAGGAGCAGACGATCGTCGGGGCACTGGGTGCCGTGCGCGGGTTCAGCATTGCCGGCGATCAGCTGACCCTGGTCAATGATTCCGGCCAGCCGGTGCTGCGGGCCGTCGCCGTGGCGCTGCGATAGCGATCATGAAAATCGACGGATCGGTGGCAGTGGTCACCGGCGCGGGCTCGGGCATCGGTAGGGCCATCGCGGCGGCACTGGCATCAGCGGGCGCCTCGGTGGTGGTAGGCGACATCAACGCGGCATCTGCCGCCGAGACCGCAGCGATGATCGGTGGGGTAGCGGTGGCTGCGGATGCCGCGAGTGCGGACGGTATCGCCGCGCTGCTCGACACCGCTCGCCGTCGGTTCGGCCCGGTGGACATCTACGTCGCCAACGCCGGCATCGTTGGCCAACCCGGCCTCGGCGACGATGAAGCCGCCTGGGATCAGATCATCGACATCAACCTGCGCGCCCACATCCGTGCCGCCAAAGCTGTTGTGCCGCAATGGCTTGAGCGCGGCAGCGGCTACTTCGTCGCCGTCGCCTCAGCTGCAGGCTTGCTGACTCAGCTCGGTGCGGCGCCCTACAGCGTCACCAAACACGCCGCCGTCGGATTCGCTGAGTGGTTGGCAATCAGCTACGGCGACAACGGAATCGGTGTGAGCTGCGTGTGCCCGATGGGGGTCGACACGCCACTGCTGCGCGCCATGTCCGGCTCGCCCGACGCGCAGGCGCGGGTGGCCGGTGCGGCTGTCACGGGAGCGGGTGCGGTGATCAGCCCGGACGAGGTGGCAGACCTGGTGGTCCAGGCCATCATCGACGGGACGTTCCTGGTGCTACCGCATCCGGAGGTGCTGGCGATGTTCGGACAGAAGGCAGCCGACCACGACCGATGGATCGCCGGGATGCGCCGCTACCAACGCAGCCTGCGGTAGGG